>Ga0233441_1001761_pt1 | contig 17745 bp, 17 predicted proteins | sample SI_123_September_4_FD_182781 | JGI IMG/M metagenome (GOLD analysis project Ga0233441, IMG submission 182781) | Seawater microbial communities from Saanich Inlet, British Columbia, Canada - SI_123_September2016_135_MG | ecosystem: Environmental > Aquatic > Marine > Inlet | place: Canada: British...
CAATAGAAAATTTGAAAAAGAATTATCAGAATTTATTGGCATAAAGCATCTAATTACAGTTAATTCGGGCTCATCTGCTAATTTGGTTGCCTTTGCCACTTTAACTTCTCCAAAATTAGGTGATAGGGCCATTAAAAAAGGCGACGAAGTGATTGGTGTGGCAGCAGGCTTTCCAACTACGGTTAACCCCATTGTGCAATTTGGCGCCATCCCTGTGTTTGTTGATGTTGATTTGGAAACGCACAATGTTAATGCTGACTTGATTGAAACGGCAATAACACCAAAAACCAAAGCCATTATTCTTGCCCATACTTTAGGTAATCCGTATAATCTTAAGAAAGTAAAAGAGTTGTGTGATAAATATAATCTTTGGCTAATTGAAGACTGTTGTGATGCATTAGGCGCAGAATATAATGGAAAGCATGTGGGTACGTTTGGCGATATAGCTACTTGTAGTTTTTATCCAGCACACCATATTACTATGGGTGAGGGTGGTGCAGTATTTACCAATAATTCAGAATTAATAACCATTGCTGAATCTTTTAGAGATTGGGGTAGAGATTGTTACTGTGATCCAGGTTGTGATAATACCTGTGAAAAACGCTTTCAACAACAATTGGGTGAATTGCCACATGGGTATGATCATAAATATACCTATTCACATCTTGGTTATAACCTTAAGATTAGTGACATGCAAGCGGCGTGTGGTCTGGCGCAGTTAGAACGATTACCAGAATTTATTAAAAAGCGTAATGAAAATTTTACTTATCTTAAAAGTAAAATGAAAGCTCTAACAGAATTTATTGATTTGCCAGAGGCTACACAAAATTCAACACCTTCGTGGTTTGGATTTCCCATTACTTTAAAAGAAAATATTGATAGAGTCGCTTTCACCAAATATTTAGATGGACATAAAATTGGCACACGTTTATTGTTTGCAGGTAATTTAACCAAGCAGCCTTATTTTCAGGATGTTGAGTATGTAATTGCAAGTGAATTAACTAATACAGATATCACTATGAATCAAACATTATGGTTAGGTATTTATCCAGGACTGGAGAAAGAGCAGTTGGATTTTATGGTTGAAAAAATTGAAGGGTTTTTTGGTGTTGGGTAGTAGTAATGAAGTTTAACAAAACTAATATTTTGGACTGCACACTTGTCCAGTCTGAGGTGTATAAGGATCGTAGAGGCAGCTTTACAAAAATATTTCATAATGATTTATATTCTGAAAATAGTATAAATATTTCCTTTAAAGAGCAATTTTTTACAAGATCAAATAGAAATGTTCTGCGTGGAATGCATTTTCAAATTCCACCATATGATGCTGGCAAGCTAGTTACCTGTATATACGGGAGTGTATTAGACGTAGTTCTTGATCTTAGAAAGGGTTCGCCATCATTTGGAAAATTTGATACTATTGAATTGACTCCAGAGTCTGGTTTGTCGATTTATATTCCAAATGGGGTGGCTCATGGCTTTTTAAGTCTTCAGAAGGATAGTATTTTAATGTACAGTACTTCATCAATATACGCCCCAAAATACGATAGTGGAATAAGATGGGATAGCTTTGGATATAACTGGCCAAGTAAAGAAAAATTTAATATTTCAGAGCGTGATAAAAAAATGATAAAATTACCAGAGTTTAAAACCCCTTTTGTTTACCCAGATGATAAATAAAAAATGTATTTACTAAAATCAAGTGTAATTCTTGTAACAGGGGGGACGGGGTTTATTGGTAGCAATTTTATAAAAAAAATGGCTTTGATTGGTGGTAATGTCCATCTTATTGTCCGAGAAGAGTCAAAAAAAGATCAAATTGATATCGATATTTTAAATAAAATAAACATCCATAAACTTGGTAAAGAGCAAGACTCGTTGATACAAATTATGGAATCAATTAAGCCAGATATTGTTTTTCATTTTGCCTCGCTTTTTATTTCTGAACACCAGCCAGAAGACATTACCATGCTGATAGATAGTAATATTCTCTTTGGTGTCAAACTCCTAGAGGCGATGAAGTTATGCGGAGCAACGAAACTTGTGAATACAGGAACATCGTGGCAGAATTTTAATAATAGTGAGTACAGCCCTACTAATTTGTATGCTGCTACTAAGCAAGCATATGAAGATATCATTAAATATTATGTAGAGTCTGGATCGTTACAAGCTGTCACTCTCAAGCTTTTTGATACATACGGAGTCAACGATGAACGACAAAAATTAATAAATATATTGAAATATATTGCCGAGACAGGAGAGTGTTTATCAATGTCTCCAGGAGAGCAGCTAATTGATCTTGTTCATGTTGATGATGTAGTTGAGGCATTTATAATAGCAGGATCAAGACTCCTTAATAGTGAAGACATAAGAATATCTGAGTATTCTATTTCATCAGGCAGGCCAATTTCACTGAAAGATCTTGTTAAATTAATTTCTAAAGTTTCAAATAAAAAGCTTAATATTGAATGGGGTGGGCGACCATACCGAGACCGTGAAGTAATGACTCCATGGTCTACAGGAGAAACTCTCCCTGGCTGGAGTCCGAAATTAAGCTTGGAGCAAGGAATCTGCCAGTACTATGAATGATGAGTCGAATACTGCAGGTTGCTATTTTTTCAGGATGATGCTTTAATGTTAGGAAAAGTAAAAACACAAGAATTAGCTAGAAAAGTTCGCATACATGCTGTCAAAATGGTAAGTAAAGGTGGAAGCTCTCATATTGGGTCGGTTTTATCTATGGTAGATATATTGGCAGTGCTTTATGGTCGGGTAATGAATTATGAAAGCAAAAATCCTAAATGGATTGACAGGGACCGCTTTATTCTTAGTAAGGGTCATGCTGGTGTAGGCGTATATGCAGTCTTAGCAGAGTGTGGTTTTTTTAATGTGGCAGAACTTGATAAGCACTATCAAGATGGATCAATTTTTAGTGGTCATGTATCACACAAAGGTATACCTGGAGTGGAGCTATCAACTGGATCGCTAGGCCACGGCTTGCCAGTATCGGCAGGCATGGCGTTAGCTGCAAAAATTGATAAAAAAAATCACAAAGTATTTGTTGTGATGAGTGATGGTGAGCTAGATGAGGGTTCAAACTGGGAGGCTTTTATGTTTGCAGCACACCATGATCTTAATAATTTAATGGCAATTGTTGATAGAAATAAACTCCAAAGCATGAAAACAACAGAAGAGACACTATCTCTTGAACCTTTGCGAGATAAGCTAATAGCTTTTGGGTGGAATGTGATTGAAGTAGATGGACATAATCATGATGAGTTATTTTCAGCTATTGATAGCGATACTAAAAAGCCAAAAGTCATTATTGCAAATACTATCAAAGGAAAGGGCGTCTCTTTTATGGAGAATAAAATAGCTTGGCATTACCAGACTCCAAGTGGGGATTTATTTGATAAAGCAATGTTAGAGCTAAGGGTTGAAAAATGAGAGATGCATTAGTTAAATCTCTATTTATGTTGGCGGAAAAAGACTCCAGAGTAATGCTTCTCACCGGAGATTTAGGCTATGGTGTATTTGAGGAGTTTGAAAAAAAATATCCCTATCAATATTTAAATATTGGCGTTGCTGAGCAAAATATGATGGGTATTGCAGCCGGACTAGCTCTAGAAGGTAAAATTATTTTTACCTATTCTATTGGAAATTTCCCGACTCTTAGATGCTTAGAGCAAATTAGAAATGATGCTTGTTACCATGAATTAAATATTAATATTATAGCTACTGGCGGTGGCTTTAGTTATGGCGGGCTAGGTATGTCACATCATGCTACTGAAGATATTGCAATTATGCGAGCTCTACCCGGGATGACAGTATTAGTTCCATCCACTTCAGAGGAGTCCGAAACTGGAGTTATAAATTTATATGAAACTGCTGGAACTGGCTACTTAAGACTTGATAAATCAAAGTTTGAAAATACGAAATCAATTGAAGGTATATCTGTTGGAAAGGCTAATATTTTAAGGCGTGGTAGTGATATCACATTGATTGCTGTTGGTGGTATAGCGAAAGAAGCTATGAAGGCAGCAGAAATTTTATCTAGCGCTAATATTGAATGTCGAGTTGTGAGCTTGTATAGTGTTAAGCCTATTGATATTGGTGTAATTAAATCGGCATGTGAAGACACTTTAGGAATTATAACGATTGAAGAAGGAAATTTGACTGGAGGCATTGGTTCAGCCGTTTCAGAAGTATGTTTAGATAATGAATTTAAGCCAAAAATATTCTATAGATTTGGCTTAAATGATGAATATTCTGAAATTGTTGGGGACCAGGAATACCTAAGATCTCACTATAAGATTGACTGCAGCAGTCTAGTTTCTAAGATTAAGTCTTTATTTGATAACTAACACCTTTATAAAAAAAATACTAATGAATTTGTTCAAAGATAATGCTGTAAATTTAATCCAATTAGAAAAGTATAAAGCCTCAAGAAATGTAACATTTAAAGAAGAAGGTGTTGTAGCTTATCCAATTACATGGAATGATGTAAATAATAAAAAAACCATTAAAAAACTTAAAAATTGGAGAAATGAAAATAAAATTGCATTTCCAAAAGTTTTTAATGCCACTGAAAATGGAACCCAGGCCTGGCTAGAGAAGGCTGTATTGAAAAGAGAAGATAGGTTGTTATTTTTTATAGACGACATTTATGGAGAAACCATAGGCCATATTGGAATTTCATCATTTAATTATGAAGAAAAAACATGTGAAATTGATAACATAATAAGAGGCAATATAAGCTCTCAATCGAAAGTTATGGAGCACGCAGTAAGAGGCTTATTGATATGGATTTTTAAAATGATTAATCCAAAATATATTAAGTTGAGAGTTTTTAACGACAATACAAAGGCAATTTCCTTATATTATAAATTAGGATTTAGCTTGAGTGAGCTGCACCCAATAGAAAGTAAAATAAAAGAAGGCGAGATAGAGCGGATTAACTCTAAAAAAAAATTAGATAGATTTTTTATATCGATGGAATTAAAAAACACATAAAACAAAATGACTATAAAAAAAATGATCCTTACCGCGGGTCCAAGTATAACAGAAAAAGAAATATCTTATGTAACCGACGCAGTTACAAATGGGTGGAATGATAATTGGAACGGATATATAACTAAATTTGAAGATAAGTTTGCTGATTACATTGGTGTTGATAATGCAATAACCACTTCTAGTTGCACTGGAGCATTGCATTTAGGGTTGCTTGCCCTGGGTATTGGGCCAGGTGACGAAGTGATCGTTCCAGAGATCACTTGGGTGGCGACAGCATCTGCAGTTGCTTATGTGGGAGCTACTCCAGTTTTTTGTGATATTGAAGAAGGTTCGTGGTGTATGAGTGTAAAGTCAGCTGAAAGCTTAATAACGTCAAAAACTAAAGCTATTTTTCCAGTTCACCTTTACGGGCACCCTGCAAATATGCCAGAAATAATGAAACTAGCTGATAAATATCAGTTAAAAGTTATTGAAGATGCTGCGCCATCCATTGGTGCAGAAATAGCTAACCAAAAAACAGGAACTTTTGGAGATGTGTCAGGATTTAGCTTTCAAGGGGCAAAAATTTTAGTAACTGGAGAGGGGGGGATGCTAGTTACAAATAATCAATCTTTATTTGATCGTGTAAAATCCTTAGGAGATCATGGAAGAAATCCTAAATACCCTCTTGCTGCTGTTGAAGTGGGTTATAAATACAAAATGTCAAATTTACAAGCCGCATTAGGCTTGGCTCAAATAGAGCGGGCTGATGAATTAATAAATAGAAAAAGAGAAATTAACGCGTTATACAATAAACTCCTGAACAAAAATGATAAAGTTAAAGTTTCTACCGATTTAAAAGGCTGTAAAAGTATTCATTGGATGACATCCATAGAGCTTGTTGGGGCATCGTTCAAAGACCGTGAAAATTTCATGAAGAAATTAAAAGATAATATGATTGACTCTCGTCCAGTTTTTAGTCCAATGAGTAGTTTGCCGATGTTTGAAAAGCGAGTAGGCAATCCGGTCTCTTATCGAGTTGGTCAATCAGCGATTAATTTGCCGAGTGGCCACAATCTAACTGTAGACGATATTAATTATATCTGTAAAACAATTATCTCAATACTTTAAAGAGTTTAAAAAATATGAATTATACCGCTGTCATTGGAGTTTACAATGAGGAAGATAGAATTGAAATTACATTAAAAAATTTCAATAAAAAAGCCCACATAATTATTATAGATAATTATAGTACCGATAAAACCGTATCTATTGCCAAGAAATATACTGAACAAATATATAAATTCAAAAATAATGGAGCTCACGGAGTTGACTATTATAAATATGCACTATCTCTTGTTAAGACAAATTATGTATATTTTGCGTCCGCAGCTGAAATAGTTCCCTTGGAAGTTCTTAGAGTATTTGATTTTGTCGCCATGGGTGACTCTGGGTTTAATGCAGTTGCGTGTATGAGAAAAAGTATTTCGTCTGGTGTTTGGACACATAGAAACTGGTCGAATCCTGAAAGGATCACAACTAGTGCGTTGTTTGCGCGAAAAGATTGCTTTGATTTTTCCAAACATCGTATACATAGTGAAAGGCCCTTGAATATACCAAGGTCAGAGGTTTTACTTTTACCGGCAAATGATGAAAATGTTATCTGGCAATTTAGAGATTACGATGTTACGGTGACAGAGCTTAAGCATAGTGCGTATGGAGTGATAGAAGCAAAACAAAGATTTGATAATGGTGAAAGGAGTAATATACTAAAGATAATCATCTTAAGTGTAAGAGAATTTTTTAGCTCTTATTTGCTTGATGGTGGAATAAAGGCTGGTTCTATTGGGTTTTTTACAGCTGTCTGGAGATCTCAAATGCGGTTTAATATTCAGGTTAGGATATGGGAGTATCAAAATCATAAGACACTAGATGATATAAAAGATATCCATAAAAAAATGAAAAAAAAGATGATTAGTGAAGTTGAGCTTAATAGAATTAAAAAATAATAATAATAACTAGTCTTGTTTTAAAAATAATATCTCAAATAAATGGATAGAACATTATTAAATATGTCTTCAGCGATGATAGCATGGGGCTGGCCTGTTCTATTATCTTTTTTGATAACCCCCTTACTGCTAAGAGGGTTGGGTTTGGATGCATTTGGCGTGAGAAGCATCTTAATTATGATGGTGGGTTATTTTTCAATGTTAAATTTTGGAATAAGTGGCGCTGTTACTAAATATTTATCAGAATATATTTCAAAAGGTGATTCTAATGTTGTTGAAGAGTTACTCTCCACTTCTTTATGGCTACATGTTTTGATAGGTATTATTGGAGGGTTGGCAATCTTTTTTACAGCCAAATCTTTTGTAGTTAATGTTTTCGAAATACCTGGTGAGATACATGAGGCATCTATATCTGCCTTGAAATTAGCCTCGGTAACATTTTTTTTTACTATGATAAATTCATGGGCAGGGGCTGTAGTTACGGGCTTACACCGATTTGATATTTATAATTATATTATGATGCTTTTTGGCACATTAACGTTGTTAGGCTCTTTGGTGCTTGTTCTACAAGGTTATGGATTAGTGGGAGTTTCAATTGCAAATCTTGTGGCGGCATGCACTGTATTAGTGGTTTATTTTGTTGTACTACGTAGAAGTAAAACCCGCCTAACAATAGAAGTTTTTATAAAAAAACGTATATTTTTTAAGCTTGTTAAATTTGGTGGCCATATGGCAACGTTTGGGGTGTTTGCAATTTTTTTTTCACAGATAGATAGAATTCTAGTTGGTATTTATCTAGGTACGGCGATGCTTGCTTATTACGTTATTCCTCATCAGTTGGCCGTTGTAATTCACCAGCTGACAGCTAAAGTGTTGCAATTTTTATTTCCGTTGATTAGTGTAATTGATGTTAATGATAAGTCAGCTATTCGAAAAATTTGCTTAAAAGGGGTGTCTGTAAGCTTTATTTTGTCCTTATCATTAGCACTACCGATTATTGTGTTCGGAGATAGTATTTTATTATTATGGATAGGGGAAGATGTTCAGCAGGCATCAGGATCCATATTAAAAATCTTGACATTATCTTATGTGCTAATGTCCTTAACTGCTGTATTTAGTTCAGTATTTGGAGGTATGGGACATGTGCATATTGTTTCTTTATCCTCAATAGCGACAGGGGTTGTTGGTGCGCTATTATATTACTTAACGATAGAAGAATTTGGCTTATTAGGGGTGTCCATATCAGGGGTTGTTGCGATAACGGCCTCAGTGTTAATTTATGTTATAAAGTTAGTTAAATATTTAGACATGAAAATCTTTGAATTATTTATGGCAGCGATATATCCGATATTGGTTTTTATTATAATGGTAGCGTTTTTTAATTGGATCAATCTTTTTTTAATTTTTAACAGTTTACTAGGGGTTTTAACTATAGGGGCAATATCTTGCTTTACATATGTTTGGATGTGCTGGATTTTTAATCTTATTAAGGCGGATGAAAAAAGAAGGATTATGAGTTTCGTAAGGAATTTTTTATTTTGAATATTTTAATCGAATGAAAAATATAAAGCCACTACTATCAATATTAATTCCTACGTGGGGTAGGTGTGAAAGTGTAGAGAAATTAATCAATAGCTCGGGAGTTCAGGGTAATCCAGAGGTTGAATTTGTGGTTGTTGATAATAATTCCAGTGACGATATTTTCCAATGTTTAGAAAAGGTCTCTAAAAGTACAATAAATATGCGCTTATACAGGAACGCAAAAAATATAGGAATGGTTGGAAATTGGAATAAATGTGTACAACACTCCAAAGGTGAGTGGTTATTATTAATGTGTTCAGATGATGCATTCAAAGCTAAACGTGTAGTTGAAATTTTAACATTTATTAAAAATAACATTACTACACCCTCCCTTATTCTTCAAGATGAATCTTCTGTTATTCCTATTAATAAGAAGCAACCTGGACCGAAAACAGTTCGCTCAATTAATCTACCAATTGCATCAGGTAATATTTGGCATAGATCAATAACAGAGAAGCTTGGAGAGTTTGATAATAGATTAGAATACTCTCCAGATGCAGAATTCTGGTACAGAATTGCGCAATTTTATCCAGTTTATATCGTGAACCAGAATATTGCCGTTTATCAAAGAAACGATACAAGTTATATGTGGAAAACATGGGAAAAAGATGACTTTATAAATCAGATTGAAATTATTAGTAGATGTAATTCTCGGTATGGAGATCCAGATATTAGTGACACTGATATAAGAAAAAATATTAAAAATGGTGTTTGGAATACGTATATGCAGATATTGGGTGACACACTGGCAACCAAAAGGCAGTATATTTTTAATAAGTATATTTTTGAAGCAATTAAGGAGGTTGATAGTCTAACTCGATTTTATGAGTTACTAACTCTATTATTGAAGAAAGCTATTATCAATAGTTTGAGGTGGTTGTTGCGTTGAAAATAGGCCTGCATTTTCAGGATAGTTTAGAGATGATGACTTACAGCATCAAAGAGAAAGTAGTGCTTATCATAGTGTCCATTTTTTTATCCAGATTTCTCTCTGTGTATATCGCACCTTATATTTCTTCGGTTAATTTTTCAGATATTCTTCTGCTTTTGTTTTTAATCATTGTTAGTGGTAAAAAAAATATTGTTGAATGGCGACGTGTTTTTGCCCTTGTTAGAAACCCGGGATTTTTATTTTTTCTATTTATTTTCTTATTTCTATTTATTGTTGGCTTAATCAGTTATTTTGATATTAAAAGTTCGGTAGGTGAGCTCAGGTACCATATTTACGTTCTCTTATCTTTTATTATTGTGTTTAAAGGAATTGTTAAAGATAAATATAAGTTACTTTGGATTGCTATAATAACCCTTATAATTGAATTATTGATAACCATAGATCAGCGAAATTTTGCAGCAGATGTATTGGATCCAAGAGTAAATTTTTCACCATATATAATTTTTGTTTCTTTATATATGCTTGCATTGTTTAAAAAGACTAAGCTTTTATTGATCATGTCTTTTATTGGTATAGGTGTATCGCTATATGGTGGTTTTCGTGCAGGCGCTGTTGTGGCAATAGTGAGTTTAGTTTTATATCTGGCTATTATTTTGTTTTTTGACAAGAGCGAAAGGTTCAAAAATAAAATAAAGGTATACTTGGTAATTTTTGCATTGTTTTTTCTGGCATTTTTTGTAGGTGAGAAGATTATTGAATTTGTCACTTCTGACAAAGTGTTGAATCATTACATTATAAATCGAACTGAATCATTTTTTACTGGCCTGTTTGACCCGTCTAGCAGAGGGGTGGTTTTTGAACAAGATTATGGCCGTTTAGAGCCATTTTTAGAGATTTACAGAGACCCACTTTATTTTTCTCTTCCTCATGGTTTTGGAGTTTGGGGTGCATTTGAAGATGGCTTTGGCCTTGGTAATTCTACAAGGATGAACACATTAGATAATGGGTATTTTTATATTGCATTTCATTATGGTTTGGTTATAGGGATTCTCATGATGTCTCTTTTTTTATGCTCGTTTATTGATTCTATACTAAGAGAGGGTAATTCTTATTATAGAAAAATAAAGTTTCTTTCAGTCCTAATTTTATTAGGGTTGATGGCCATAAATGCTCCATTGCAAGGGTTTGGATCCTCAGTCTTTATGGGGATTTACTTGGCTGATTTGTTAAAAAATAGTAAAATCATTAAAATATTATTTAGAGTTAAACCTTTATGAAAATATCGATCGTTATCCCATCATATAACCAGGCTAAATTTATTGAACGAACGATAAATTCCATCTTATTAAATGATTGCCCTGATATAGAAATTATCATCATTGATGGTGGTTCAACTGACAATACAATTGATATTATAAAAAAATACGAGAAAGACATTGGTTATTGGGTAAGTGAGCCAGATAATGGTCAAGCAGATGCTCTTAATAAGGGTTTTAAAATTGCTACTGGAGAGATTGTTGGCTGGCTAAACTCTGATGATATGTATTGTAAAGGCACCATTGATGATGTAGTAAAAAATTTTCAAGAAGACCTTTTTTGTGATGTTGTTTATGGAGGAATTTTTATAATAGATGAGAATGACAAGATTACTGATGGTTATTGGCCAACAAGCACTAATTCTCAATATAGTTACAATGTTTCTCTTGATGTTCATCAACAAGGGCTGTTTTGGAAAAGGGACTTATTTCAAAAGACTGGTTATTTAGATACAGAACTTCAGTTTATTATGGACTATGATTTTATTATAAAAGTACTGCATTATGCTAAAATTAATAGAGTTAAAAAATATTATGGGATGTTTAGGAAGCATGGAGATGCAAAAACATCAACAATTTCTAGTGTTGGGGATATGGAGCATGAAATTATAAAGGAAAGGTTGAAAAAGTATACTATTTGTTCTTCTGGGCCATATTTTATTTTCCGGTTAAGGTTAAGGTTGAGAAGGTTAAGAGTAATTTTTTCTGAAGTGGGGTTTAAATATTATATATTTAAATTGGGGAAAAGATTTGGACTTCAGGTTAGTCAAAAATATCTTTCACCTGTAATTTTTAGTAATGAATAGGATGTCGATGATTTATATTAAAAATGTAAAAAAATATTTACATAGAGTTTTTTTGTGGTCTAGAGGGCGTGACTTATTTGAGAAGCTTGATATTTCTCTCGAGTATAAAATGTTTGGAGGTAACTATGGTGGTTGGCCTGTAATAAATTCATTTATTGATAAAGACTCCGTAGTATATTCAGTGGGAGTGGGCACTGATATTACATTTGATATGGATTTGATTAATAAGTATAAAGTAAGACTTCATGCTTTTGATCCTACTCCTGAGGCTATTGAATATGTAGAAAATAACAATATCCCTGTTGAAAATTTCATAATGCATGGCTATGGGTTATATAAAAATGATGAAATGATTAAATTTTATAAACCAAAAAATGAAAATTACGTTTCCCACAGTATTTACGATAAGGGTGGAAAAAAAGAGTTTTATGTCGAAATGAAGCGGCTGCAGACGATTATGAGCGAGTTGAATCATGAGCACATTGATCTTTTAAAGATGGATATTGAAGGGGCTGAGTATGATGTGATAAGTGATATGATGGAGAGTGGCATCTTGCCAGATCAGTTACTCATTGAGTTTCACCATAGATTTGAAAATATAAAGCCAGCAAAGACAAGGGAATCTATTGAATTATTAAGGTCATTTGGTTATTTATTATTTTACATCTCTGATAGTGGTACTGATTATGGCTTTGTTAGGTCCAGTCTTGTGTAATTTAAATTCATTATATGTATAACCCTTTAACATTTGCTATAAGATTTTTCAATAACACTAGTTTGAATCTCTACGCTAGAATGCATTACACATCCCATCTTTGGAATAGTTTAAGTGACGGTAATTTTAAATATTTAATAAGGGTGGATGATTTCCCAAGATCCGATTTTGGGCACGATGATTTTATGCATTTTCATGAGGTTATGCATTCATTTGATTGTCCTTATTTACTTGGTGTTACGCCTTTCTTACCTACTGGTGTTAATAAAATCGAGCTTGATTTTTTAAGGAATAGTGATTCAAACAATGTGTCGCTTTCGTTACATGGTTTTACACATGAAAAATTAGGCTCAAAAAAATACCAAGGTGAAATTGATTGTTATTCTAGAGAAGAAATTAAAGAGCTTATCATAAGGTCTAAATCTTTTTTTTCCGACATAGGCGTCGAATACCCTGATTCATTTATTCCTCCGTTTAATATTATTGATAAAGACACGTATTCTATTATATCAAATAAATTTAAATTCATCATGGGTGGACCTGTGAGTCTTACTACCCTAGGGTTATATAGATTTTCAGAAAAACTCCACTCTTCTTTGTTCATTCCGTCTTATTTTCCTTTTTATGGAAAAACATCAAAAATAATTAAAGACTTAGAAAGGGTCTACCCTCAAAAGGATGCGGTAATGGTTGTCACTTTACATTGGGCTTGGGAGATACAAGATGATTTTAAATCTTTAAGGCAGTTTTTGGCAGCTAATAGAAGTCGCATTGTTAACTATAAAACTGCAAAACAATCATGGATTAAAAATTATGAATCTTCCTGATTTCTTTCAATTTATAAAATGCCCAGATTGTGGAAGTGTTGATCTTTACAATAATATTGATGTGCGTAAAATACAATGTTGCAAATGTAGCTGGATTGGTAGTTATTCAAAGGATGGGAAGTTTCTTGATTTGATGCCATCAAAACCAAAAGATGTTAAATCAAGTGTTAAACAATTAGATGTTTATAAATACTACTCAAATCAGTTTGATAAAAATATAGAATCTAATGTTGATTCTGGGTGGAGTATATCTGGCCCAGGCGCTTCGAATAGAGTAAGATTTTTTCATGATAAACTCAATGAAGTGGTGCAAAAAAATCTTACTAACATTAATCAGTCAAATAATAAAAAAATGGTTGACCTAAGTGCTGGCTCTGGAGATTATACATTTAAAAATATTACTAATTTTGAATGTGTGTTTCATTGTGAGATTGATTATAACGGGTTAATTAACTCTAAAAAACGTGCGGATAAAATGGATATAGGTAATATTATTTTTGTACATTGTGATTATTTACAGATGCCGTTTAAATCTAAATCATTTGACGCTGTCTTACTAATAGATTCTTTGGAATATTATGGGTATGAAAATGATCATAATGTAGTGAATCAATCATACGATATCTTGAAAGAGGGTGGCTTGTCTATTCTGGATTTCCATAGAAAAAGACCTTTCAAAAATAATAACTTATTATATGAATACAATAATAATGATATACGTTTAGCATGTAAAAGTAATTCAGAAATTAAAATTACAGCCTTTTCTAAAGCGATAATAGGAAGAATTTCTAGCATATCCTTTGTTAATAAATACATCTATTCAATGTTAAATTGGATGTTCTTTTTACCTCCAGTGCGAAGCATTAAGGTAGTAAGGAGAATAAGTTGAAAAAAGTAGCAATAATCACCAGTTTCCCACGTGCGCATAGGGTGGGTGTTTACAATGAGATGGCAAAGGACAATAGATACGAATTTAATGTTTTTTACCTAAGATCAATGCCTCATGGAAGGCATTGGGAGTATGGGCCAAAGCTAAAACACAATCATAAGTTAATAAAAGAGCTGAGAATTTGGAAACACTTGTATCTTAGTCCTAGGTTATTAAGAGAGTTTGTTGACTATAATCCAGATATGATGATTATGACACAATACGCATCTCCTGGAATGCAATTGTTAATGTACTATTGCTCAATAAGAAAAATTCCATGGGTTTTTTGGTCAGAAGCGCCAAATGTAAGATATGAAGCTCCATTTGTTAAAAATGAGTTGTTACGTACAATATTGCGAAAAATTGCTATGTTGCCAATAAAATACTTTGCTAAGGAGGTTTGGGGCATTGGAAATAGAGCTATTGATGAATATAAAGAAGAGTTTGGCTTAAATAAAATTTACAAAAACCTACCTTATTATTCTGACTTGAGGGAGTTTTCCAAAGCTGGAGGCTTGAGAAAAAACGATATTCCTCCTACCTTTTTATTTTCAGGAAGCCTGTCTTATAGAAAAGGAGCAGATTTATTTGCCAAATCTATTGAGAGTTTAGCTAAGAAGGGGTATGAGTTTCATGTTATTGTCATGGGTGTCGGTGAATTTTCTAATAAATTAACAGATTTAAAAAGTTTTAGAAATATTGAAATTGATTTATTAGGATTTGTACAGCTTGACAAAGTTCCGGAAGTTTATTCTAAGGCTAACATTCTTGTATTTCCATCTAGGCATGACGGCTGGGGGATGACCTTGCCAGAAGGTATGGCTGCTGGAATGGCAGTTATTTCGACACCTTACACAGGCTGTGCTATAGACACAATAAATGATAATATGAATGGTGTACTTGTTAATACTGTTACATCAAGTGAGTTAGAGAAGGCAATGGAATCTCTAATTAACCATCCTACTGAAGTAGCCAGGATGGGAGAGGCGGCAAAAAGAACAATATCAAGTTATACTCATATAGCTGGAGCTAAAAAATTTAATTCTATGATTAATAAATTCTTGCGAAGTTATTCCGATTTATAGTTTGCCGTGCATGAAAATATTAATTATTCAAGGCGGCATTAATTCTGATTTAGTAACGGGTGAACAGGTGGTAATTACTAATGATATTGCATACCTAGAAAAGAATGGTAACGAAGTTTTCTATGAGTATTTAAAAATATCAAAATCGGGTTTGAGTGCAGTTTTTGATCGTATTGGTGGCTTGATTTGGTCATTTTATAACTTTCGTAGAGTTCAGTTCTTTATCAAAAAATACAATCCAGATGTAGTGCATTTTCATTCAGTGATACCCTATTTGAGTTTTTCAGTAATTTCTGCTGCAGCTAGAATGAATGTACCAGTTATACAGACGCTACATAATGGTCGATGGTTATGCCTTGAAGGTGGATATTTTAGAAATAATACATTTTGCAATGATTGTGTTGGGGGTTATGGATGGCTGGGTGTTAAAAAGGGATGTAGCCATAATCAGTTCATTAGTTTAGCAATGTTTATGAATAATTTTATTGCCCGTAGATTTGGTTTTTTGTTCAAAAATGTTTCTCATTTTATAGCGGTATCAGAATTTGTGAGAGAGCAACATATTCTTTCAAATTTTCCCAAAAATAAAATTACCGTTAGAAACAATGGGTTCAATTTCTTGAATTTTGAGTTATTAGAAGATTCCTGGTTGTTACGTAATGGAATTGTCTTTGCAGGAAGGGTGTCAATAGCGAAAGGTGCGCTGGTATTGAAATATTTAATTGCCCATCTTGATTGTAAAATAAAAATTATTGGAAATGGTCCTGAGCTTGTTATGCTTAAACAATATTGTATTGATAACGACTTTAAGCATGTAGAGTTTATTGGTAAGATTGACAATAGTGAAGTTATAGAGATTATAAGTAAATCAGTTTTAACTGTTGTTCCATCTCAGTGCGGAGATAGTTTTCCAACTGTAGCCCTTGAATCAGTATCAGTTGGCACGCCTGTTGTTGCCTCTAATTTAGGTGGCTTGCCAGATCTAATTGGTAACTCTGGCGGCGGTGTAATTGTTGAGCATGCCAATAATATTAAGTTTGTTGAGGTTATCAAAGAGCTTTTGAAGAATAAAGAAAAAGCTAAACTACTTGGGGATGATGGGATGAGCTATACTCGAAAGAATATTTCTCTTGATAAACAAGGTAAGGAGTTGGTTAATATTTATAATCGAGTTATTACAAAATATAAAGAGAATGTAAAGTGATTATAGTATTTAGTGGAATTGATGGCTCTGGAAAAAGTACACAGATTGATCTATTAACCTCTTTTATTAAACAGAGTGGTTTTACTGTTTATTCTGTTTGGTCACGTGGCGGCTATACTCCAGGGTTTGAGTTTTTTAAAAAAGTATTACGGGCCACTATGGGTAAAAAGGCAATCCCTTCAGGTAAGGGTAGTGGCAGAGAAAAGGCGATGTCTAACTCTATAGTTAGTAGACTGTGGTTAATGATTGCCATGTTAGATTTATTGATTTTGTATGCTGTTATTATTAGAGCTAAATCTTTTTTAGGTAACGTGGTTATATGTGATCGCTATTTAGGTGATACTTTTATAGATTTTTCTTTAAATTTTCCAGGCAGTAATTTTAAAAATATGTGGTTATGGAAGTTGTTAGTGGCCACCTCACCAAAACCAGATGTTAGTTTTCTATTTATCTTGCCAGTTAAAGAGTCAATGCGTCGTTCAAAGTTAAAAAATGAGCCCTTTCCAGACTCTAAAGAGGTGCTGGTGCAGCGTTTGGAAATATATACAACATCAGAGCTATTTAATGATGATTGGGTGAGAGTTGATGGTCTTGATCCAATAAGCATTAGTGCGGGTGTCATCAAAGATAAAGTTTTCCCTCATTCTTAGTCTATCTTGGTCTATTTTTATTTTAATGAGTATCGTAAGATATAATTGCTAGTAATCCATAGACAGTATACAGATAGAAATTATAGATAAATTTAAGGAGTCACCTTGAAGATTCAAATACTTCGTAAAAGAGAAAATTTTTTAAAGATTTTTCAAAAGTCAATTTCAGTCTTTTTTTCAAAAAAATATCCTCATAGTGGCTACGTGAATGTTGAATATGTTATCAATGATTACTTAAATATTGCATACCCATCAAAAATAAATCGTAATGACTTGGTAGATTTGGTTAGCGAGTTCAAATACCATCCTAAAGTTTATCGAAGAATTTTGCAATCTGCTTATACTTTTTTAGCAATTAGGTGGCCATTAGAAGCAGTCACCTCTTCAGAGTCAGTCGTTATTTCAATGCCTTCTAGCGCAAAATATCGATGGGTTTTTGTACCTGGAAATCACAGTATTAGAGCTGTTGATTTAGATAAAAATCGTTGCTTTGTTTTTTTAAAGTTTGGATTTAATAATAAATTTATTAAATCAGATGCGAATATTAGATTGAAATATAAATGGTTAAAGGCACCTGCGGTTCTTCGACAGGAGGATGACTGGTATGAAGAGCAGAAAGTAGTAGGGGTATCATGGAATCGACTGCCATCAGTTGATTTAAGAAAGAAAACCATTATTGATGTGCAAAACCAATTGTTAAAACTTTATCAAAAAACCGTTGTTAACGTGCCCATGAAAGA
>Ga0233441_1001779_pt1 | contig 17617 bp, 28 predicted proteins | sample SI_123_September_4_FD_182781 | JGI IMG/M metagenome (GOLD analysis project Ga0233441, IMG submission 182781) | Seawater microbial communities from Saanich Inlet, British Columbia, Canada - SI_123_September2016_135_MG | ecosystem: Environmental > Aquatic > Marine > Inlet | place: Canada: British...
GGCGCCACAGCAAAATCCGTAGTAAGCATGTCGATTTGGGGTTTCAGTCCTGGGAAATCATTAGCAATCTTGCCTAATGCTGTTTTGATTGGTCCCATTTTTTTTACGGGGGGTAATCGTTTTATTGCAGCGGGTAAACTTTTTGTTCCTGCTAATCGAGTATATACTCGTGACAATTCTTCTGGATTAAATGAAATCACATTTGCTTTCTGAGATGTTTTTGTTGCATTTCTTACTTTTGTTCTGAGTCGCCTGTGCCGTTCAACTCGTTTAGAAATCTCATCTCGACTAAGCGGTATTTTTCGAAGAACATCCCATTTAATTGGTATTGGATTTCCGTGTACATCAAGTAGCTTGGTGTGATCAAAGGTTTTTCCTTTGAATACGTGTACAACTCTAGATGTGTTAGATCCGGTCTCACCGATTGTTGCTCCGCGTAACATATTTTCAGTAATTCTTTTTCTTAACATCTAAAAATAAGTGTCTTTCTACTTTTTATTGTTTTGTGTTGTCATCATCTTTTTCGTGGCAAGGTGGACAAAAGTTCGCGTCCATCTCTTTCTCGGCTAATTTTTTAACTCGTTTATCTTTTAATCGTCGATTTAACTCTTTTTTGTCTGAAATCAAACAAAGTTCGTCACAATTTAGTTCTTTTACTAATTCTTTTTCATTATGTAGCATAATATCACTCCTATGAAAATCTTATCATATATAGTTTGTTCTTTTTAAACAACTTTCTTTGCAAAGAATTTTTCGCTAAAAATTGCACACAAGCTCAAACAAATAATTAAATACTTCGAGTTAGTACTTTTAGTATGCCTGCAAGACCATCTGGACCTAAACAACAAAGATCCAAAAAAATTGCTAAAATAAAACCAAGAAAATCAATGTCTCTCTTGGAAATGCTTATGCATTTGCCTCGGCCTACAATTGCACGTGCAGCAGAAGATTTTTCACACAGTGAATTGGAGCAATTAATTCGGCGAGTTAAATCAAAAAGAACACAGTTTAAAACCAATAAGAATCGTGAAGAATTATTGCAAGTTTTGCGTGGAATAGCATTTAAAAAATCGCCTAAAGGGGCAAATTCTCCTGCGCATTCTATAGGTGCTCTTGCAGAACTACAAAGACTAAGAAAAGAAGGGAAACTCTAAAAACCTGTCCTTTCTATTTCTAATATGGATAACATCTTACAACTAAACCCAATTCTTGAAAACTTGTTAAAAGACAAGGTAATCATGGTTACGGGTGCCGGTTCAGGTCTTGGAAAAGCCATCGCAATAGGATTAGCTTTCACAGGAGCAAAAATAGGTTTACTTGATATCGATGAAAAAGCAATTAATACTTTAGCAGAACAATTAAACAAAGATAGTGAAATTGCATTACCACTAAAAGCGTCGGTTACAAACGAAAAAGAATTAAAAAAAGCGTACTCTGTTCTAGCAAATGAATATGGTAAAGTGAGTGGTTTAGTTAATTGTGCAGGAATAGCAAAACTAGGAACAATTGATTCTCTAAGTGAAAAAGATATCAAATCAGTAACCGATGTAAACATCAATGGTTATTTTTTAAACGCAAGCATAGCATCAAAAAAAATGATCAAAACTAGTTCTAATGGAACAATAGTAAATATTTCTTCTGCAGCAGCAAGAGGTGCAAGCAAAGACTCTTCTCTTTACGGAGTAACAAAAGACGCTCAGTGTATGATGACTAGAAGTTGGGCTCTTGATTTAGGAGAAAAAGGAATTCGCGTAAACGCAATTCTTTGTGGAGACCTCTATGGCGACGAAGAAAAAGGAATTCTATCCGAGATTTGGAGTCAAAAATACTTTGAACAAAAAGCAATAGATAAAAAACTAGTAAAAGCGTCGGATCCTCGTTTAGGACAAAAAACTCTAAACAAAGAGATAAGAGCACTAGTAATAAAATATTATATTAATAGAACGGCTCTTGCAAAAGAAGTTACTTACAAAGACGCAGTAACAATGGTTATTCTTCTCTCAAGTGAACTAACTTCAAAAATAACTGGCGAATCAATAGCTGTTACGTCAGGGCAACCAACTGCGTTTTCTCGTTAATAATTAGTTTTTGTCAGCTTGTATTTCTAATCGTTGTTTAACTGCGTTAACTATTACTTTTCTTAATTGCTTATAATTTCCACAAAGTATTGCTGCATTATAAGGGGATAAATTAAATTGTCTTTCAAGAGTGAGTCTTAAATCAGAATCTCTTTGTTCGATTCGTTCCGCACGCATGAGGATTTTTTCTAATTGTTGTCTAAATCGCGGAAATTGTTTTCCATGTTTAGTATTTTTCGCTTCGCGCGCAATGAGTTCTGTTGCAATTGAAATTATTCTATCCGGGTATAATTGATTTATTTTACCAACTTTTGGAGTAGATGATAATTCTCTTGCCAATGCTTTTGTTCTTCGACCGAATAATTGAACTGTTTTGTTATGCATATTAAACTAATAATTCAATCATTTAAATTGTTTTCTCTATCCCTCCAAAGAAAAGGTTTATTTATCTCTTTTTCTTATTAGTATCATGAAAACTAGGCAAAAAGATTTTTTCTCAAGTGAAAAAGGTTTAATGTTATTTGTAATCGCAGAAATAATGCTAGTCGCATTTATTGGTTATAAAATCTATCAACTCTTAGGAATAGTTTACACCGATACTACAGTTCTTTTTTTCCAAAAACCAATTGGAGCAGACATCTTACTAGAACTTACCACATCAATAATAATTTTTGCTATAATGTATTTTGGTGTTGCTCTTCGAGACAAAAAAGTTATGAAGATTCACGACAACCTACTAAAAACAATTTTTGGGTCTGCAAAACAAAAAACACTAGGAATGGATAGAGAAGTAATTGCTGTATTCTTTTTCGAATTTGTTTTTGCTATTTTTCTAGCAGCTTCAATCTACATTTATTTAGATCCAGATGTAAACATAGTTCCTTGGCCATATAATTACATTGCGTTCTTTGCTTTTCTAGCATTTGGAATATATATTTTTGCTCAAACAAAAGCGTTTCGCGAAATAGTGTATGGGGATTCGATTGCAAAGAAAAAAATTCTTCCAGCACACCGATTGTTTCCGACTAGAAGACTAACAAATAAATCAACTGGATCAATTAGAATTAAACACAAAAAACATTCGTTTACAAAAAGAAAGAAAGTGAAAAAATGAGATCAAAACACACTACACCAGATCCACAAGACTTGCCAATGAATACTCTAAAGCGAAGTATTTCATTAAAACAAGCAATCATCTATGGTGTAGGAATAATCCTTGGAGCAGGTATCTATGCGTTAATAGGAGAAGCTGCAGGAATAGCATCTTACAATGTGTGGCTAGCATTTGTTGTAGCAGCAATCATCGCGTCGTTCACAGCGTTATCATACGCAGAACTCTCAGCAATTTTCCCAAAGAGTGCAGCCGAATTCGTGTATGTACAAGAAACAACTAAATCAAAGTCATGGGCTTTTTTTGTTGGTTATCTAACAATAGTAACAGGAGTAATTAGTGTTGCAGCAGTTGCACTTGGTTTTGCGTCTTACTTCAAATTCTTTTTCCCAATTAATCCAATTATAATTGCAGTAGCGGTAATAGCAATTCTTTCTCTAATAAATTTTAGGGGGATAGAGGAGAGTGCAAAACTAAACACGATTTTCACGTTAATAGAAGCAGCCGGACTAGTTTTTATAATTATTATAGGTGCGTCGTTTTTAGGTTCAGCACCACTACTAGTAATCCCAATAGAAGGAGCGTTATCATCAGCATTCCTAGGACCAATTTTTGGTGCAGCTGCCCTAATCTTTTTTGCGTACCTTGGTTTTGAAGATATAGCAAACATCGCAGAAGAAACAAAAGAACCAAAGAAAACAATTCCAAAAGCGTTAATAGTTTCGCTAATAGTTACTACCATAATTTATGTGTTAGTAGCAATGGTTGCAGTAAGTGTTGTTTCGCCAACTCTTCTAGCAGAGTCTTCTTCATCATTAATACAAACTGAGGGGCCACTAGCACTAGTAGCGTCAACTGCATTAAACAATCCAATGGGTGGATTAATTTTTACTTTTATAGCGCTCTTTGCAACAGCAAATACAATTCTTGTTCTACTAATAGTTTCGTCTAGAATGATGTATGGTATGGCGCGAGCGGGTTCGTTGCCAAAACAAATCGCAAAGATCAACAAAAAAACATGTACTCCAGTTCTTGCAGTTGCATTAGTAGGAATAATTTCGATCTTATTTACTCTAAACGGTTCGATTGGTGATGTAGCAAACCTAACAAATCTAGGAGTATTCCTAATATTCTTTGCGGTAAACATCGCGCTGTTAATTCATCGTTATAAAAACAGAAAAATTAAAACAAAACTATCAGGTTTCAAAGTTCCTCTAAATATTTCGTGGGTTCCAATCCTACCACTGCTTGGAACAATTTTTTGTCTAGCAATGTTTCTAACCCAATTCTGGAATCCAATTAACATCCTAGGTTTACAAGTGCCAATTATAATAGTTGGTTTAATAGTTTTCTTCACGTCGTTCCCAGTGTTCTGGCTATTCAATAAAAACAAAAAAGCGTTTGACAAAGAGTTTTAGTTAGCGTTCATTCCGCGTCCGCGACGCTTGTCTTTAGATCCACGCCATTGTACTACAGCTTTAGTAATGGTAGCTATTCTTTTTCGTTGTATTGCTTGTGGTGTTTTTGGTAATCTAGATATTTGTGCATCTAGATGGATAATTGTTCTTGCTAATGCATTAACTTGTCCTTGTCCCAATGATGAGATATCAACACCTTTTAAGGAATCCAAACAGGTAGTTATTTCGTTATGCACGGTTGTTAATCTTTGTTTATTTGCTGGAGAAAGTCGACTTTTATATGCGCGCCCACGATTGGTACTTGTTTTTCTTATTCGTTCTGGGTTCATATCAATATTCTTCTTTCAAACTATTTAAACCTTACTCAAATAAGCAAGTAAAGGGCAATAGCAAGTATATCATACAACAAGTGCCCTAAGTAGTTCTGTAACAGCGATTGATTGCGTTTAAACCAGTAAGCGAGTATCAATCCTAAAAAGAATACGCCTATAACTTCTGCGATAGAACCATATCCTGCGTGCAAAGCAGTGAACACTAGCGTGGATAATATCATTCCAATGCGCGGAACCAAAAAACTCCTAAAGAAAAACTCCTCAACAAACAAGCCAACAATTATAATTCCAATAAACAACAATGCATTAGAAGTGAATTCCTCGGTTATAATCCCTTCAACTTTGTCAAGATCGTTTATCGCTACTCCGCTACCTTCTTCTACAAGTGTAATCCCGCCTGCAACTACAACAAAGCCTAGTAACAACGCTCCGAAAAGTGCGAGCGAACCAAGTAACTCTTTTCTATGGCCTTGGTATTTTGGAAACAATTTTATCTTAATTTCTAACCAAGTTTGTTCTTTTATTACTCGCAAATAAAATAGCGGGGCTAATAGTAAAAACAAGAATAGTATCAAAGCGTACATGCTAGTATTATGTAATACCACATTAAAAATAGTTTTCTATTAAAAAAAGTTTGATGAAAAAGAAAACTAATTTTTCTTTTCCATGTAACCGCATTTTCCACAAGCGTATCTGTCTTTATGGTCTGCCATGAAAACACCTGCTCCGCATTTAGGACAAAACTTTCTTTTGCACTCAGCTTTGTCGCCATTTATTTCGTAGTAATTTGATTTTTTAGTATGTTCTTTTTTCTTTTCTTCAGCCATTTCATCTCACCAATAATTATTCAGTTTTTGCTTCCTCTTTTTTTGGAGCTTTGTCTGTCTTTTTCTCTTCAACTTTTACTTCTTCTTTAGGTTTTTCTTCAGTAGTTTCTTCTTTCTTTTCTGCTACTTCTTCTTTAGGTTTTTCCTCTTTTGGAGCTGTTTCTACAGGTGCACTTTCAGCTGGTGCGTCAGTAGCTTCTTTTGCTTTTCCAAAGTTTCTTGTAATAACATATTTTTCCTCAGTTTTTTTCATCATTTCTTCGTCGTCATATGCCATTGCGTAAATAGTTTTTGTTGTTGTTCCAAATGAAGTGTCAACTTTTCTTACAACAATTTGTTCTTTTGGAATATTTAGTTGTGCAGACAAACTCTCTCGGATCTCTACTCGAGAAGGAATTATTTCTTCTTCATCTATTGCAACAATATTGCTTCGTCTCAATGCTTCGTTTCTTGTGTTCTCTGTTATTTTTAATTTCATGCGACTCACCTACTTAATCTCAATGCGAATTTTCCTTTTCGCGTAATATTCATTTTTTTAGCGATTTCTGATTGTTCTGGATCAGTGATAACAACGTATCCTCTCCAAAAAGTTGTGAAAGTTGTCCCGTTACAATTCGGACAATTATCTCCTTCTTCAACCAAAAATCTACATTCTCTACAAGCTTTTTCTTTCAACATCTATAATCACTGTGCTTCTTTTTTTACTGATTTAATTTCTCTTTTTTTTACTCTTGCTTCTTTTTCAACAGCTTTAGCATCTATTCCTGCCCAATCAACTTTTCCAAGGAATGGTTGTCTCATTGTCAAACCAACTTTGGAATTTGATGTTTCTCCTTTCATTGAAATAGTTACTACGCGTGCCATTACATTGTCTTCTGGAATAATCTTTTTCTCAGTCTTTTTTCCAACAAAACCAGGTAATTTAGCGTCGTAATTGATAAAATCATCCATTATTTGACTCACGTGAATCAAACCTTCTATTGGCCCTACCCTTACAAAAGCACCAAATTCGGTTGCTTCAGTGATAGTTCCTCTCACAATCTCATGCATTAGTGGCTTATATGTTAACATTTCTATTTCAGCTTCATAATATGCTGCGCCATCACCAGGAATTATATGTCCTTCGCCAATGTCTCCAATTCCAGTTACTGCTATGATTACTCCGTATCCTTGGTCTATTCGGCCTTCATAATCTTCTTTGCAAATATCAAGTAAAGAGGCTTTTACCTTAGCTCCTAGCTTTTTAGGAGGAACCCTAACCTTGTCATTTATCTTTGTTTTATAAAACATATGCTCACCACCAATATTCTCTTCAAATAAACTTATAAACCCAATTTAGCTGTTTCAAAAAGCCCTTCTAATCCATTATTTCGCTAAAATCGACAAGAGTAAGCTTTCTAATATAGATACTTTTCCCTCCAAAGCTTTTTATTCTTTGTCTTAGCTCTTTGTCATTTGTTGCGATTACGTATTCCTTGCTTTTCTCAACTAATTCGTCGTCGACCTTGTCCATTTGACTATTAATTCCTTCTACCTTGTTATTTGCCAAGATCTTACTAACAATCGCGTATTCTTTCTTAATTTTCTTGTTCTTTGACAGTCCTTCTAGTTCGTCAATAGTTCCTGATAAAACAAATATTTTAGCGTTCATATTCGCATTAATTTCTTCGATTCCGTGTATTTTGTATCGAACCATTGTCAAAAGAAAATTTGTGTCTAAAATAACTTTTATTTCGCGAGCTATTTTACCAAACCTCACATTATTTCGCCGTAAGCGATTAATCGCCATTGGTTATTAATATTTTTACTAATCGCAATTTTTTCACTTGCTTCTACAACTTCAGGATTTTTTAATTTCAAAGTAAGTTTGTCTTTCTCAATTTTTCCTACAAAACCAATATTTGTATTTGTTCCAATCGTTAATACAAGCGGATCATTTACTTTTACGTCCAAGTCTTTTTTATCAAAGTGAACCATTCTCTCAAAAAAATGCATACTAACTTTTATTTCGTTTACTGGTTCTGATAGCGAATCGGGTTTTGCAATTATCTTTCCACGTAATTGATCGTTTTGTGCGGTACTAGGATCAAGTGTAGTTCCAATTGCGATTAGTCCTCCAGGAGTTGCTTGTGTAATAGGACCCGCATTTGTTGCGAGCGAAACAACTTTGGTTTTTGTCTTTGTTTCAAAACCTGGGCAAATTTCTATCTCGTCTCCGACTTTAACAATTCCTTGTGAAATACTTCCTCCAAGAACAGCTCCTTTCAAATCTTTTATTGTTGTTCCTGGTTTGTTAATATCAAAGCTTCTTGCAACAAACATTTTCAATGGTTTTTTCAAGTCATTTTTTGGTGTAACTATAGTAGTTTCAATAGCTTCGATCAATAAATCAATGTTTGCGCCAAAGTTAGCAGAAGTTGGGATTATAGGTGCGTTGTCATAACCAAATTCTTTCAAAAACTTTTCAATTTTTTTGTAGTTCTCAATTACTTTTTCTCTTGGAACAAGATCAATTTTGTTTTGTGCGATAACAATGTTTGTAACGCCCGCAAATTTTAATGCCATTAAGTGTTCGATAGTTCTTGGTTGTGGACAAACTTCGTTTGCTGCAACAACAAGTACTGCTCCGTTCATCAAAGCTGCTCCTGAAAGCATAGTAGTCATCAGCGTTTCGTGGCCAGGAGCATCAACAAAACTAACAATTCGTTTAGAAATAACTGTTCCTTCTTTGTCATTATTTGCGTATACTTCGCCAGCAGCAGTTTTTATTTTGTACAAAGTAGCGTCTGCGTAACCAAGTCTAATAGAAATTCCGCGTTTAAGTTCTTCACTATGTGTATCAGTCCAAGTACCAGTAAGCGCTTTTGTAAGGCTAGTCTTGCCATGATCTACGTGACCAATCATGCCGATATTAACTTCGGGTTCGACATTTCCGTTCGATACAGCTTTTGTTTTTTCTTTTGTTGTCATTTCATACACCTATAAAAATAATTGAATTGGAAAGCAAATATAACCTTTGCCCCCAATCAAATTAATTCTTTTTTGAATGCTAGTGTCTGCTCTTTTTTGTTGGAGCATCTGGCATGTCTGCGCTTCCTACGTTTTCAAGACTCGCTTTCACTGCACGTTCTTTTGCACTCATCTCTTCTTTTGGAGCTTCTTCGATTTTCTTACCAAGAATGTTTTCAATTTTCTTTGCACCTTCTTTAGTGATTTTTAAGTTCACTTGTGCAATTTCTTGGCTAAGTGTTCCTCCTCGAACAGAGATTCTTTTCCTTTCTCCTTTTCTTTTTGGTTTGAAGCCAAGACCTTTAGCAGTAAAGATTTTTCTTCGAGCACTTCCTTGCACAGATTTGTGCATTGGAAATCCTTGTTTATCACTGCCTCCAGTGATTACTGCTTCAAAGCCAGTCAAACCGATTGCATCTAACCCAACTGTTTCGCCAACTTTTTTGCCGACAAATAAGTCTTCGTCTGATGCGGTACTGTATGCCTTTCCAGACTTTGTACTTACAACGAATTTCATTCTTAATTCCTCCTTAAACATAAACGCTATTAAGCGATTTCTCCTTTTCGCTTGTTTCGCCAAGCGGGAACGAAGCACTATCTTCGTTCATTTTATTCACTCGATAGAGCATCATGCGATTTCTCCTTTTTGTGTAGATTTTATTTTCGCAAGCAATTCTTTTTCTTCGCTTGTAAATTCATCTAAATATTTTTCCAAGTTACAATATTGTTTTGGAGGGATACAAGAAAACAAGTTTTCTCCTTCAAACAAATTTTTTCCAATTGATCCTTCTCCAATAGAAATTGCTACTTCGTCGCCTTTCTTAACTTCTTTAACACTTTTTCCTTCGTTTTGTATTCCGCCGACTTTTCCAATAATTTCTCCTTTCGCGTTCATTATCTTCCAGCCTTCTTTTAGTATTCCTTCTTTAACTTTTACTCCAATGATTGCGGGTTTGTTATTTCGAAATGCTTTTCCTTTTAAAAATTTTAGTTCAACAGGCCAAACAAGACAAGCCATGTCGCTGTCTTTAGCAGCTTTCTTACTTTTTGTAACCCATTCGTTATATTCCTCAATTATTTTGTAGATTACTCGATCATTAAATATTCTTACGTCACGCAAGTTAGCTTCTTTTTCTGCTTCAACATCAATCGAAACATTAAATCCAATTACACAACCATACAAGGGTTCTTCACAAAGCATTGCAGCTGCTTCCATAACGTCTTTGCGAGTAACATTTCCAATATCTGCTTTTCTAACTGGAACACCTTCTTTTTTAAATAATTCAACGAGTGCTTCAAGCGAACCAATAGCGTCAGCTTTTATGAGGATTCCTTTTTGTTCGCTACTAAAAGTACTTTCATTTATTTCTTCTTCAAGGATTTTAACATCTGCTTCTTCACGAACAATAATCATAGTAGAACCAACTAAAACATCGTCAAGCCCAGGAGCAGAAATTTTTACTCCGGCAGCAGCAGAAACTTTTTTTACCGAAGAAAATCTTTCTTTAGTATCCATCATTTCTTGTAATGGTTTAGGTTGTAACAAAGCACGAACCTTTGTTTTAATAACTCCGTTCTTCCCAATTACTGCAATCTCGTCATTAACTTCAATGATTCCTTGGTAGAGTATAACATCAATTGTTTTTCCAAGACCTTTTTCTTCTTTTGCTTCAAGAACAGCTCCTTTTCCAGTTTCGGTTCCGCTAATCTCTAAATCTTTTTCTAAGTATTTTTGTGACAAACCCGATAACAAAGTTAATATCTCAGGCAAACCTTCTTTTGTTTGTGCACTACAAGGAACAATAGGAATTTCTTTTCCAAATTCACATCGATCAAATCGTTCGCTTCCAAAACCGTGTTCAAAAATCTTTCCAACCAGAACATATAGTTTTTCATCGAGTTCTTTTTTCACGTCTTCACTTTGTTGTGATAAATTTGTAAGAAAACTTCCTTCTTTTGAATTATAAAACGGAACCATGTCGATTTTGTTCATTGCGATAATGAACGGAACCTTATTTACTTTCAAGATTTCAATGGCTTCAATAGTTTGTGGTTGTAATCCTTGCATTACATCAACTACAAGTATGGCTAGGTCTGCAATGCTTCCTCCGCGTTTACGCAAATTAGTAAATGCTTCGTGTCCGGGAGTATCAATTACAAGCAAACCAGGTATCTTTAAATCAAAACCAAATTTGCTAATCAAGTCGCCCGCAATTTTTGTTACAACGTCAAGAGGAATTTCGGTTGCTCCAATGTGTTGAGTAATTTTTCCTGCTTCTCTTGAAGCAACTTTTGAAGCGCGAATAGCATCCAATAATGACGTCTTACCATGGTCTACGTGACCCAAAACAGTTATTATTGGTTGCCTAATCATTTTATTCCGTCTCCTTTTTCTTGTGTAATATATGCAAATCGTGTGCGGAATCATATGTGAACAATTCATCATCATTGAACCAATGATATATTTCAAATTCAGCTTCTTTTAATGATCCTGATCTGTGTACTACATTTCTTATTGCTTGTTTTGATTTATCAGCAAATGCATAATTTACATGTGTAAAATCGCCTCTGATTGTTCCAGGTGCAGCGCTTTTTGGTTCGGTGGGTCCGCACATTTTTCTTACAAGGTCTATACCGTTAACGCCTTCAAGAACCATTGCGATTACGGGGCCCATTGTTCCATATTCTAAGAGTTGGTTTAATATTGCTTGTCCATGTCTTTCTGCAACATCGTTGTAATGTTCTTCTAAAAATTTTTTATTAACAACAACCATCTTCATTCCTACTATTTTAAGTCCTACTTTTTCAAATCTTGTTATTATTTCTCCGCTGATTCCTCTTTGGACTCCATCGGGTTTTATGAATAATAATGTTCTTTCAACCATTTTGCTCACCAATCCTATTTCGCCATGACCAAACGAAGCACTATCTTCGCTCCGCTCGATAGGGCATCTACTTTTTTCCTTCCTTTATTTTTTGTTTTTCGTGTTCTTTTGCAGCTAACATTGTTTGTTTTAATTTGTTGTGTGCATTAGTCCACTTTGTTTTAACGGGTTTTCTTTTTAGCATTATCATATTTTTTTCGCATTTATTTGAACAAAAATAATATGTGCTACCGTCTTTTTTCGCGTAAACTTTTCCACCACCCAAAGGTAGTTCTTGTTCACAAAAATTACATTTCACCATTTTGTTTCACCTCGTTTGCAAAGCAATTACGCTCTAATCTCCTTTGCTTCGCGTTCAGTGTCTAGTAAAATTATTACGTCTCCTTTTCGAATACTTCCAAGAGTGTTTCGTCTTTTTACACGACCTTTTTCTGGTCCGTCAAGTATCCTACAAAGAATTTGTGTTATTTCACCGTGTACACCAGTTGTTTTTACTACTTCAACAACTTCTGCTGGAGTTCCTTTTCCATCACCCATAAGTAATCACCTATTTGGTTAACTCCGCAAGTTTTGCTCCTAGATCTTTTATGTCGGCTTCGACAGGGCTTTCAACAATTGCAATTGCGCTTGTTGCCATTCGAAGATTTGCTTTTTCTCCAAGATCTTTTCGTGTAGCAATATAACTACATGGAACACTTTTTTCGCTACAAAGTAGTGGGATGTGCATTACGAGTTCTGCAGGGGAAACATCTTCCGCTACAACAACCATTTTAGCAGTTCCGCGTTCTATAGCTTTTGTTACTTCGTTTAGACCAGCTTTTATTTTTCCTTTAGCTGATTTTTCTACTATTTCTACAGTCCTATTTTTTAATTCGGCTGTAAGTTCTATTTTAACATATGACATTCTAACTAACCTCCGTGTCATTTACTTGAAATAAATTTCAAGTATCTACGTCATCGGCCTATAATTAGGCTATAACTTGATTAATTTCCCTCTAAAAAGTATTATAAAGCTTGTTTTGAAAAGAAATGTTATGTAGAAAAAAGAAATATTGGCAGTTTGAACTGCCAATTATTTAATTTAGTTTGGTAATGCTGGCGGACCAGTTACATTTGAGCTATAGTTTAAGTAGCAATCACTAGAAACTTTCACAACCCATGTTTGTCCGACCATTGCATTTACAATTGGGCCTTCCATTTCATCAAATGCTCCACTTACAACACTTTGTGCAAAAGCAGTACTTGAGCTTGAAGACCAAGTTTGACTTACTGATTGCCAATAGTTCATTCCGGACAAATCACAATTGTTGAATATATCTTTTGTATTCATTCCAATCATAAATGGATTAATCGCAACAAAATTCCAGCCTTCAACTAGTTTTAATGAACTTGCAACTTGATCTTTTGTAGATTCATCCCACGACATTGGATATGTTCCATACGTATTTGATAAACTACAATTGGTGTTTGAATACACCCAGTGTGAACCTATTATGTAATTTGTAGATAATATGTCGGTTTGGCTAACGGGCGTTCCGATAGTATCAGAAGTTGACGTATTCCATCCAAAATATTCTTTTTGTATTGGATTCCACATAAAGAAGTAACCTAAATCACATTGTGAAAAGAAATCAGCTGTGTTTGAATAACCTGCGGGTGGAAAAGTATTTATCATTGGAACCAAGTTCCACCCTTCTTTTAGTTCCCAAGTATATTCATACGTTTCTGGATTATAGTTTCCAGCAAGTGCAAAAACACTCATCAAAACTAAAATCATTCCAATTAAAATTATTTTTTTCATTTCCATTCCTCCTATTCTGGCAAAGCTGGCGGCATTGGTATTTCTGAACCTGTTGGTCCTCCAGTACTTGCTCCGTTTCCGGTATTTGTTGTGTTATTTGGTTGTGTTAGATTAGTTCCGTTGTTATTTGTAACTCCACTATTATCGTTGATTGTGTCATTAGTACAACCAAACATTAAACCTAATGCTAAAATAGATAAAATTAATATTGCTAAAACTTTTTTCATCAAAATTCCTCCAATAGTCTACTTAAAGATTAAATCAAATATAAATCTTTGTTTTCGTTAAGGATGAGTAAAAATACATTTTACTTTCCCATCTTCAACTTTCTCAATATTAACATATCCAACGCCTTCAAGGCGTACAATGCCTGTAGCCATACTCATTTCTTGACTAGTAATTCCTATTTTTGAGGAACCATCACTCATGAGTACTTCGATATTAATAGTATTTTTCAACCAAGAAACAACTTCATTTTTCTCTTTTGCATATGAAACAAACCTAGCTTTTGCGCCAAACTCGCTAATTTCTTCAATAGTAGCGTTAAATGCTTGTTTAAATCTAATCTTAACGCTTTTCTTTAGTTTCACAAGAGTCTTCTTATCAACAATTAGCGTTTGTAATGGAGAATCAAATTTAACTTTTTCGCCGTAATTATCAGCTTCTCCTGGTCCCACATCAATTACTTCGATTTGTGCTGCATCACTAAAAAAAGGAAATTCGCTAACTTCTCCTAAAAACTCTTTGTTATATGCTCCCAAATTTTCTATACTAATTTGTGCATCGTGAGTATTTGCCCCAACTTCAAATAAGGCTTTGTGTAATGCTTCGACCCTAAATCCTTTTCGTCTAAATGCTAATAATGTTCCAAGTCTTGGATCGTCCCAACCACTATAAGTACCTTGGTCAATTCCGTCTTTTGTTTTTGAAGTACTCATAACAATGTCTCCAAGAGACAATCTTCCAGTGTGCATTGAATGTGGATACACCCAACCCATATACTCGTACAAATATTTTTGTTTATCTTCATTTTGTGTGTGTTCTTGACCGCGAATTATAAGTGTCACGCCTAGTTCATGATCGTCAACAGCACTAGCTAGATTATATGATGGCCAAACATGTTCTTTAGCAGCTTTTTTATTTGGATGGTCTACAACATCAACTACCTTTGCCATCCACCAATCACGCAAAGATGGATCTTTGTTAGTTAAGTCTGTTTTTATTCGCAGAACTGCTTCTCCTTCGTGTATCTCGTGCTTCAACATTTTCTTCCATTGCACTAATTGTTCTTTAACCTCTTTTTCGCGACAAGGGCAAGCGTTGCTCTTCCAAATTAGTTTTCTCCATTTCTCAGAATCACAAAAACAAACATATGCTTTTCCATCCTTCAATAACTTTTCTGCAACTTTGTAATAATTTTTTAGTCTATCAGACGCGTAGTACACGGAATCTATTTTTAGTCCAAACCAACTCAGTTGGTCTAAAAAATTCTTTTCAGCATTTTCCATTGGTTTTTTTACTTTAGGATCAGTATCATCAAAACGCAGTAAGAATAATCCTTTGTATTTTCTAGCGTAATAATTACTCAAAAATGCTTGTCGCATATTTCCTAGATGCGGGTATCCATTCGGATTCGGAGCGTACCGTGTAACTACCTTTTCTTTGCTTGCCCACTCAAGTTCTGGCAAAACTTTTTCTTTTTCAACTTGTTTTAGTTCCCAACCTGCTCCCGCGAACATATCATAGCTCTTTTTTAATTCTTTTTTTTCTAAAAAATTAACTTCTTTCACAGTTTTAGTAACAATCGGCATTGCTCCTTTCAAATCAACTAATGGAAACAGTGCTTTTACTTTTCCTACAACCGCTCCAACTTGTGCGCAACCATCATGCTCAAATGCATTTTTCACAGCGTATTTAAAAGCAACTTTTTGTATTTCGTCTTTGCTTGCTCCGGGAACATCAATTTTTTCCATATTAAAAAAGTAGTTGTTAAAGTTTAAGAGTTTAGTGTTTGGTACTACCGTCGACGCGCTCTTTTTCTCAGAGCTTTTTCTATGTCAGCATTATATGGTGCGCGCATACTATGAATATTCTGGTGCAAGTGTAGTTCTTCTCTAGCTCTTGCGGGGTCTTCTCTATCGTTTTGTCGTAGTTCTCGAATTAATTGTCGGTGTGCTTTAAACCTTTGTATTAAACCCATATTTTATTCCTCTACAGGTATGGTTGCAAAATCAAAACCAAGTAACTCATTAAAGTCAGCATCTCTTTTTGCTTGTTCGCGCAGGTTTTCTAAAATTTCTTTGTCGCTTAAACCATGTTCATTTCGCAATTGTTTCATTGTAGTAAGTATGCGGTTTAAAAATGTTATACGTGCCTTAGATAAGTTTTCTTTTCGGAATCGGTTTCTTATGTGTACTTCAATTCGCCTAGGCATCTCTCTCACTAATAGTCTTTTCCTTTGTTCCAATGACTATCAAAGTAGTGTGTGAGAGCATTAGCCATTGCTTCGTGTTCGTTTAGAATAGTAAAGTGGTAATCAGGCTTTTTCTTTTTAAAATCGCTTATAGCTAGAACAACTTTTTTTCCATCAATAATAAATGCATTCAAACCATGGTTCAAGTGCTTTACTTCTGCAATATCCTTCAACTTCTTCGAAGGAAACGAATTCAATAGTTTAACACTAACATCATTGTCTTTTGCGCGTTTCAAAGCTTCGTGTATAATCCCGTGTTCATCAGTAATTTCTGTTAAACCTTGTATGCTTTTACCAGCTTTCAATAATTCTTGTCCGAGTATTCGTTCAAAATCTTGTCGATCCTTTACTTTCATTACTTTTTCTCCTTTCTCTTCTTTTCCAGTATAAAGAACTAGATTGTCTTTTAGTTCGACAGCTTCTTTCTCAAGAATCGCAAGTTGTTCTTTTTTGCTAAAAATCATCAAATCAATTGCTTTTTCTGGTTCAATAGCTCGATAAATCTTTGGTCGACCCTTAATCTCAATCAACAAGTTCTTTTGAATTAATTTCTCAAGAACGTCGTATACACGGGTTTTAGGTACTTGTGCTGTTCGAGAAATAACAGGTGCTTCAGCTTCTTTTAATTTAAATAGAGTCTGTAATGTTTTAGCTTCGTACTCGGTTAAACCAAGTTTTTCAAGTAATTCAACAGTATTTTGTCCAGCCATGCTCATAACCCCTTAAAAGAATATTATGCCAGAACAAGTATTTAAATTTACTTATTACAGTTACAAAAGTTAGTATCTGGCTAAGTGTATTAAATCAGATGAGTAACTATAAGTCTAGTTCCCGTTTAATCGTGCCCTTTCGGCTTGTAATGCACGAAATCTTTGTGTTTCTGCAGGGGTTAGCATTCCTTTTCTGGCTTTTTGGGATATTTCGGCTAGCTCAATCCTAATCTCTCCAGATCTAACAGCGCTATTAGCAATAGTTTTTGGTCTAGGTTGTTTTGTAATTTTACGTTTCATCTGATCACCTGAGAAATAATGAGTTAACCTATATTTAAATTTTTGTAAGATGATTTACTGGCAAAGAAACTATCTTCTTCCACGAGTTGGAAATCGTCTTCGAGTGAAAGTCTTTTTCTCAGTTTTTTCTTCGATTGGTTGTTCGAACTCAGTAATGTCGGTTTTGAAGTCTTTGCGATCAATCTCTTTTCTTTCCACAAGAACTTCTCTTGCTAGTAAGTACATTATAAGTGCTAATGACTTTCTTCCCTTGTTATTTGCAGGGATTGCAATATCAACATCTTTTAGTGGTGATTCGCTTCCAGTAACTGCGATAATAGGTAAGTGTGATTCAAATCCTTCTTTTAGTACTTGTGAATCAGACATTGGATCGCATAACAAAATTATTTTTGGTTCACAGAATGATCTTGCTTCTGGATTTGTAATAGTTCCTGGAACAAATCTTCCAGTAAATGCTTTTGCACCGATCATTGAAGCGAATTTTTTAATTGGTTTTTGTCCGTATAGTCGTCTACAAACAATTGCAATGTCGCCTGCATCGTACTTTGCTAATTGTTTTGCAACCATTCTTATTCGATTGTCAATTGTTTCGATATTAAATACCATCAAACCGTCTTTTCTTTTTTTGAATATATAGCGTCTCATATCTCCGCTTTTAAATTTAGTTCCGATA
>Ga0233441_1001780_pt1 | contig 17615 bp, 14 predicted proteins | sample SI_123_September_4_FD_182781 | JGI IMG/M metagenome (GOLD analysis project Ga0233441, IMG submission 182781) | Seawater microbial communities from Saanich Inlet, British Columbia, Canada - SI_123_September2016_135_MG | ecosystem: Environmental > Aquatic > Marine > Inlet | place: Canada: British...
AAAAGGATTCATTCAGCGATCGGGTATATGACACCCGCTCAAAAGATGGCTGAATTGGAAAAAGTGGCTTGAAATGTGTCCAAGATTAACGGACCACTACACACCATGTCTTGAAAAAATTTCAACGTACTTCTTTGCCATTTCAATATCACCTTGATGATTTTGCCCAACTTCAGCTATATACATTTTTTTCTATTTCATTTGATTAAAAATTTGTTATGACAAGTATAAGTATTTTTTTTCATTTACTATTTATTTTTTGGATATAGCACTTGAATAAAATCAACAAGGAGGACATCTTCTAGTAATTCACGCACAACGCCGTTACCGCCTTTTGTTTTTAACACAATAGTTGCGATTGATTTAATTTTTTTATGACTATCTGCTGGACACGCTGTATAACCACATTGTTGCATTGCGTGGTAATCATTAAGATCATTGCCTACATAAAAAATATTTTGCAAATTATACATTTCTTGACTTGCAAGTTGCTTAATGGATTCAACCTTGTTACTTACGCCTTGTATAGCTGGTATTTTTAGTTTTTTGGCCCTAGTGGCTACCACTGGATTTTTTTCTGTTGAGAGTATATAAGCTGGTTTTTGTAGTTTCCTTAACACATCAAATGCCAAACCATCTGACCTGCTGCAAATAACAGACTCTTTTCCATTTTGATCAACATATACTTTATTGTTTGTCAATACACCATCAAAGTCAAAAACAAAAGCATCGATATTATCTAATGTAATGGTTATACTTGATAACGTCGGCGTCTCTGATTTAGTCACACAAATTCGAATAAATAATCTTTGATATATTACATTTAAATAAATATTTAATAACGCTACGAATTATACAGTAATTACTCTTTATGAATTAAAATCCCTTATAAAGTCAATCTTTTAAATCAAAAAACAACTTAAAATTCGTATAGTTGAACTATTCTATTAAATCTTTATACTTGCATATAGTAATCTTGCCATCGTCATCAAAACTTACAATTTGATCACAATTTTTAAGAGTACTAGTACGGTGAGCAATAATAAGAATAGTCAACTCTCTATTGAGGCCATCTATAGCATTCATTAATTCTCGCTCTGTTCTATTGTCTAATGCACTTGTAGCCTCATCAAATACAAGTACATTAGATTGTTTATAAAGTGCCCTAGCAATACCAATACGTTGTCGTTGGCCACCGGAGAGGCGAACACCCCTCTCTCCAACAATTGTATTATATTGTTCTGGCCAGCCCTCAACCAGTTTTGATATTTGCGACTGTTGAGCAGCTTGCTTAACTTTTGTCAAGTTTATCTCCTCTTTAGGCACACCAAAAGCAATATTTTGTTCAATAGTCGTATCAGCAAGGTAAATGTTTTGAGGAACATGAGAAATATGCATCTGCCAAGATCTTATATTTTTTTCTGTAACGGCTTGATTATCAATTAAGACATCGCCTTGATTTGCTGATAACAGTCCCATAACAATATCTAGCATGGTACTCTTACCACTGCCTGTAGTACCAATAAATCCAATTCTTGCGCCTTTTTTAAGTGTTAAATTAATATTTTTTAACACCCACGGAGTCTTTTCTGTATAACGAAATGATAAGTTATTAAGACGAATCTCTTTTTCAAATGGCATCAAAGAGGTTACTAATTGTTGATTGATAGAATGTGGCATATGTTGATCAAGCAAAGTCACCACATCTCTCATTATTGCTTGCGACCCCTTAATGGTTGTGTAACTTTGATACACTTGTTGTAATGCAGGAAGCATCCGCTGTGCTCCTAATGCTAAGGCACCTAAGACTGGAATCGACGTTGTCAACCCATCGTCCCTTAAACTCATCAAATAAGCAATAGTAGCAATAAGAATTATGCCAATCATCTCCATAATATAGCGAGGACTCTCGGAGATAATAGTGTTATCAGCCAAGGCTCTGCGCAACGGCAAATCGGCATTTCGGTAAATTTTACAATAAAATTCCTGAGTATTATCTATTATTAAATCACGAATGCCGCCCAAACCTTCTTGTAGAGCTTTAATCATATCAGTAGACTTGTCTGCAATACACTGCCCATTTTCTTGTAACTTCTGTTTACTATAGTGAACTACCCCACCGTAGATTACAGCAAAACCAGTTGCAGACAGTAGAGCTACAGTTGAATCTATAAATATCAGAGCTGTAAGAATTGACGATATAATAAATGTAGCGCTAATTAACGTAAGTATGGGGCTAATTGCACCACCAACTACAGATCCTGTTTTACTAATAATACCAGTTATTATCTCACTACTATTTCTAGCAATATGTGTTGCATAGGGCTGATAAAGAGTGCGTTGATAAATATCAACACTTAAATCCGATCCTGTTGCATTGGATAAGCGCGTTGTCGTATATAGTAAAGCCATACGCACACCACCAGATATGAATACAGCCAAGATAAATACTACAGTGAGTGGGAACAATAACTGTTCTGCTGAATTAACCTGGAATAAATCAATAAATGGCTGTATGGACGGATATTGGTAAATTTCCTCTGGTGAAGTCAGCGTAGCCAAAAAAGGTAATACTGCTCCAATACTGACCACTTCAGTAATAGAGGATAAAATCATCAAAATTAATAGCAGCCCAAACTGCTTGTGTCTGCGCCTAGAAAGATGAAACCATAGTTTTTTTTGTAAATTCAACATAAAATTAAATAATTAAATAATTAAAATTCGGTCAGTCAGAATTATTTTCAATATCTACAACTCTGTACTTATTTTTCTAACCAAGCTTGAAACATTAAAATAGCCCATAAGCGTGGAGTCCAGTCATAAAGGCCGCTAAGATGTTGCTCCCAAAGGCGTCTAACTAATTTTGGATCAAAATAACCTTCTCTCTTAATCCTGCCCTCATTCAATAAATTGTCTGCCCACTCACGCAAAGGGCCCCGCATCCATTGGCCTACAGGTATGGCAAAACCGGCTTTTGGTCTTTCAATTAATTCTTTTGGCACATATTTGTACAATACTTGTCTTACCGGCCATTTTCCTTCTCCATTTTTAATTTTCATTTCCAATGGAAGTCTCCAGGCCAACTCTACCACTCTATCATCTAAAAATGGAATACGAGTCTCAAGGCCCACGCCCATAGCAGCGCGATCCACCTTAGTCAATATATCATCAGGTAAATAAGTAAGGCTATCCCATAGCATCATACGCTGCTCAGGCTCTTTCATATCTACAACAATGTTCAAGTTGTCTAATTTTGTACTTAGTATTTCTCCACCACCAATAACCAAATCATTTTCTTTGTAGCCTTCAGTAACTAAGCTACTATACATATCATCTATGTCTTTTATCGTTTTTAAGCGATGCGCCATTCTATGCATCTTGCTACCCATTAATGAAACCTTATGTTTACTAGGCAAAAAATTACCAGCCTTACTCCACGTAGAAACTGGAACTTTTTGAATAGCACTACCTAATGCGCTACGAAGCTCTAATGGCATCCATTTGACTTTATTCCATATTCGAGTTCCCCATAAATAGCGATTATAACCACCAAATAACTCATCTCCAGCATCGCCAGAGAGCGAGACTGTAACACTCTGGCGTGCTAATTGGCTAACTAGATGGGTAGGTATTTGCGAACTATCGGCAAAAGGCTCATCATATAAAGTGGGTAAACTCGGTATTACCTTAATTGCATCACTAGCTGTTATGTACAATTCATGATGGTCGGTACCTAAATGTTTTGCTACATCTTTTGCGTATATTGCTTCATTAAAAGCACTTTCTTCAAATCCAATAGTAAATGTTTTAACTGGTTTTTTACTTACTTTCTGCATTAATGAAACTATAACCGATGAGTCTATTCCGCCAGAAAGAAATGCGCCCAAAGGAACGTCCGTAATCAATTGGGAGCGAACAGACTCCAATAGCGTTTCTTCAAGTAATCCTATAGCTACATTTTCATCTTTTATAAGGTTTTTTTGACCATTTTTTGCAATATCGCTTAAAGAGTACCATTGCATAATGGATATTCCTTGAGAGCTAAATGGTGCAAATGGGGCTTCTTTTGGTGGTTGGGATAGTCCGCTTTCATCTATCTGTAATATACAGCCTGGCTCCATCTTATACACATCCTCAAAAATTGAATACGGATTTGGGACATACATATATTGCATGTAGAGAGATAGTACATTACGATCGATTTGGCTATTAAAACCTTTATAAGCTCGTAAAGATTTAAGCTCTGAACCAAATATAAAAATTCCTTTACTCCAACCATAATATAACGGCTTTTCTCCAATTCGGTCACGGATAAGGGAAAGTTTCCTTTCTTTAGAATCCCAAACTGCAATAGCAAACATGCCGACTAATTGTGGCAAAGTTTTTTCAATACCCCACTGAGAAAATGCAGCCACTAAGGTCTCAGTGTCTGAATGCCCACACCAAGACTGTCCATCTAACAGATCTCTTAACTGTAAGTGATTATATATTTCACCATTAAAAACAACAGTAAACCTTCCACAAGGTGAGGTCATAGGCTGGTGTCCGGCTGATGATAAATCTATAATTGATAGTCTTCGATGGCCAAATGCAACTTTATTATCAGGATTGATCCAAATACCACTATCGTCTGGGCCTCTATGGGTTAGCATTGATGACATCTCATGTATAGAGTTATCAAATTCCTCTTTTCTAAGGTTGCCAAAAATTCCAGTAATTCCGCACATATTATCTACAAACTGAAATAATAGTTTCTTCAATTATTGGTACATTACATGGCAATGAATATTTTTCAATAACACGTTCACGACCAGACTTTCCCATCTGAATACGCTTAATCGAATTGTCTCTCATATACCGAAATGCACTCAACCAGCTTTCTGCATTATTGGCAAAAAGTCCACAACTCTCGTCCACAACAGTACAGCTAGTACCAACAGGTGAGGCAATGACAGGGATAGCACAAGACATATACTGAATTAACTTAAATGCACATTTTCCTTGTGTCCACTCATTATCTGACAAAGGCATTACCCCTACATCAAATGTATTTATATAATCAATTTCAGTTGATTCACTCCATGGAACTTCTTTCACCTCTATATTGGGAATATATGGCGCTTTCCCGCCAATAACTGTAAGAACCACCTTTGTCTCATTTCCGAACTGAGTTAGAGGTTCGATTAATTCTGTCAAATATATTGCGGTACTGGGCGAACCAATCCATCCAATATTAAAAATAACACTAGATGTCTTATGTTTTGGAAAAAATCGATTCGTATCTAATACTGTAGGCAGAATAACAGTTTCTGTATTGTTATTTTTTGCATAGTTTTCTAACACAACATTCCCCGCAGTTACTGCAGCTGCTCCACTAATTACTGTATCAAATTTCGAACTTAGAAATAATGAGCGAAATGAAAAATACTCAGTTTTATATCGCAAATAGAACGCATCATCAAAATCATATATGTACGGTATCTTCAATAAACGACGCTCAATCCACCCAGGAAGAAAAGGAAATAATTCACAATGTATGATGGCACAGTCGTATTCTTTCTGCTTCATAAGTATATAAAGTCTTTTAATAATTGAATATGCTATATTAAAAAACGGTAATGTTTTATTATTAAACCGACTAGCTAGATATTTATTATCCAAAAGTGAATGTACTTGCAAATCAATGTCTTTATTCTTTAGATGCGGTATAAATTGAATAAAACGATAACGCGTACTTGCAGCAAGCGAACCATACAACGATAATACAAGCACACGAATCATTTCTTAGTATCTACAAACCAGGGTTGAAAACCAATTATTTTATCTCTATTTTGGAGCGATAGATCTTAATTTGTTTTTTAAGGTTTGTTAAATGACTTTCTATATTCTCTTTAGTTACAAGCACACCAAAATCCTCGGGAACAATAATTTTCTCATCAGTAAAAATTCTTGCCGCTATTAGATCAGCAACATTCTGTCTGTAATGACTTTGTTCATAATAATTACAATTATTAGTAGTTACAGAATTATATCCACTAAAATCATAGAAATCAGTAACATTTGAGATATCTTTTAGATACCTTAAATAGTCATCCACCTTAAAAAGATTTACCAAATTTTGATTATGTGGCGTAATAAACAAATATAATTTTATATTGTTTTCATCAGTCAATTGTTTTATACCCATAAGCGCTTTTATAGTTCTGCTAGTGGATTCCGTATATTTATATCTGTTATTGAACTTAGGATTATGAAAAGATGATACTGTATTAATATATTTTCTGCAGTTTCTCTTAATCTCATTCTCTAAATTAGGTTTTATCCAAGACCCAGTTTTAAGATCGTAATTTACATAGTGCCTATCATTAGTAGCATCCTTTATATTATTAAGAATTTTACCCTTTGTATTGAGAGGAAAGAATTTAGTCAAGTATGATGAATAAAAAGACCATAAAGAATCATTAACTACATAAGGATGCAACTTGCGAAGATAATCATATTTATCATGTTCATAACTCTCCATAGCATCAATATCTAACTGCAAATATAATGTATGAATGGGATATCCACGCTTTATAAAATATTTTAAATGAGTTAAATAGTCATATAAACTACCACTTGCAATAGTAAAGTTGTATATTTTTGAATTTTGTATATACTTTTCTATAGTCTCTGTAGATGTAGTTCCTATTCTACTTGAGCCAAACATATAGCCATTAAATAATTGGTTGTACTCCTCTAAAAAATTAACCTTTGTAAAGCGTTCATTCTGTTCAAATTGATGTTTAAGTATTCGATTATTGAAAATACCAAATGGGTCTACTATGTAATTAATAGATGCCATTAAAATACCAAAAAAAAGTATTATAAATAAATAGTTTTTAATCCACTTTCTGGAATTCATAATTAAAAATTAAAATATAAAAATTCTGTCGCTTTCTGTAATGACAGAAAAGATACTGACAAAAGAAATGCTGAAAATACAAGAGTTTTGTAATTTAACTTAAAACTTTCTAACCTCTGAACAGAGTTATCAAATAAAAGTATTATTACAAATCCTACAAATAGCCAAATTATAGTTATGTAATCGCCTGAAATATTTGACAACCAACCTTTAAAACCCATATCATATTTTGACAAAAAAATAAATTTTGATTTTAAAAAACCTGGCAATTCTATTCTATCAATAGCAATTATTCCATAAAGAACTTTTATAGCATCATCCCATTCTTTAGCTCTAAAAAACACCCAGGTAATATTTACAAAATTAAAAGTAATGAACCAAGCAAGCCAAGTCCAAAGTTTAATTCCTAACTTACCCCATAGTCTATGAATAATTAAAGCTAATCCGTGTAAGAATCCCCAGAATATAAAAGTCCAGCCTGCGCCATGCCAAAGTCCACCTATTACAAAGGTTGCCATTAAATTGTTATATGCCCTAAATCCACCTTTTCTGTTGCCTCCAAGGGGTATGTATACATAGTCTCGTAAGAACCTACTCAAAGTAATATGCCATCTTCTCCAAAAGTCCTGGATGTTGGTAGCTTTGTACGGACTGTTGAAGTTGATAGGAAGTCTAATGTTAAACAATAAAGCTAAACCAATTGCCATATCTGCATAGCCACTAAAGTCAAAGTACAGTTGGAATGTATACGATAAGGAGGTTGCCCACGCCTCAAATAGATTTAGTGTTGTTGCAACATCAAAGCCGTGAGTTGCCCATTTTGAAAAAGTATCAGCAATAACAACCTTCTTAAACAAACCAATTGAGAATATGAATAACCCCATTGCTATGTTGCGGTAATTTTTAACCTTATTCCTAACCTTTGCAAATTGAGGCATCATTTCTTTATGATGGACAATTGGACCTGCAATCAATTGCGGAAAGAATGTTACAAATAGTGCATAGTTAAGAAAATCATATTCTTTAGTTTCTTGCCTATAACTATCAACTAAATATGCTATTTGTTGAAAAGTGAAGAATGAAATTGCTAATGGTAGTACTAAATACAAAAGTCCAACATTAGCATTTAAAGCAATATTAAAGTTTTCTATAAAGAAATCAGCATACTTAAAATAGCCAAGTAAGGACAGATTGAAAATGATGCCAAAAATTAAAATTGTTTTTTTAGAAAACCCTTTGCTTTTGTTGTTACAGGCCTTATTAAGGTTTCTGCCAATTACATAGTTAAATGTCATTGATGTTAGTATGATTGGCAAGTAAGCGACATTCCACCAACTGTAGAAGAATAGGCTACTACATACTAAAAAGCCTTTTGAGGCTTCCGTAAGTCTTTTGTGATTTAGGTAAAAATATATAAAGAAGGTTATCGGTAAAAAAACAAAGATAAACTCGTGTGAGTTAAAAAGCATAATGGGCAAATGTTAATGTATTATTAATCATAAGTTGTCTATGAATCTATTGTATTGCAATAATCATCATTGATAAAGTAGAACTAAGTCTGTATCTGTGCAATGACCAAACGCTAACAATGACTGATGTAACTACTTTGTTTTCCTTCATATTAAAAATAAAAATACAACATATTTACTCATTCCAACAAGCGCTGAAAGTTCAAATTTACTATGTCCTATATTATTGTTGACATACGTCAGAAAATTTCTGTGCCCACTTATTTGCACAAACCGATATATCAAAAGACTTTCTTACCCTGGCAATATCGAGTTCACATTTATCTTCATAATAATCTAACTTATAGTAGATATTGAATATATTACTGGCCAGATCATGTGCACACCCAGGAGAAAAGGTCAATGCACAATCAGAACCTTTTACAACTTCTATCAAGCCATCTACTTGTGAAACTATTATAGGTATGCCAAGAGCCATAACTTCTACTGCGATAATACCAAAAGGCTCTCTAATAGACGGCACAACGGCCATATCAGAAGAATTAATTAAATCAAGAAGATCAATGTGTTTTATGGCATCAAGTAACAACACTCTGCTCTTCAATTCTTTATTAATAATTTTTTTCTGTATGGTTGACTTAAATGAACCATTGCCAACAGCTACCCATGTAACTCTTATTTTATATTTTTCCTCTAGAATTTTTATGGCATCAATCATAACTAAGTGCCCCTTCTCTGGAGAATATCTTCCTGGTGTAATAATCATAAAAACATCAGTGTCAACGTTATATTTATACCTATTTTTTAATTTATTATGCTTAGTTGTATCTTTAGGAAAGTGCGAAAAGTCAACACCATTATAAATTACATCAATAATTTTCCATTTCATTAAGCTGCGATAATCTTCAGCCACTGCATTAGAAACAGCAACTATAGAATCCGCAACAAATTTTCCGAAAAATCTTTCAAATAATTGTCTAAGAGTGTGATAAAAAGACCGTTTATTTAAAGTGCTATAACATGGAGAATGTAGGGTCCAAATAATTTTTGCAGACCTGCAAAACATTCCATAAAGTCCAGAATATAGGTTGCCAAAAAATAAATGCCCCCAAATAACATCATACTCATTATTTACTGCCGACCTAAAAATATTGAGTAACTTAAATATAGACCAACGATCGGAGTATTTTTGATTCAATGCTATAACATTTATTCCGGCTAATTTCATTTCAGACTTTAAAGATAAGTCTGAAAATAATACAATTACATCAAATTTATAATTATATTTCTCAATATACGGTAGTAGCGATACCAAAAGTCTCTCTGCACCACCATAACCAAGCGAATCTATTACAACTAAAATTCGTTTATTTATCATACGCCTTATATTGGTCAAACTATTAAAGGTAAAAAAATATAAGACGCTCTATGCCTTAATGCCTACCGCAACCCAAAACGGTTGATTTTTTGAAAAACGAATATTCTTTAAACCTGCATCCTTCATCATTTTTTCTATCTCTACTTTTGAAAATCTTTGCTCCAAAGGAGTTCCAAATCTATCTCTTGAGTCTGTACGCATTGTGTAAAAAGACTTCCTTCTGTAGTAAGACAACGGGAAGTTTTTAACCTCTAAACCTATATTTTCTAGAAACAATGCTATTTGTGATAATGGAAAATAAATAACAACTGCAAGTAAATCAGTTGCAATCAATTTCAACGAAGAAGGTAATTTATTTACTACACGCCTAATCAAGTCTGACATCTTCCATATAGTCTTATACCAAATTGGTTTATTGTCAAGCGAATAATAAAGATAAAGCAAGAAAGGCGCTTCCTTTTTGAGTAGTGCAACACATGAAACTATTGCTGAATATGTATCTGGTACATGGTGAAGTACACCGAGAGAATATCCAAAATCAAATGACTTAGGATTTAAACTGGTTTCGTCAACACTAGATATTTGATAATGAATATTGTTAAATGATTTTAAATTTTCTTGAGCTACTTGTATAGCATCTGAACTGGCGTCTATACAAAACAATTTTTTAACCAATGGCGCTATTATTGTTGCCCACCGACCGCTTCCGCAACCCATATCAAAACCGATAGAATTTTTATTAATCAAATCAAATGGCAAGATTGAAAAATAATCATTAAATATACTATTTTTTTCATTCTCACTCAAATTACTCTGATTAATCCGACTCCACTCATCGCCAAAACTTTTAACTGTATTATGATCTTGATTTAACATATTTGGTGTTAACTGTCAGCCCTTTAATATAAACAACAATTGGTATACATGGATAAAAAGATATTTAATTTAAAACATTCAAAAGGCGGACCTTCAAGATATAAATACTCTACCGTAAACACCTTAATCTATTACTGTAATAATATATTCACATATGGTAACCACTTATTGGAGTGATTACCAAAAATTAGCCATACAAAAAGCATTGAGGAGTATGCAACTACAACTACCGTAACAAATACTGTTCGATTATATACAGACGTAATTAAAATAGGCACTCTCGATAATACAACCAACTGTAAAACAAGAAAATAGATGCCAATTCGATCAGCAAATGTGGAATAAAAAATTGACAATGGGAGCAGAAAGATACTGACTAAACTAAAAATAAACCAAAGTTTTTCATCAGGAAATTTTTCTTTAAATTTTTCCCAGTTAATAAAAAAGACAACTGCTGAAACAAAAGAAACAATAATACGTAACAGTGCGCCATCTGAATGATGAAATTTTATTAAAATGTAATAATAAAACATGTGATTTATAAGATTATAGAAAATTATGTACGTAAATATAGCAATAATTACACTAAAAAACACAACTTTAATAACGTTAGCTTTTTTCGAGCCATATACCAAGCCAATTGGCAGCATTATTAAAACCGTATAATGAAAAAGAGAGGCGAAAATAACAAACAGATAAAAACTTAGTTTCCTTTCTCTCATTAAGGATACTAATCCCCACATAAAGAGGCCAACTGCTGCAGCCTGTCTAGTGTAACCCATGGACACCACAACTATTAAAAAAGGAACAGAAACTAATAATGCCAACCATGGCAGTGGCATGGATAGGCAGAGTCTAATTAAACCTGCAATGAAAAATATCGCACAAATTAAATTTACAAAATAAATATTGCTGAACAATTGGAAAGAAAGCCAATACAAGAATTCAAAGCCAATATCTCTCCCTATAAAAACCTCAAAAAAACTATCAGATTCTAATAAATAACGATAAACAATAAAGTATCGCTCCCAATCACCTCCAACCTCATAACGAAACCCTATAATTAAAGCAAATATTATTCCGACTAACCATACTGCCCATTTACGAAACCTTGCTTCTATCCTTACTGGATGCAAGGTAAAAAATGCAGGTAGTAGCATCATTATCCAATATATAATCATTAGCTCAGTATGATTTTATAAGGTTCTATCAAGACAAATATTAAACATATATGCACTCCTTGAGTTATAAATTACCCATCCCCTATTTCCTTGGCAACATGAATTTTCCCAGACAAATTCAATATAATATTTACCACCCTTAAAGGAAGAAACAACAGGAGTACGGACACTAACATTTTTGGTCTAAATAAATAGGCTGGATATAAACGAATTGCATCAAAAATAGCTACCTTTGCATGCTTCACATCCAGTCTAGTAATAAAACTCATACCAAAAGCAAAATAATCTCTAGCAACTCTTTTCATTACTAAGCTTCCGCCTCTAGATTTAGCCTCTGAATTTAAAAGAACCAAATTATGAAAATTATTTACCCTACAAAAAACAGAATGAATGTTTTTAGCATCATTCTTCGAATGATCTCTCATTACAACAAGATAGTCATCAACAAAATTAAAGTCTACATACTGGCTCATTACAAGAAAATCATACTCAGAACCTGTATACATATTATCTAAACCAATTATTTCATAACAATACCTTTTTACTAATGGGGAAATAGGAATAACCACATCTCCTTTTTTAAGATAGTCTTTAAATATATATCCGCTTACAGACTGCATCTTCCATCTTGTGAGTTCACCTACCGACTCAATATATCGATAGCCATGGCAATAAACAACACCGACCGAACTTGGCAACTTATTAAATAAATCAATTTGTTTTTTTATCTTACTCTTGAGGTACCAATCATCAGCATACAGTATGCTTATGTAACCACCGCTAGAGTTCTTGATTGCAATACCAACAGCAGATTTTCCTTCAGTTCCTGGAGGGATATTTTCTTTCAATTCAATTATTTTAACTTTTTTATTATTAGAAAATAAGTTGATTTTTTCCAAACTATTGTCTATAGACCCATTGTCTACTACTATTATCTCAATCCTATCATAGGTTTGATCTAAAGCACTTTGTATACATTTTTCAATATATTGTTCATAGTTATAACATGGAATTATTATTGAAACTAAGGGGTTTGTATTATTTTTTAGCACTAGTTATTTTAACTTATATCCAAAAGGTTAATCTCTTGAATAATGTTTTCTATAGAAGTATTCACAGCAATATAACCAATAGCATCGGCTGCCTTACTTAACGAATAATAGTTCAACTTAATCCCAGTAGCATTAATAATATCAATAGACTTATTGATTTTATACTTTAGCCCAAATTCACTCTTTAATTTATCAAGTAAGTAAAATTTACTAACAGGATGTTTTGTATAGCAATCTAGTGCTATATTTATAGGTTTAAAATCGATTATTGACTGTATTAAATTGTAGAAATCAGGCGGGGCAATAAAGTCCCTAACAATATTGTCCGCAGAGGTTTTAAATACTTCTTTATTTTTAATTGCATGAACTATATCTGTTATTAAAAATCGAGCATCTGTATTTTGCCTATGACTAAAATAATTAAACACCCTAACATCGACAATAGATAAGTCGGGTATTGACCGATGCTTCGCCTCTGCATACAGCTTAGAAAGCATGTACCAATCAGTGGTTTTATGATTATTAATATTTATCGTAGTAACTGTATCCTTATCAACAGGCCTTTGGTAATCCCCGCCATAAACTGCGCCACTACTTAAAAAAATATATTTCGTCTCTTTGTGATGTTTAAGATATTCAAGCGCCATGTTGTCATACTGCTCAGTTGTCTTAAAAATACCACCTCCCATTTTTTGAGCTTTTATAGGATCGCCAATTCCCACAAAATTAACAATAACATCATATTTTTGACGACTACTAAATTCAGAATACTTTTGAACTTTATATTTATTACCTAATTTTTCACTATTAATCCATTTTTCTAACAGCTCTATGTTGCGACCAAAAAGTGAAAAATCATAAGACTTTTCCATTGAAAAAGATAAGATTAAGTCTCTAGATATTTGACTAGTCGCACCTAAAATTGCAATATTCATTTATAATTTCTGTAAAAAACTACAAACCTTTTTATAAGCACTTTCAAAATCCAGTCCATGCTCTTTTAATAGATACTCATAAGTTCCACATTTTTGAGAAAAGCAATCATCAACGGCTATTTGTAATATTTTTAAAGGGTATGACGCTGATGCAATTTCAGCAATCAGTGATCCAAGACCCCCATATTTAGAATGCTCTTCAAAAACAACAATAAACTTATTGTTACGACAAATACCCTCCACTATTGAGTGGTTAATAGGCTTAATAAATGGCACACTCCAAACATCTACATCAATACTCAATTTACCTGAAATATCCGTTGCAGTTTTCACCATAGAGCCAGTTGCAATAAAAGAAACCCTGCTGTCCACTCCTGTTTTTACTTTAATTAAATCTCCAGATTGCATACCTAATGATAATTTATGAATATCTCCAATATCAGACTTACCCATGCGTAAATACACTGCTGATTTTTCTTTGTATGCAGTATGTAGACACCACTCTAATTCAAACCTATCAGCAGGTGAATAAACGGATAAATTAGGAATAGATCTGCTACATGCAATGTCTTCAGTTGACTGGTGACTTGTCCCAAGATGACTGTAGACAAATCCAGCACCATCCCCAATAAATATAATCGGGAGCTTATCATGGGCAACATCTAACTTTATCTGCTCAATTACACGAATTGGTACAAATGCACTTAACCCATAAACAACAGGTTTAAACCCTGTGCGAGCTAAACCAGCAGCTAAACCAACCATATTTTGTTCAGCTATTCCTACATTGATATATTGCTTTGGACACTCTCTACGAAAGTCATCAAATAAAGCGTATCCATGATCACCCGTAAGCAATAAAACCTTTTGGTCTTTTTTACCTAATTCAACCAATGTATCAGAAAAAGCTTGCCTCATACATCACTCCCTATTAATTGACAATATAGCCTGCTGGTAACTTTCTTTATCAAGTCGAGTGTAATGCCAACTATTGTCATTTTCCATGAAGTCCACACCTTTACCTTTTATAGTTTTAGCAATTAATGCTTTAGGTTTCTTCTCCTCACTCTTCCAGAGTTTTTCAATTGACTTGTTGATAGCGGCCTCATCGTGACCATCAACTGAAATCACATCAAACCCAAAGCTCTCAAATTTAGACTGAATAGATCCAAGCCCTATAATATCTTGCGTCTCTCCCATTGCCTGAAAGCCATTTTCATCAACAATAGCCATAAAATTATCTAAATTATTATGTGCAGCAAACAGGGCCCCTTCCCAAATAGGGCCTTCATTAATTTCACCATCACCTACCAATACATAAGTTTTTTGCTCTGCCCCATTTAACTTTAAGCCCATCGCTAAACCCACACCAACAGAAAAACCATGCCCCAATGAGCCAGATGTTACTTCAATACCTGGAATTCTAGAATCTGACAAACCCTTTAAATTACTACCATCAGAAAAATAATTTAAAATATCATTATTATTTAGCCATCCAAGCTCCAGCATGCATGCGTATTGCGCCATAACACCATGTCCTTTGCTAAGTACAAAGTAATCACGGTATTTGCTTATAGGATTATTTTCAGGATAATGCAAGTAATTTTTATATAGAACTGATAATATTTCTATGATCGACAAAGCGCAACCAATATGCGCTGTAGATCCTGTGTAAGCCATATCTAAAACTGTCCTTCTTAATTTTTTTGGGTTAAATTCCATTATTCAAGAAGTTTTCTATTTTTTCAGCGATAAAATCCAACTGTTTTACACCCAATGCAGGGTAAATTCCCAGCCATAGGGTTTTATTCATGGTTATATCAGTATTGATTAAATCACCAACAATACGATATTCAATGTCTTTAAAATATGGCTGCCTGGTTAAATTTCCAGCAAATAATAATCGTGTGCCAATTTTATATTCATCTAAGTATTTAATAAAACGAACTCTATCAACACCATCCTTTAAAGTAATAGGAAAACCAAACCATGACGGTTCTGAATTTTTAGTAGCTTCTGGCAATTTAATAAACTCAGTAAAGCAACTCAATTTTCCCTTAAGATAGGCAAAGTTTTTATTACGCTTTTTAATAAATTCTGGCAATTGTTTTAATTGCGCTAAACCACACGCTGCCTGCATATCACTAATTTTTAGATTATAACCAATATGTGAATAAGTGTATTTATGATCATATCCTTTTGGTAAACACCCTAATTGTTGCTCAAACCTTTTTTCACATGTGTTGTCACAACCTGGGTCACAATAGCAGTCTCTACCCCAATCTCTAAATGACTCAGAAATCGTTATCAATTCAGAATGATTAGTAAATACGGCGCCGCCTTCGCCCATAGTAATATGATGTGCCGGATAAAAGCTACAAGTGGCAATATCGCCAAATGTACCAACATGTTGATCATTATACCTTGCACCTAGTGCATCACAACAATCCTCAATCAGCCAAAGATTGTATTGATCGCACAATTCTCTGATCTTTTTCAAATTGCATGGATTGCCTAAAGTGTGTGCTAGCATAATAGCCTTAGTTTTTTGCGTTATTGCCGCTTCGATTAAATCCACATTAACATTATGCGTCACCAAATCAATATCAACAAATACGGGGATTGCACCAAATTGCACAATTGGATTAACAGTTGTCGGAAAACCAGCTGCAACTCCAATAACTTCATCACCTTTTTTAATAGCCATATCACCCAACCTTGGAGAGGTTAGAGTAGAGAATGCAACCAGATTAGCGGATGATCCAGAGTTAACCGTAATTAAGTGCTTAACACCAATAAACTTAGATAACTCTTTTTCAAATTTTCTATTAAAGCGTCCAGTAGTCAACCACCCATCTAACGATGCATCTACCATATACTGCAATTCAATTACACCTATCACTTTTCCGGATGGAGGAATCATACTTCTGCCTGGCTTAAATGCTTTATCTACATATTTTAAATCTGCAAATTTTTGTACAAGATTTGAGATTTCCAACCTTAATTCTTCAGCAGTTTCCATTATTCATATCCTTCGTATATTCTTCAATTTCTGACAGGCATATAACTTGCATATCCTCTTTATTAAGCCAAGCATTATGCCATATGACAATTTTTTCCAATGTACGACTCAACTCCCACACCGGCTTCCATCCAAGCTTGGACTTAGCCTTTGAAATATCTAATCTTAAAAAATCTGCCTCATGAGGATTAGAACCATGATCAATATTCCAGCTAGAATCTGGCCATTTTGATGTCATTTTATCTAAAATCCAATCTACTGATTTAACATCTTTATCATCTGGCCCAAAATTCCAACCTTCATCATATTTATCACAATTATCATAAAGTTTATGAGCTAGAATAAGATAGCCTGACAATGGCTCCAAAACATGCTGCCAAGGCCGAGTGGCTTTAGGATTGCGAACAACAACAGGATTGCCATTTTCAAATGATCTTAGAATATCTGGAATAAGCCTATCATTGGCCCAATCTCCCCCACCAATTACATTTCCCGCCCTTACAGAGGCAATACTTACACCTTGACTCTGTAAAAAAGAACGTTTATAGGATAAGGTAACTAATTCTGCACAACCCTTGCTACTGCTGTATGGGTCATGACCTCCCATCGGATCGCTTTCTTTATATCCTTGAGTGCGCCCATCATTTTCATAACACTTATCTGTTGTAACATTTACAATAGACTTTAAATTAGTACAATTTCGTGCTACTTCTAATACTTTAGCAGTGCCAATAACATTCACTTCATATGTTTCAATTGGTGCATCATAAGAATATCTCACCAATGGTTGTGCTGCCA
>Ga0233441_1001785_pt1 | contig 17564 bp, 21 predicted proteins | sample SI_123_September_4_FD_182781 | JGI IMG/M metagenome (GOLD analysis project Ga0233441, IMG submission 182781) | Seawater microbial communities from Saanich Inlet, British Columbia, Canada - SI_123_September2016_135_MG | ecosystem: Environmental > Aquatic > Marine > Inlet | place: Canada: British...
ATGACTGTGGTTCTGAATTTTGTGATAGTTGTATTAAAAATCATAAACATTAACACTCTTTTTTAATTCAAAAATTCATAAGAACGAATTTTTCATTTGATAATTAATGGTTCAATCTATCAATTTTGTAGTTTTAGGTAAGCAAGATCTTGCATCCGAATTTGGAAAAAAAGGCACAGAGTCAGATTTGACTCTTTATGACAGAAAAGAGTCTGATATTATCAAAACTTGGGTAATCCCAAATGGATTCCCAGAAAAGATTCAACCTCTATTTCAGGCAATTAATTTAGCTGAATATGTAATATTTCATGTAGATAAACTAGACAAATTTACTGGTGAACAAATTATTGCTTTAGATTCTCTAAAAAAAGAAAAGGGAATTTTATCTCATACGTTTGATGTTGATGAATCAAAACTAAATATGATGATCAAGGGAACTGTTGTTGAAAATTATACTCGTGTAGACCAAGACAAAATTAAAGAAGAAATGAATACTCTTGAACCAATTACCAATGACAAGCCTGCTGAATTATTAATTGATCATTGTTTTGATGTCAAGGGTGTTGGAACTGTAATTTTGGGTAAAGTAACTAATGGAACAATTAAACAATATGATAATCTGAAATTATACCCTCACAACATTGATGTTTTAATAAAATCAATTCAGATGCATGATGATCCTGTACCTGAATCCATTTGTCCAGCTCGAGTAGGTCTTGCAGTAAAGGGTGCAAAACCTGATGAAGTTGGACGTGGTGATGTGATTTCTGTTGAAGATGCAGTTGACATTAAAACTGAAATTGAACTTGATTTTGAGAAAAGTCCATTTTACAAAAGTGAAATTGCTGAAAATCAGGGTTGCCTTGTAAATATTGGATTACAAATTAAAGCTGCAAAATTCTCTTCCATAACTCCATTAAAATTAACTTTTGAGAAACCTATTGTTTGTAAAAAAAATGACATTGCTGTAATCTTAAAACCTGAATCTACGACTATTCGTATTTTGGGTAGTGGCAAAATTCTATAGCGTAATTTAATAAAATCTACTTAATTCTAATTGTTTAATGGAGCCTGCACGTTCATGTCCTATTTGTCCGAAATGTGGTTCTAAAAGATTCATACGACTTTCTGGAGAAAAAGTTACTGTAAAATGTCGTTCATGTGATAATATTATTGAAATTTAGTTTTTTTAATCCTACATGCATTTTCATAGTTAATATTTGCACAACCTTTAGTCTACTCATGGCAAAAACATGGAAAGATAACGATATCAGCTTAGATCCTTTAAAGGATCAAACTATCGCTGTAATCGGTTATGGAATTCAAGGTGATGCTCAAGCAAATAACATGAAAGACTCTGGTCTCAATGTTATTGTCGGTCTTAAAGAAGGCGGTAAAAGCTGGAAAAAAGCCGAAGCTGACGGTCATAAAGTAATGTCTGTTGCAGATGCAACAAAACAAGGAGATATTATTCACATCTTACTTCCAGATATGATTCAGGGTCAAGTTTACAAAGATGAAATCGAACCAAATCTTTCAGAAGGAAAAGCATTGTCATTTTCTCATGCAGCTGCAATCTATTTCAAATGGATTGAAGCACCAAGTAATGTAGATCTTATTATGGTTGCTCCAAAAGGACCAGGTTCTAAAGTTAGAGAAACTTATCTTGAAAACTTTGGTACTCCCTCTATTGTTGCAGTTGAACAAGACTTTACAGGAAAAGCTTGGGACAGAACTTTAGGAATTGCAAAAGCAATTGGTAGTGCAAGAGCTGGATTAATCAAAACTGCTTTCAAAGAGGAAGTAGAAACTGATTGGTTTGGTGAACAAGCAGACCTATGTGGTGGTGCAGCTTCTATGGTAACAAATGCATTTGAAACTCTAGTTGAAGGAGGATATCAACCAGAAATTGCATACTTTGAAGTTTTACATGAACTCAAACTAATTGTAGATATGATTCAAAGATATGGAATTAACGGTATGTGGAGACGTGTAAGTGAAACTGCTAGATATGGTGGTTTAACACGTGGACCTATGGTTATGGATGCTGCAAGCAAAGATAACATGAAAAAAGTTCTCACCATGATTCAAGATGGTACTTTCAACAAAGAGTGGATATCTGAATATCAAACAAAAGGCTCAGAAGCATTTGATCAATACATGAAGAAAAATGACGAACACCAAATTGAAAAAGTTGGTAAAGAAATGCGAAAAATGATGTGGCCTGATTCCACAGAATAATCTTTTTTTATTTTATATTTTTCTTAATTTAGATACACCTGTATTGATATGATCAATAATTGTTGGCAATGGTGTACCTGGACCAAACACATGGTCTACTCCTGATTTAACTAAATCTTTATGATCAATTTCTGGAATTACTCCTCCTCCTACAATTAACACGTCTTTGATTCCTTTCTTTTTGAGAGTTTTTACAACTCTTGGAAACAATGTTCCGTGTGCACCGTTTAACAAACTCATTGCAACTGCATCCACGTCTTCATCTTCTGCAATTTGCGCAATTCTGTCTGGGGTGGCAAACAATCCTGAATAAATTACTTCCATTCCTGCATCTCTGAATGCTCTACAGAGAACTAATGCTCCTCTATCATGACCATCCAAACCTAATTTGGCAACTAAAATTTTGACATTACGTGATGTTGCTTTTTGCTTCATATTTTCGTTTTATTATGTATATTTTAAAAGGTTTAGTCTTTGACAATAAAACCTGAATTTACCTTGTTTAGAATTTTAAAATGCTCAAAATAACTGATCTACTTAGATCTGATGGATTCTTCTAATTTTATTGAATATGATCAATTGAACTATCTGTTTAAATTACACCTCCAAATTACTCCTGTATGTCTAATAATTCAAATGATACAATTTTCATTGGTAAAAAACCATTGATGACCTATGTTACCTCTACCATTGTTCAATTAGCTACTAAACCTAATGTGACTATCAAAGCAAGAGGGTTAACTACTGCAATTGCAATCGATGTTGCTCAAGTAGTCTTAAAGAAAACTAAACCTGCATTTGCAATTGATAATGTGGCAATTGGCTCAGAATCTTTAGTATCCTCTGATGGTCGAAATAGAGATGTTTCTACAATTGAAATTTCTATAAAAAGGACTGCAGCATAAGGATATCATTATGGTTGCTGCCAATTCAACTCCTAGTTGTTTGCGTTGTGGAAAGAATTCACTCCTTACTGATGATGTAACTGGAGAACAATTTTGTTCAAAATGTGGTTATGTGGTTTCAGAAAAATCTCAAGAATCTGGACCTGAATGGAGATCCTTTCAAAAAGATGGTGGTGCTGATCCTGCAAGAACTGGTGCTCCTTCATCATTAATGATACATGATATGGGATTGTCTACTGTAATTAATCCATTAAACAAAGATGCATCTGGAAAACCATTATCAACTTCAATGAAAAGTACTATCGAACGTCTTAGAACTTGGGACAGTAGAAGTCAAGTTCACGAACCTGTAGATAGAAATCTTAGACAAGCTCTAAGTGATTTAAATAAATTAAAGGATAAAGTTTCTGTTCCTGCAAATGTTCTTGAAAAAGCAGCTTACATTTATCGAAAGGCACTTGAGAAAAAATTAGTTAGGGGACGTTCAATCTCTGCCATGATAGCTGCATCTCTTTATGCTGCATGTCGTGATACTGCAACTCCTAGAACCTTGAAAGATATTGCAGATTCTGCAAATGTAAAACGAAAAGATATTGCAAGATGTTATAGATTATTACACCACGAATTAGAATTAAAAATGCCTGTAGTTGATTCTATTCAATGTATTGCCAGAATTTCCAGCAAATTAGAAATTTCTGAAAAAACAAAACGTTATGCAGTTAAAGTTCTAAAAGAAGCTCAAGAAAGAAAGGAATCTGCAGGTAAAGATCCTATGGGACTTGCAGCTACTGCATTATACTTGTCATGCGTTAAAAATGGAGTATCAATTACTCAACGAGATCTTGCTGAAGCAGCTGGTGTAACTGAAGTAACAATAAGAAATAGATACAAAGGTTTGAAAGCTGATCAGGCTCCAAAACCTAAGAATTCTTCTGAATAATTTTAAATATTTTTGTTATTTTCCAAAATAGAAAATCTACATAAAGCCTAAAATTTTCTATAGATTATGGATGTTAGTCCTTTAAATTATAAATTAACTTTTGAACCTGATCTAAAAAAATTTACTTTTGCTGGATTAGAATCCATTTCAATTAATTGTAAAAAATCTGTTAACGCTATCACTATGAATTGTGCAGAATTAAAAATAAAATCCTGCATTGTAACATCTGGAAAAAAAATTATTAAATCATACCCTAAAACAAATGAAAAAAAAGAGGAATTACAAATTAAACTAGCTGAAAAAATACGTGGATTATGTACCGTTGATTTAGAATTTGAAGGTATTTTGAATGATAGATTATTGGGATTTTATCGTAGTAGATATGAACAAAATGGTAAGACAAAATATCTTGCAACTACTCAATTTGAAGCTGCAGATGCTAGACGTGCATTTCCTTGTTGGGATGAACCTGAGGCTAAAGCAACTTTTGAAATCTCAATTATTGCTGATAACCAATTTACTGCAATCTCTAACATGCCCGTAAAAACAAAGAAAAAAACTGGTAAAACTACCCTTTATAATTTTCAAAAAACACCTCTTGTTTCAACATATTTGATTTATCTTGGTGTTGGTGAATTTGAATATCTTTCAGGAAAAGCAGGTAAGATACAGATTAGAGTTGTAACTACAAAAGGCAATACTTCTAAAGGTAAATTCTCTTTAGAATTAGGAAAAAAACTTCTTACTTCATATGAAAAATATTTTGGAATAAAATTTCCGTTACCTAAACTTGATTTAATTGCAGTTCCTGATTTTGCAGCTGGTGCTATGGAAAATTGGGGTGCTATTACTTTTAGAGAGACAATTTTGCTTTATGATCCAAAAACATCTTCAACTAGGACTAAACAATTCATTGCAGAAGTTATTTCTCATGAAATAGCTCACATGTGGTTTGGAAACTTAGTTACTATGAAATGGTGGAATGATTTGTGGTTGAATGAAAGTTTTGCAACTTTTATGGCAACAAAATTTGTGGATAAGTTTTATCCTGAATGGGATTTGTGGAATCAATTTGTTGAAGATGCAATGAATGTAGCTATGGGACTTGATTCGCTTAAAACAACTCACCCAATTGATGTTAAAGTTAATTCTCCTGCTGAAATTCGTGAGATCTTTGATGCAATTTCATATGATAAAGGAGGATGCGTGTTAAGAATGCTGGAGAATTATGTCGGTGAACCAAATTTCCAAAAAGGTTTGAAAAAATATCTTTCAGATTTTAAATACAAAAATGCTAAGGGTCAAGATTTGTGGGATGCTATTGGAAAGGCTTCTAAAATGCCTGTCACTTCTATGATTAACACTTGGTTAAAGCAGCCTGGATTCCCTCTTGTTGAAATTAATCAGGATGGCGATAATTTGAAAATTAAACAAAAGCGTTACTTACTTGAATCTAATAAAAAATTTAGCAAGGGTTTGTGGTCAATTCCATTGTCTCTAGGTTTGGAAAAAGAAACTTCCAAAACATTATTTTCTAAAAAATCTATGTCAGTAAAATTACCTAAAAACACAATTGGGTTTGTTGCTAATTATGGTAGAAAAGGATTCTATCGCGTTAAATACGATGAGGGAATTTTACTTGATCTTAAAATGTTGGTAGATGAAAAGCGTATGCCTCCAATTGATAGGTGGGCTGTACAAAATGATTTATTTTCTCTATGTGTTTCCGGTGATGAACAAGTACGAAATTACCTTGATTTCTCTGATGCATATTTTGATGAAGATAGTTACCTTGCATCTGTTAATGTTGCACACAATTTAGCATCTTTGTATTTCCGTGCATTTGATGAACCTTTTGTTGAAGAAATTAAAAGTTATGCTGTAAATTATTTCAGAAAAATCTTATCAAATCTTGGATGGGAACCTAAAAAATCTGATAAACATACTGATGCATTACTACGAACATTTGCAATAGCTGTATTGGGAAAAATGAATGATGATTCTGTTACTGATGAAGCAATTAGAAAATATAAAAAATTCTTAAAATCTCCAAGAAGTTTATCTCCGGATTTAATTGAAACAATTTGTTCTATTGCAGCTTGGAATGGAAATTCAAAAACTTTTGCTGAATTAAAAAAATTATATACAAATGCAAAAACAATGGAGGAAAAACTTCGTTTCTTGGGTGCAATGTGTGGATTTCAAGATAAAAAATTACTGATTAAAACACTTGATTTCTCCCAAACTGCTGCTGTACGATCTCAAAATATGCAACTCCCAATAATGAAAATTGCTGGAAATCCCTATGGTGATAAGGTTTTGTGGTCATGGCTAAAGAAAAATTGGAAAAAAATCAATAAAAAAGTAGGACACGGAAATCCTTTGTTTAATCGTATTGTTGCTAGTATTACTGGAGTCGCTGACGATTCTATGGAAAAAGAAATTAAATTATTTTTTAAAAATAACCCTACTCCTGGAACTGAAAGGACTCAAAGTCAAACTTTAGAACGAATTAGAATTAATTCTAAATTCCTAAGAACCATGCGAAAAGAATTCAAAAATGGCTAAAAAATTAGGTCCTCCAATATTTCTTGGTGTTTTTACTGTTTTAGCAATTGTATTTTTAACAGGTGGTGCTACTGATGATAAGGATCCTCTTCGTGAAAATTTCCAAGTGGAGGCAATCTATTATGATGCTGGTTATGTTGAAATTTCTTATTTTGATAAATCTGAAAAAACAACTTCTGTAATTCTTGAAATACTTGGAATGGAAAATTCATTTCAAAAATCTTTTTCTGATTCTCAGTTTATTGAAATTGTACCATTTACAAATGAACCAAAATATGGTTGGGCTATTCATCCAATAGTTTTGGAAGTTGAACATGAAGAATTTGGTCATGTTCAAATCAAGACTGAAATTCATGAAATGAATACTCCTATTCCAAACACTATCTACGACCCATCCTAGATCGCATACAACATTTTATTGTACTTCCAAATCTAATTTTATAGTGGACTTACTTTCTGATTTAAAAAAAGGCAAACGTGGTGCAATTGCTAAAGCAATAACTATTGTTGAAAATGATCAAAAGGAAACAAAAAAACTCTTAAAAAAAATTTTCAAAGATTCTGGTAATTCCAGCATTATTGGAATCACTGGTCCTGCTGGAGCTGGAAAAAGTTCCCTTATCAATAAAACAGCTATGTCTCTAAAAAAATTGGGTTCTAAACCTGCCGTATTGGCAATTGATCCTACTAGTCATGTTACTGGTGGTGCCATATTGGGTGATAGAGTTAGAATGACTGAATCTACTGATTCTGGAACATACATTCGAAGTATTGCATCAAGAGGCGCTACCGGAGCTGTTTCCCGCTCATTAAGAAATAGCATTCGAGTTTTAGAATATGCTGGGTTTAATCCAATAATTATTGAAAGTGTTGGTGCTGGACAAACCGAAGTTGAAATATCTAATATTGCTGATATCACTGTAGTTGTTTTTAATCCAAATACTGGAGATAGTATTCAAACCATTAAAGCTGGATTGACTGAAATTGGAGATATCTATGTAGTTAACAAAAGTGATCTTCCTGGAACTAACCAACTTTTTGATGCTGTACGAGATTTCATAGGTGATTCTAAAAGAAATCCTACGATTCTAAAGACCTCTGTTAAAAAAAATTCTGGAATTACTGTTTTTGCAAAAACTCTCAAAGATATGATGAAAATAAAGAAGAATTTTAAAACTGAAAAGGATTTAGTACGATTTGAAGCAGAATTGAAGGATATTGTTTTAAATAACATCAAAGAAAAGGTTGAAGAAATGGTTGAATCAAACAAAACATTCTCAAATTATCTTAAAAAATTACAATCTAAAAAAATAGATCCTTTTACTGCTGGAGATAAACTAAGTAAATCTTTGATAAAGTGATATTATGGCTGCAAAAAAATCTACAAAATCAAAGGCTCCTGAAAAGAAAATTTTTACTGATTCTGAATATTCTGTAAAACGAATTTACCAAAAATCTAACAAAAAGAAACCTGCTGAGGATTCTGGAAAATACCCCTTCACTAGAGGTATACACCCTGGAATGTTCCGTGAAAGATTTTGGACTATGAGACAGTATTCTGGATTTGGTGATGCAAAATTAACCAATGAACGTTTCAAATTTATGCTTGAAAAAGGTCAGACTGGCCTTAGTATGGCATTTGATCTTCCAACTCAAATTGGATATGATTCAGATTCTCCACAAGCTGAAGGTGAAGTTGGAAAAGTAGGTGTTTCAATTACTTCAATTAAAGACATGATGACTGCTTTTGATGGAATTCCTCTTGGAAAAGTTAGTTCATCAATGACAATTAATTCAACTGCATCAACACTACTTGCATATTATATTGCAGTAGGTGAATCTCAGGGATTCAAAAGTACAGAACTTAGAGGTACAACTCAAAATGATATCTTAAAAGAATACATTGCAAGAAATACCTACATCTATCCACCGCAACCTTCTATGAGGTTAATTGGTGACATGATTGAGTTTTGTGCAGAAAAAGTCCCATCATGGTATCCTGTATCCATATCTGGTTATCACATGAGAGAAGCTGGTTGTACAGCTACTCAAGAAATTGCATTCACATTAGCAAACGCAATTGCATATATTCAAACTTGTTTGGATAAGGGATTAAAAATTGATGACTTTGCACCACGTCTGTCATTTTTCTTTTGTTGTACAATTGAGTTCTTTGAAGAAGTTGCAAAATTCAGAGTTGCAAGAAAGGTATATGCAAAAATCCTCAAAGAAAAATTCCATGCAAAGAATCCTCGTTCATTACAATTAAAATTCCATACTCAAACTAGTGGTGAATCACTAACTGCACAACAACCTAACAACAACATTGTACGTGTTGCAATCCAAACAATGGCAGCTGTTGCTGGTGGTACTCAATCTCTTCATACTAATTCTAGAGATGAAGCCCTTGCTTTACCTACTCAGGAATCTGCAAAAATTGCTCTTAGAACTCAACAAATTGTCGCACATGAAAGTGGTATTACTAAAACTGCTGATCCTCTTGCTGGATCATATTATCTTGAAGAATTATGTGATCAAATTGAGGCTGACGTTTGGAAATATTTGAAGAAAATTGAAAGAATGGGAGGTTCTGTCAAAGCAATTGAGAAAGGTTTCTTCCAATCTGAAATTAGAGCAAATGCATACCGTCTAAAGAAAGAAACTGATAATGAAGATAGAATAATCGTTGGTGTCAATAAATATTCTGAAGAAGAGGAACAACCCGAATTACTTAGAATTGATGGTAGAATTGAGGTTCAACAAAAGAAGGCACTTAAGAAATTACGTGCTGATAGAGATTCTAAAAAATTAGAAAAAGCATTATCTGCAATGCAAAGTGCAGCTGACACTGAAGAAAATCTCATGCCATACATTGTTACAGCTGCAAAAGCATTTGCAACCACTGGTGAAATTAGTAATACTTTCAGAGAAGTCTTTGGTGAGTATCGTCCAAAGGAGGTCTTTTAATTGAAAATTGATCATATTGCAATTGCAGTGAATAATGTGGAGGAATCTGCAAAAGTGTATCAGCAAGCATTGGGTGCTGATCATGTAGAATTTGAAACCGTAGAAAATCAAGGAGTTAAAGTTGCAATAATTGAATTAGAAAATGGACGAATTGAATTGATGCAACCAACAAATGATTCGAGTCCAATTAAAAAATTTCTTGATAAAAAGGGCCAAGGACTTCATCACATGGCATTAGATACTGATAATATTGAAGGTGAAGTTGAAAGAATGGAGGGTTGTGGTATACAATTCTTGGGAAAAATTGGGCCTGGATCTGCAGGAACTAAAGTTACCTTCATTCATCCAAAATCTTTAGATGGTGTTTTAACTGAACTTTGTTCCCATCCAAAATAAATTCTTGAATTTTTTAAAAAATATTATATTTCTAATCTATTTTTCAAATCTTTCACTTTTTCTATAATTTTATTTTTATCATGTTCTGTAATGTTTGATTTTTGTATCTCATTTTGTATTTGATTTATTATTTCTATGATGCCTCCGTTTAATGTGACTTTTCTAAAATTTGATTTATTGAATCCTTGAGTGTCTGTTTTATCTATTTCTTGAATTCCCTCTGGTAATATTTCATATATTTTGATTAATTTCTCTTCTTGTCTTTGTGGTGACATTAACACAAATTCATTTTTTCTTAATTCTTCTAATTCCTGTTTAATTTTATCTTCTGATGTTCCAAGGATATCTGTTATTTGATCTATATTACATGATTTAATTTGTAACAGTCTCAATATTCTTCCCCAAATTGGTATGTTGGCACTCCAAAGTATTTCACGAGCTAATTGTGTTATTGAAAAAGATCCATCTGAATTTAATGAAATAAACTTTCTATCTTTAAGTGACGCTAACGTATCTAGTATTTTACCTACTCCGTGTCTTTTTAACTCTGAATTTTCTAAATTATTTTCGTCAAATGTTCCTTTTTCTTTAACTGCTAAAAACAATACTTCTAAATCTATAGTTCCTAATTTTCTCATAAACTATTTTGTCTTGAAGAATATATGTGGATTATGATTTTTCAATTTATGGTACATTATCTACTTCCAAAATTATCTTATGGGTATGATGAATTGGAACCATTTATTGATGAAGAAACTATGAAAATTCATCATTTAAAACATCATCAGACATATGTTGATGGTTTGAATAATTCTCTTGCTGAAATTGGTGCTGCATCACACCCAAAATACATATCTGCAATTCTTGCTGAATTAAGTTCTATTCCTGAATCAGGACGATCATCAATTAATTTTTTTGGTGGTGGTTTTGAAAATCATAGACTGTTTTGGGAAACCTTAACTCCTAACGGTGATAAAATACCTGGAGGAAAATTAGAAGATCAAATAGATGTTTATTTTGATAATTTTGAAAATTTCAAAAAAATCTTTTCTGAAAAAGCTACTTCTATACAGGGTAGTGGATGGTGCTGGTTAGTTTTTAACGAAACATATCATAAAGTTGAAATTCTTACAACTTCGAATCAAACTAGTCCTTGGACTCTTCAAAAAACACCATTATTGGGACTAGATATGTGGGAGCATGCATATTATTTGAAACATCAGAACAAACGTCCTGATTATGTTGCATCTTGGTGGAATGTTATAAACTGGGATTATGTTGTTAATAGATTTGAAGAAATTTTTTAGTTTCAAAAAAGATTCATTAAGAATACCGCCAAATTATTTTTATGGATATGATGCTTGAAGAAGAATTAATTGATTTGATGACGTTTTGTTTACAAAATCCGGATTCATCTGATATTTCTGAAAAACATAATCGAATCAAAGAGATTGGGCAAGAAATCTATGATGATGGTGGTGATGATGCAATTGAAAATTTTTCATTTGTTTTAAAAAATAGAATTACACAAGAAATTGAAAAAGATCCGTCGCCATTGCTTTCGCTATGGCAAGGCCTAACTAGCAAATAGAAGAACAGTTTTTTTGAAACTTTATCCTCTACCTATTCTGAAAATGGCTGTACTGCATGTTGGGCAGGTGCCTTTGATTGCAGGTTTTCCATTTTTCATGGTGTATGGTGCAGGACTGCCGATTTCTCGTTTGTCGCGGCACTTTACACAATATCCTATTGTCATAATTCAAGTAGGCTCATTGTTATATTAGCGAGATCTTGTCGAACTTTTTTTACTAATAGGCAAACATCTGATCTCATTTTTTGCGTTCCGCAATCATTTTTTTCGTATTGGTCATGAGGTGATTCTCATTAAATTATTTTTTATTTTAAATTTTTAATTACTGTAGATTTATTTGAAATTATTTTTCCTGGATTAAGAATTCCATTTGGATCCATTTGCTGTTTAATTGTTTTAAATATTTGAAATTTTTTGTTACCGTATAATTGTTTTACAAATTCTGATCTAGCTAAACCATCTCCATGTTCTGCTGATATTGTTCCGTTATTTTCAATTATTTCATCAAAATACTCTGTTGCAATTTTTTTAATTATTTTTGTTTCATTTTTTTCCATAATTAAACGAACATGAATATTCCCATTTCCAATATGTCCATAACTAATTATTTTTGTTTTGTATTTTTTTTCAATTTTCTTTAGTGCTGAAAATAAATTTGATATTTTTTCTACGGGAACAGCTGCATCTTCAATTATGTGTGGAACTCTTTTCTCTTTTTTAATTGATTTTAAACTATAATGTAATGACGCATCTCTATGTCTCCACCATTTACTCATATCTGCATTTCTAGTTAATTTTTGAATAATTTTGCCAGAGTTTTTTAAAATTATTTCTTTTTCAGAGTTCTTGATATTTTCATCATATTCTACAAAAAGTAAACATTTAGCTTTTTTACTAAAATTAAATTTTATTTGTTTTAGTGTATTTTTATCTACAAATTCTAACGTAGATGGCTTTGTTTTATTAATTTCAATGCTATTTTTTGCTGCCTCAAATATTGAATTATGCTCAATAATGAACAAAATTCTACTTTTTGGGTTATCTATTATCTTTAATTTTGCAGTCAGAATTATTCCAAGAGTACCTTCAGAACCAATAATGATTTTATGTGCATTTTTTTCTGATGTGATTTTATCGATTCTATACCCTGATGAATTTTTTGATGTTTTTGGAATATTTTTCTTATCTAATTTAATATTCTTAAAAATTCTATTGCTGATTTTTTTGTCTTTAGGTAAAGTTATTTTATTTCCATTTCCATCAATAAATGTAATCTCTAAAACATTATCTATCATACTTCCATATTTTATGCTACGACTACCGCTCGAATTATTTCCTAGCATACCTCCAATTGAACAAAAATTTCCAATTGATGGGTTTGGGGGGAAAAATTTTTTATTTTTTTGTAGCATTTGATCTAATTTGCCTTTTAATGTTCCTGAACCTACGACAACTGATTTTTTATTTACTTTGATTGTATTGAGTTCTTTCATATCCATAATAATTCCATCATTTAATGCACTACCTACTAATCCTGTTCCAGCTCCTCTAACTGTTACAGATATTTTGTATTTTTTTGCAATTTTAATTGTTTTAATGACATCCTCTTCATTTTTTGGAATTATTATCATCTTGGGAATAATTTGATATGAACTTGAATCTACGGAATAAAATTTTTTTTCATATTCTTTGTTTAAAACATCTCCTTTGATATTGGATTTTAATAATTCAAAAATTAATTTTTTCAATGTTTTGTTTAAAGTTTAACTCGATAATAATCCCATCTTTCAGGATCAAATTGTTGAACAAATTCTGCATCCTCTTTATCTATTCTAGCTTTGATCACATCTCGTAATGCGAAACTTGTCATGTACTTGTATTTCATAGAATGTGCTTGCATGATAAACAAATGTCTCATTTCACTGCCTCCACGTAATCCCCAATACCCCATTTTCAAGGCTAAAGGTTCTAAAAATATCGTATTTTTTAAACCATAATGTTCATCTCTTATTTCTTCGCGTAATTGATATTTTTCTAATGGACCCCCTTTAGAAAATCCTACAATTTCTCCCTTACTATCATTTAATCTGAGTGTATTGATTATTGTTTTTTCATCTTTAATTGACTCTTTAAAATTCTCTTTTCCAAATTGTAGAGGTTTTGGCAATTCTAAAAATATGTCATACAATGTTTGAACAAATTCTGAATCTTCTTGTGAAGATTGATTTTCTATTGTTGGAATTAATTTTAGATTTTCATATGAATGATCTGCTTGAATGGTTACTTCTTGTTGTCTGATTTTCATAAATGATAATACTGTATCAAAGAAATTTTTCCTCATTTCCTTTGGTAATGTTTTAAGAATTGCTTTTGACATTGATGCTTCTTTGTTCAAAATTTCTTCAAAATATGCTACTGCTGTTCTTATTATTATCGATGGTCTCCATGCAAGTGCATGTGCATTCATTTTTGCCATTTCCATAGCTTTTGTAAAATCTCCTAATGCATAACCGCTAATTCTATCTACTACTGACAAATACCATCCCATTTCCATAATGTGTTTTTGAACTTGTACATTATTTCTGGTAATTTCTGATTTTTCAAAACACTGGTTGATTTCTTTTTCTGCATTCTCTCGTGTTTTTCCACTCCATGGATATGTTGTTCTTAATATCAAAATTTTTATAATTTCTAAATCAATTTTTGCTGACGTTAGTAATTCTCTAAGTTTTTTATCCGTTGAAATAAATTTTAAAACACTTTCTTCGTGTGGTTTATCTACATTTTTTTGAGGATCAAAATCATGAAAAAGTGCTGCAACGTATAGGTGTCTTTTGTCTTCTTCCGTGAATTGTATTTTTTCTTGATTTATAGCTAAAAGTGATACATACGTAACTTCTAATTCATGATTAATGTTGTGATATCCGTAATACTCTGTTCCTAAACCTTGACTTTCAAATAAATCAATTGTAAAATCTAACATTTCCAAATAGCAATCATTTTCCAATTTTTGCTGTGTCATTAAACTGAGAATTTCATTTCTCATTGAATGTACATTTGCAAATTTTTGCATTATATTTCGATCATAATTTGAGTTTTTAAATATGATCAACTACTCTTTAATGATTTAATGTAATTGATCGTAACATTCTTGATTTTTCTAATCACAAGATTCAATACAATTACTTTTCTCACTTTTTTTAATGTCTGTAGATTCTGATTTACTTCAAAAACTTATGGATTATACTACAAAAAGTTCTCCTGAATTTACTATTTTTGTAAATGATCTGAATTTTACTTTATTGGACGTTTTAATTGAAAATTCCTCTATCCCTGTAAATGAACCAACAACTCGTGGAGGAGTGTATTTTTCAGAAAAATTTGCATATAAAATGAAAGGCTCTATTGAGGATCTTAGTGTTGTTTCATTACTCACCAAAAAAATGCTTGGGCCTAATACTGAATTTGGTGAACTAAAAATTACTGCTGAAATCAAATTAGATGAAAAAATTATGCATGTTAACATATTTACTAATTTAACAAATAGTGTACAAACACCAAATTCAATTGAACTCAGTATGATTATTGTAAAATTAGAATCTATCTAATCTTTTTTAAAATACTTATCATATTTTTCTTTTGAAATTTCATCTGATAGTACTTCGTATGCCTTATTGATTTTCATCATTTCTTCTTCAGAATTCTCTTTTGTTTTATCTGGATGTGTTTTCTTTGCTAACTCTCTGAAATTCTTCTTAATTTCTTCAGGCGATGCATCCATTTCTACCCCTAAAATTTCATAATAATTTGGTAAATCATTGTTTGATACATAATCTCTGTATTCTTTATCTTGTTTACTGTTACCTCTTTTGCCAATTTCCTCATAATCATCTCCCCAGTCTGAATGATATTTTTCATATGTTTTGTCTTTTTTTGATTCATGTTCTTGTTTATCGTATGTTGTTTTTTTCCTTAATATTACATCTCTAGCTAAAAATAAAAATATTGCAATTACTGCAATTGAGAACCCTGCAAACAATATTATTTTTTCATCATCTGAAACTTTCAATTCTCTATTTGATTCGTTTTCTTGTGCATAGGACATTTGTAATGTTCCAATTATGATTGTAAAAATTATTAAAAATTTGATTTTATTCATTTTTTTATACTAAATTTGATTTTTTGTTTGCTGTATTTAGTGGTATATTTCTAATTCTTGATTCATTATTTTTCCTTCAAATTTAATAGATGTAAAATTAACTACTATTATGACTAAAATTGATGATTTGGTCTTGAATGGAAAGTCCTTTTTAGAAAATGGTGATTTTGATAAGGCTCTATCTTTTTTTGAGCAGGCACTTCTTTTAGACTCAAAAAATCCTGATTTATGGAATTTCAAGGGAACTGCTCTAAGAAGTATGGGGCGTTATGCTGAATCTATGGAATGTTTTAATAATTCTCTAAAACTTGATCCTCGTGATAAATTTTCATCTTGATTTTCCCACTAATCTTTTTAGTGATAATGTCCTATGTATCTCATGACTAGAACCCAACGAAGAAGAGATACTGTACATCCTACAAGAGATGGAAAACATAATCCTGTATGTGTTGATCCTGATTGTAAGGATTGTCAGTAAATTAGAGAATAATCTACTTTTCTCTAATTCTATTCTTCTTTTGAGGCTATTTTTCATATTCTATCTGATTTTTAGGTAATATCAGTATGACTTGGCTTTTAATTTAAAATTGATCTATGAATTAATTAATGCAAAAATTAATTTCTATTACAAAAAATGAATTTGAACCATTAATTTCTGAGGATCACTATATTATTAACAACATATTAGAAAATTTGTTGAATGAAGAAATAACTGAGTTATTTTTAAAAGCAAATAATTGTCTTGAGGATGAAAATTTTTCTGATGCTTTAACCTTTTATGATTTAATTTTAAATATTGATTCTAAGAATATTTCAGCTTTGATTGATAAAGGTACTACCTTACAAGTTCTTGGTCAAATTAAATCTGCCATTAGTTATTTTGATAAAGCACTTTCCATTTCCCCTTGTAATCTTGATGCGTTAATCAATAAAGGTTCTGCATTTCATTTGGAAGAAAACTATTTGGAAGCAATTTCTTGTTATGAATCTGCTTTAAAAATTGATAAAAAATGTTCTATGGCACTTGCTTACAAAGGACTTTCTTTAGGTGAATTAGGCAAGTTATCTGAAGCAATTAGTTATTTCAAAAAAGCATTATCTATTGACAAATATTGTACTCTTGCACAAATATCTAAAGAAACTGCTCAAAATCTCTTGAATTCTTCAAATTTAAAATCTAAAAAACTGTAACATCGCCTGGTGCTGGTTCTCTGGTATTCTGTTTTTCATTAGATTCAAAGAAATCTGCATGTTTCAAATTTTGATGTTCTCTTAGTTTTTCAATTGTTTCAAAACCTTCATGACAAAGGTAGCATTTTGGCTTGTGTTCATCTACTAATGGAAGTACCATGAATATTCTTACTTGACAGGTTACTTATTTCTTCAGAGTATAAGGAATATATCCTGATCAGAAAGTCCAAAAGCATGTTAGAACAATTAATTGGTGATTCTCAGGCATTGGATCGTGCTTTAGCCGGTGAAGAACTATCTTACAAAGATGGTCTGGAATTAATGGATTATGATAACTTACATTTACTTGGTGCAGTAGCAGATTCTACTCGAAAAAAATTAGTTGGAGATACTGTAACATTTGCTGCATCCTATTACATGAATTACACAAATGTTTGTGCTGCAAGTTGTCAGATGTGCGCATTTTATCGAAAAGGTGATGAGGATGATGCATACACCTTAACTCCTAAAGAAATTGAACAACGAGTTGGAATTGCAAAACAAATGGGTGCAACAGAAGTACACATTGTTGGTGGATTTCATCCCGAACTTCCATTGGAATATTAT
>Ga0233441_1001787_pt1 | contig 17556 bp, 11 predicted proteins | sample SI_123_September_4_FD_182781 | JGI IMG/M metagenome (GOLD analysis project Ga0233441, IMG submission 182781) | Seawater microbial communities from Saanich Inlet, British Columbia, Canada - SI_123_September2016_135_MG | ecosystem: Environmental > Aquatic > Marine > Inlet | place: Canada: British...
GGATTATAATCCAAGTCTAGAAACTAGAAGGCTGATATTGAGAAAGATTTCCGAAGCAGACAAAGAGTACTTATTTGAACTACTTACTAATTCTCAAATTGATAAGAAAATGGTTTGGAATCACTTAGATAATATGAGCGAAATTACTGAGTATATAAATGAAATTTTAGTTTCCTACCAAAATAATCAACCAAGTTGTTTTGGAATTGAGCTCAAGGAAAGTGGTGAGTTGATTGGCATTATTAAGTTAATTAACTACGATGATGAATTCAAATGTGTTGAAGTTCATTACATGTTGCTTCCAAAACATCACAGGCAAGGGATAATGACAGAAACGTTACTCAGAGTGATTTCCTTCATTTTCGACGAAACCGATATCAATAGGATTGAAGCTTTCTGCTTGAAAAAGAATAGAGCAGCTGGTAAGGTTCTGGATAATGCAGGTATGCACCTAGAGGGCGTGTTACGAGAAAAAATGTTTATTAATGATGAATTTGTAGATTTGAAACTGTATTCCATTCTAAAAAGTGATATTCAATACGGTTAGAATTTTTTAGAATCTACAAATTAGAGAAAATAATCATAGGGTTTGGCTTGTTTATTTTGGGTACGATCGGTTCTGTTGAAAAATGTACAGCGACGTTGTACATCGTTTATTATCGTAACGTACAACGTTACGATACAATGCCTTCCCTTTTTCCTTTACAGAAATTATAACTTATCGAATTTTACAAAAGATAAAAATTATGTAATTTAAGTTTATGGAGCTTAAAAAATGAACAGTAATGAGATCAGAAAACAGTATATAGAGTTTTTTAATAAAAAGGCGCACAAAATTGTTACTTCTGCACCGGTTATTCCAATAGATGATCCCACACTTCTTTTTATAAATGCGGGAATGAACCAATTCAAAGATATATTCTTAGGAAAGAGAAAACCTAAATATAAAAGAGTTGTGAACAGCCAAAAATGCATTCGGGCAGGTGGAAAACACAATGATCTTGATGAGGTTGGAAGAGACGGATATCATCACACTTTTTTTGAGATGTTGGGTAATTGGAGCTTTGGAGATTATTACAAAAAGGAAGCAACTAAATGGGCTTGGGAACTTTTAACCGATGTATGGAAACTTCCTAAAGATAAACTATATGCAACTGTTCATACATCTGATAAAGAAGCATTTAAGCTTTGGGAAAATGAAACAGATATTGATAGATCTCACATAGAATATCATGATGATAAAGATAATTTTTGGGAAATGGGAAATACGGGTCCTTGCGGTCCATGCTCTGAGATCCACATAGATAGAGGTGAAGAATTTTGTAATTTGAAGGATGATGAGAATCATGAATGTAAAGTGAATGGTGATTGTCACAGATATATTGAACTTTGGAATCTTGTTTTCATTCAATTTTTTAGAGATGATAATGGAAATTTGAATCCTTTAGAAAATATATATGTAGATACAGGTGCTGGTTTTGAACGAATCTGCCAGGTTTTACAGAATAAAAATTCCAATTATGATACCGATGTGTTCCAACCTATAATAGCACAAATAGAAAAATTCTCGGGAATAAAATATTATACTGACCAGCGTGGAACCTCGCATCGTGTGATAGCAGATCACATACGTGCATTAACTTTTGCGATTTCTGATGGTGGAATGCCTTCTAATGAAGGACGCGGATATGTGTTACGCCGCATTTTAAGAAGAGCGGTTCGTCATGGACATTTATTGAATATGAAGGAATCTTTTCTTTATAATCTTGTTGATGTTGTTGTGAATTTGATGGGTGATCATTTTAGTGAATTAAAAGAAAAGCAGACTCATGTGAAAATGATCATAAGATCGGAAGAAGAAAGATTTAATGAAACGTTGGAAAATGGTTTGAAGAAATTTAAGGAAATTGTTGCAAAAACAAAAACTGAAATTTCTGGCATTAATGTTTTCACACTTTACGATACTTTTGGTTTTCCACTTGATCTTACCAAAATAATGGCAGAAGAAAAAGGATTAACCGTTGATGAAGATGGATTCAAAGTTGAGATGGAAAAACAACGTCAGCGTGCGCGGGATGCTGCAAAATTTGATCTGAAAGCAGATAATATAAATTGGATAGAATTATCAGAAGATATTCCAACAGAATTTGTTGGCTACACAAAGGATTCTTCAACTTGTAGAATTTTGAAATATAATTTAGAGAATAATAAAGTTAAAATTGTTTTAAATAAAACACCTTTCTATGCAGAATCAGGTGGACAAATTGCCGATAGTGGAAAGATATTTAATAACGAATGTGAAATAATAATTACTGATGTTCAAAAAGATGCAGACCAATTTATTCACATTGGAAAATTGCAGAAAGGCGAAATTAAGAATGTAGAATTTACAGCAGAAATTGATGTTGAAAGACGAATGGATATTGCCAGAAATCATACTGTTACGCATATTTTGCATAAAGCACTTAAAAGTGTATTAGGAGAGCACATTCAGCAAAAAGGATCTTACCTTCATCCTGATCATCTGCGTTTTGATTTTACCCATTTTAAGCAGGTTAGCAGGCATGAACTTGACATTATTGAGAGAGCGGTTAATGAGAAAATTCGCGAATGCCTACTGGTGAAAACGGAAGTAAAAAGTATTGAAGATGCAAAAAAAGAGGGTGCGGTTGCACTTTTCGGTGAGAAGTATGGTGAAACTGTTAGAGTTGTAAATATGGGGAGTTATTCCAAAGAACTTTGTGGTGGAACACACTTGAGATTTACCGGAGAAATTGGTTTGTTTAAGATTACGTCTGAGTCATCAATTGCTGCTGGAATTCGTAGAATTGAAGCAATTACCGGAGTGAAAGCAGAAAAATATGTAAAGATATTAGAAAATGAAATTGATGAGATAGGAAGACAACTGAATGCTCCTTCTTCATCTGTTATAGAAAAGATAAACAAGATGATCAGCGAAAATAAGAAACTGCATGTTCAGCTTAAAACAATAAGGGTAAAATCTGCAGGAAATATTTTAGACCAACTTGTTCAAAAAGCAATTGATATTGATGGAACTAAGGTTGTTCTTGCCAAAATCAACATACAAAATCCTGGAATGATGCGTCAGATCGGTGACCAACTGCGTGATAAACTAAAATCAGGTGTTGGTGTTCTTTTTGCAGAAGTCGATGGAAAAGTTTCTATACTTGCAATTGTAACAAAAGATCTTACAAATAAATATCATGCAGGAAAAATTATTGGTAAAGTTGCAGAGCTAGTTGGTGGGAAAGGTGGCGGCAGACCTGATATGGCTATGGCCGGTGGTAAGAATGCTGACAAAATAGTTGAAGCTATAAAGAAAGTACCTGAAATAATTAGGGAACTTAAACAGGATTAATTTTACTAATCCTGCTTCTTACAAATGAAAAAAATATTAATTATCCGCCTCAGTTCATTGGGTGACATTGTTCTAACTCAGTCTGCTGTAAAAGCTGTGAGAGATGAATTTCCCGATGCAAAAATTCACTATCTTACAAAACGAGTTTTTTCTTCTATAGTAGAGATGTTTGAATGTGTGGATGAAATACATTATTGGGAAGAGAAATACACACTTCTAACAAATCTAAGAAAACTCAAATTTGACCTTGCAATTGATCTTCACTCTAAACTCAATACATTCCTTATAAAAAGTTTTATAAAAGCAAAGCAAACTGCTACATATAATAAAGAACACCTGTTACGCAGACAAATTGTAAAGAAAAAGACCGACATTACAATTTCATCGACAGTTGGGCTATATTTTACAGCACTAGGAAAAATTGGTATTAAAGCTTTGTTTGCAGAGCCTCGCTTATTTCCAAAGAAAAATATTAAATTACCAAATATATTGGAAAATGAAGGTCATAAAAAAAATATTGGAATTTTTCCGGGAGCTCTTCATAGCACAAAACAATTTCCTGTAGAAAAATTAGCTGAATTTATTGATTCGATTCCTACTGAATGGAATTGCAAGTTTATAATATTCGGCTCAAAAGCAGAAAGAGGTCTTGCAGAGAAATTAAACTATTTAACTGAAACAATAATTGTTGATATTTGTGGTGAACTAGATCTGCAACAGCTTGTAACGGCAATTGATAATATGAATGTAGTTATTTCAAATGACAGCGGACCGATGCACATTGCAGCAGCATTACAAAAACCTCAAATTGCTATTTTTGGTGCAACACATCCAAAGCTAGGTTTTGCCCCATTAAATAAAAAGGCAGTAATTTTATCTGCTGATCTTAAATGTCAGCCATGCTCTCTTCATGGTTCTAAAGTTTGCCCATTAGATCATTTCAACTGTATGAAACAGGTTTCTGCGGTAGATATTTTGAAGACATTAAAGATTATGCTAAAAAATTCAACCCATATAGAATACTAAATATATTAGTTGATATTTTCAGATTACATTCGATTTAAAATGAATTTGATTAATAGTTTTGAATTTTCTTTTTGGTACAAAATTTGCATGTAGATTGCAGAGGGGAAAAATAATGAAAAAAATATTAATTATTAGTTTATTCCTAATTATACTCACACATGTTGCTGCCTTAGATAATTATAATTTAACTGCAACTTATATGTCTAATGATGAGTGGAGAATATCATTTAATTTAACAGAAAATTCTGTTATAACATTGGCAATAACAGGACCAGGTAATGAAATTATTAGAACAATCGTAAAATCCATTGAATTAGAACCTGGAACGCATTCATATATCTGGGATGGCAAGAACGAGCAAGGGCAAATTGTAGAAGGCACACACGCTCATCTTGTACATGGGAAAAGAGTTTTTAAAGTTCTTTTATTGAAGTGAACAGAAGATTAGAAAAGAGATCGTCCTTAAAATCAAAAAAATCAGTTTTCAATAATATCATAGAAGACTCTAGAAGATCATAAAACACAGATACCATTTTTAGAGCAAGTCATGCTCTCTTCATGGTGGAAGTAAATGTGCATTTACATATCTTAATTGCATGCGTTCAATTGAAATTGATCAAGTTAAAATCTTATTAAAATTAATATTATATAAAAACACCTGCATTAAATCGTGTAACTGTAAATATACTTTACACGACCAAAAACATTGTTGACAGATTAATCCTAAAAATCTTTTTTGAGTTTGATTCAAAATATTTAAAAGAGGTTTTTATGGATAAGAAGCTCGAAAAAGTAATGGGACAATTTGTAACAAACAATAATACAATTAGTACAAAAATTACCAATATCCTAACAAAAAAAGGTAGTAAAATAATCGAAATAATCGGTGGCACAGGATCTGGTAAATCCTTCATTTTGAGAAACCTCATCCAGCTAATGAAAGATGGGAATCTGCAGTTTGATGTCTATTTCCCGCGTGTGTTCCAGTATAATCATTTTAAGCAAGTATTGCAGCTAATAACCGGTATTGATGATGAAGCATATATAAATATCATCGATGCATCTGAAAAATTCAACTTTGAAAACAAATATGACCTCTTCTATTTTCTTACAGAACATCTTAATAAAAAGAAATTACTAAAATCAAAAAACATACTAGTGTATGAGGATTTTTATCTGGATGAATATACTCGTGATTTTATTAAATATATAATTCAATATGCAACTAAGCACAATATTCAATTTATTATGTTTACCAGAACAGATACTTTCCCATTCTCAAAAAAAATAACAATAGAAGTTCCCGGGAAGGAGCAAATAGTAGATATTTTGCAAAGTGTTCTTCCTAAAAAGGAAAGCTCAAAAATTTCAGAGAGTGAGATAATTCACAATATTTCGGGTGGAAATCTATCTATCGTTGACTATATAATTAACAACTTGCTTTCCAAGAACCAAAGCTTCGATTTTGATTCCTTTCTTAAGAAGAAGATAGATCTTGAGATGATATATACTCAACATATAAACGAGCTTAACGCAAAACAACGAAAGCTTTTATTTGTGATTTTGCTGCTTGATACTAAGGCTACTGAAGATCAGATAAAAAGTGTGAGTAAATTAAATGCTGTAGCTAAAGATCTGAATGCACTTCTCAAGCTCCGATTAATAATGGAACTAGACGGTAAATATTATTTAAAAAAGACATCTGTTATAAAAAAGTATTTTGAAGATCTTCCCCAAAAAGAACGTGCTGAATTTTCACATAATATTGTTGAATCTATTGAACCGGAATTTGGAAATGAAATATGTATCTTACTTGGAGATACTTCTTCAGAATATTTTGAAAGTTGCATCTCATCTTTCTCAAAATTAAATGATTATAGGTCATTGATACACATTTATAAATTGTATATTAAGCAGATTTCAGATCCTGTAAAGAGTATTGAGATCTTATTAAATCTTGGACGAGCAAATAGAATATTAGGTAAACTAGATATTGCTGCAGAGAATTTTAGAAAAGCACTTAAACTTGCAGTGGAAAAATCAATTCCATTAGGTGAAGTTGTATATGGCTTGGCGGAAGCTCTTTATACAATGAACTCATCTGCCTTTGCTTTAGAGGTTCTAAAAAAATATACAGCAGATCCTGATGACAATGAACTAATATTAAAAACAAACCTGTTAAAATCAGATATTTTATTGGATCTGGAAAACATGGACGAGGTAATAGAGTTAGCAGAACAAGCACCTCAAATAGCGGAAAAAATAAAAGACTCGAATGTTAGTTTGAAGATGAAGGCTGATTTTAGAAAATTAAAAGGTAAGATAGCATATCATTTAGATGACTGGAAAAAAGCAGAAAATGAGTTTAATGAAGCAGAAAAGTTGTATTTTAAAATTAATAACATAGAGGGTCTTGCTGCAATCTATAATAATCTTGGTGTTCTTTCAATGTTTCAGGGTGAGATGAAGAATGCTGAAAAATTATATCAGAAAAGTTTAAAATCAGAAAAAGAGAGATATAATTTAAGTGGAATTTCAACTTCCCAAAGTAATCTTGGAAGTTTATATGAGGATAGAGGAGAGTATAAAAAATCATTAAAGTGCCTTAATGAAGCCCTTTATATTCAATTACTATTAAATGATAGAGATCAAATACCAAATATCTATTTGAATATAGGTGTTTCTTATATGGATAATGGAGAATATGCAAAAGCCGAAGAGGCATTTAACAATTCACTAGAGATTTCACTTGAATATAATATGTTCAAAAACGTGATCCCTGCGCTAAATAATCTTGGAGCTCTTTTCTTTAAATCTGGCAATTTTGAAAAAGCGATTGATTATTATGAACAGGCAATCAAGAAATCTCAAGATTCAAATTTTTCTGAAGGAATGATAAAATCTTATAATAACATTGGTGAGCTTTATGAAAAACGTGGAGAGTATAATCTAGCACATGAATATTATTCAAAAAGTATTGAACTTCTTCCTGGAATTACTGATGATTATATGAAAGCAGAACTCTATGGAAACATGGGCAGTGTTCTTACATCCCTGCATAAATTTAAGGAAGCATATGTATACCTGGTAGAAAGTTATGATTTTTTCAAAAGCCTGAGTGCTAAAGATAAAATGATAGAAGGTGCACTTAATCAGGCTTCATACTTTATAGAAACCAGAAATTATGAAAGTGCTAACTACTATTTAGATTCTGCTCAAAAACTTGCTGAAGAGATAGAGAACGATTATTATTTAGGAAAATGTTCTCATCTTTGTTCTTTGTTAGAAACAGATGATAGAAAGAAGGCTTTGGATCTTCTAAGAAGTGCAATAGAATTCTTTGTAAAATCAAATAGCAATGTAGAACTGGCAAAAGCTAATTATGATTTTGCTTCCTTACTATTAGAAGAAGAAGATTGGGAACAGGCATTACAAATATTAAATGACAATAATGATTTAATAAAAGGGCTTGGTGCCATAAAAATATTAGAACGAAATGATATTCTTATAAAAAAAGTTACTAAAAAATATTCTGTTGAACTTAAAGAATCAAAAGTTCAGGAGACAATGTTAAATAAATTTTATGAAATTACTCAGGAATTGAACGGTATCACAAATTTTGATGTACTCATAGATTCAGCACTAGATAAGTTAGTAGATTTTGCTGATGCAGAAGGTGGAGTATTTACACTTTATAATAATAAAATGGTAAAAGATTCTTGGGAATATGTCATCTTAAAAGGATTAACGGGAGGTGATGATGATCTTCCTAAATTCATGAAACTTGTTGATGATGCATTTATGGAAGGATCTAGCCATAACTTTAAGCAACCGCATTTTGCACCTGAGTACAACAACATAATTCTGTTTCCGCTTATTGTAAGAAACGATAAAAAAGGCGTCGTATGTCTTTTTACAAAACATGGCTCGCACTATTTCACTGAAAGAATGTTTAATTTGATCAGTGCACTTTGTAATCAGATAGTTGTAATTGTAGAAAACATTTCATATGAAAACTTGCAAAGATCCCATGAAAGTATTCGCGAGGAATTAGCTTCTACAAGTACCTTTGCTAACATTATAGGGAAGAGTAAGAAGATTCAAGAGATCTTCCGAATGATAGAAAAAATTAAAAATACTCCAACTTCTGTTCTATTGGAAGGACCAAGCGGAACAGGTAAGGAGCTTATTGCCAGAGCTATTCATTATAATAGCAACAGAAGAAATAAAAAATTCGTAGCTCAATATTGTGGGGCACTACCCGAAACATTATTAGAAAGTGAACTATTCGGTCATGTAAAAGGATCATTTACAGGTGCAACTCACGACAAAAAGGGACTCTTTGAAGTAGCAGATGGAGGAACATTCTTCCTAGACGAGATAGCAGACATTAGCCTTTCTACTCAAGTGAAGCTTCTCAGATTTTTACAAGAGGGAGAAATAAAAAGAGTTGGTTCAACGCAAACCCATACTGTAGATGTACGTGTGATCTGCGCTACAAATGTTTCCTTAAAAGAGAAAGTAGATAGCGGTGAATTCAGGCTTGACCTGTTTTACCGGCTCAATGTGATTAAAGTTGATGTTCCCTCCTTGCAAGATAGAAAATCTGATATTCCATTATTAGCGGTTCATTTTCTAGATAAATATTGTCAGAAGATCGATAAAAAAGTTAATGGAATTACAGAAGAGGCTATGAAGTATCTTATGAATTACATATGGCCAGGCAATATAAGGCAGCTAGAAAATGAGATCGAAAGAGCTGTAACACTTTCAGAAGTCGAGTCTTCAATAAAATCATCTGATCTTTCTGAAGAGATATTCCATTACAAACAACATACAGAAACGGTTCATTTATTAGAGAACAGATCAATGAAAGATGCAGTTGAGAAACTAGAAAAAGAGATGATCTTGAAAGCTCTTGATGAACATGATGATAATCAAACAAAAGCAGCAAAAGCTTTAAGCTTAAGCAGGCAGGGCCTCATAAAAAAAATGCAGCGTTACGGAATTAGAAAATAATTAGATTATTAACTATAACAAATTTTATTAGGAAGGTTCATGAAAGATCAATTTAGCTTTGTTGCGCTTGATATTGAAACTACAGGTTTTGATTTTACAGAAAATGAGATAATTGAGATCGGAGCAGTTCGTTTTGATAAAGGGAATGAAAAAGACCGTTTCTCAATTTTTGTAAAACCACAAAAAAAAGTTCCAAAATTTATAAAAAGGCTCACAAACATCACAGATGAACAATTAGCTTCCGGAGAAAATCTAATTAATGCTTTAACGTCACTTATCGAGTTTTTAGAAGATGATATTGTGGTTTGTCATAACACTTCATTTGATATTGGTTTTATAAATACAAAGCTCAAAGAGAAAAAGTTACCTAAGATCTCTAACCAAATTCTCGATACACTTGACCTTGCTAGAATTTATTTACCGTTTATACTAAATCATAAATTAGGAACCGTTGCTGAGTATTTTAAGATCGATCTATCCAATGCTCATCGTGCAATATTCGATGCAATTGCAACCGGTAAGATACTAATAAATCTTATAGATTTCATACTGAAGAATATTCCAATGCGGATTAACCACAGAATCTTTGAAGTCTCAAATATTCAAACAAAAGCCATTGGTTTATCTCGCTTTCTAGAGAAAATAATATCGCATCAAAAACAAACTGCACTTCTCACAAAACAGAAATCTGGTATAGAGTTTCATAATAGGAATTACATCGAACATAAGCCGGGTAAAGTAGGAGAACTTTCTATAAATTCCGTGTTTGGTAAGGATGGGATTTTTAGTGAACACTTCGAAAAATATGAGCTGCGTGAAGGTCAGATAGATATGGCCAATGCAGTTCTGGATAATTTTGAAAAGAAGGAATTCCTGCTTGTTGAAGCAGGAACAGGCGTAGGAAAATCTTTAGCATATTTAATTCCATCTATTAAATATACGCATCAAGAAAGCAAAAAAGTGGTAATCTCTACAAATACAAAAAATCTTCAGGAACAGCTATTTTACAAAGACTTACCTGTGGTTAAAGATTGCATCAGCATCCCATTTAAAGCAACACTTTTAAAAGGTAGAGGAAATTATATTTGCGAGAAAAGATGGTTGGAAACAGCACTCGATCTAGACAAAATGATATCGTCCGAAGAGGTAAGATCCTACCTGAATTTAATAGTTTGGAAAGAATTTACAAAAACCGGAGATATTTCAGAGAATAGTTCATTTAACATGAGTAGAGACAGGCGAGTTTGGAAGAAAGTTTCATCCGATAGCTTTCTTTGCCGTAAAAAAAGGTGTCCCCATTTTAAAAGCTGTTTTTTAATGGATATTCGAGGAAAAGCAGAAGAATCGAATCTGGTTATTATAAATCATCACCTGCTTCTGGCAAATATGCAAAGCGAAAACGCTGTGCTTGGTGAGTTTGATAATCTAATTATCGATGAAGCTCACAATTTGCCACATCTTGCTCCGGCAGAGCTTGGCATCAGTCTTTCCTACCCAGATTTTAATAATTTTTTCAATCAACTGCACTCAGTCTACAATAAATATCAGAGCGGTATTTTGGTGAGATTAAGAACCGATGCTGTGAAAAGTGATTTCCCTTCTAAAAAAGAACTTCTCTTAAGAATTGAAGAGACAGAAAAATTAATTGATGATAAAAAAGATATTTTTGCAGAATTTTTCAAACAGATTGGTGATGTGGTTTCCCAAAAAGGTAGTTATGGAAAGTTGCGGATCACAAATATGGATGATCATTCATTCCTAACTGAAAATCTTGAAAAAGTAATACTTTTTTGGCAGGAATTCTCACGCACATTTATGAAAATAAAGAACATCTTTGGTGATGTAAATAAACAAAGATTCATAGAGTATGATAAACATAAAGAGTCATTAGACAGTATAGCAAATATGATCTCCGAATATCACAACATGCTTTCCACAATGCATAATCCGGAATTAAAAGATTTTGCTTTCTGGATGGAATCATTCCAAACTAACGACAAAAAATATCCAGCAGGAGTGTTGGTTTATTGTCCGTTAAATGTAGATCAGATCTTTAATGATAAACTATATTCAAGTGCAGAGTCAGTAGTGTTTACTTCTGCCACAATAGCTATAAGAGATAGTTTTAAATATTTTGCAAACAGGATGGGTTTGAATCTTCTGGAAGATGGATTTGTTCAAGAGTTGGTTGTGGAATCTCCATTCGATTATCAAAAGCAAACTATGGTATTAGTTGCAGGATTTCTTCCTGACCCAAAAGATAGATTTTTCTCTTCGCAAAGTATCGAAATAATCCGAAATGCAGTTGAGATAACAAAAGCAGGAACGATGGCGTTGTTCACTTCATATAAAAATCTGAATGAAGCGTATGATAGTTTAAGCGAGGAGATGTACGGCAAAAACATTCTACTGCTCACGCAAGGTAAAGGCTTGGGGCGCTCTGCAATGTTAAAAGAATTTCAAAAAAATAAAGATTCAGTTCTTTTTGGAACAAACTCATTTTGGGAAGGTATCGACGTTCCCGGGGAATCTCTGCAGCTTCTTATTCTATATAAACTACCTTTCATGGTTCCTTCCGAACCAATTGTAGAGGCATATTTAGAAAAATTGGAAGCTGAAGGAAAGAACAGCTTTATGCACTATATGTTACCTAATGCACTTTTAAAATACCGACAAGGTTTTGGTCGGCTTATCAGACATAAAACCGACCGTGGTGTAGTTCTGGTACTTGATAACAGAATATTCACAAAAAGGTATGGTCACTATTTTAAAGATACAATTCCTGCGCGTACATTCATTCCGCAAACCGATATTGAAATTTATGATCATTTAAGTAAATGGTTTAAAAAAAGACGGTGATTTATTTTTTTTGATAGATAAAAATAAATCCCAGACTCCACATAATCTTAGTCAACTCCACTCAACCCTAACTCCTTAAAAATAATTAAATTACAAATAAAATAAAAAAGATTTGACATATAAAACTCGAATTTGATTTTGACATCTCGTGCAAAATGCCAAGGTAGCAAAACAAAAGAAGCTACTTTAATGCCAAGCCTGCAAGACAGGCTTTTAGATCTTTGAGGAGGAAAAATGGCTAAAGAAAAATTTGTAAGAAGTAAACCACACGTGAACGTTGGAACAATTGGTCACGTGGATCATGGTAAAACCACACTTACCGCAGCTATTACGCTTTACCTCAGTAAATCAGGTGGAGCAAAGTTTGAAAGCTTTGATAGTATCGATAATGCTCCGGAAGAGAAAGAGCGTGGAATAACAATAGCAACAGCCCATGTTGAGTATGAGACAGCGAATCGTCATTATGCTCATGTTGATTGTCCTGGACATGCCGATTATGTAAAGAACATGATAACAGGTGCAGCTCAGATGGACGGAGCTATTTTAGTAGTAAGTGCAGCTGATGGTCCAATGCCTCAGACTCGTGAGCATATATTGCTTGCTCGTCAGGTTGGAGTACCAGCAATGGTTGTATTTTTAAACAAAGCAGATCTTGTAGATGACGATGAGCTTCTTGAATTAGTAGAGATGGAAGTACGTGAGTTATTAGAAGAGTATGAATTTCCAGGAGACGAGATTCCAATCGTAACTGGATCAGCACTCAAAGCACTTAATGGTGAGCCAGAAGGTGAAGCAACAATTCAAGAATTGATGGATGCAGTAGATTCATACATTCCACTTCCAGAGCGTGACACAGATAAGCCTTTCTTGTTACCAGTAGAGGATGTATTTTCAATATCAGGTCGTGGTACAGTGGCAACTGGGCGTATTGAGCGTGGAGTTGTTAAGGTAGGCGAGAAGATAGAGAGAGTAGGGATTCGTGAGACAATCACAACAACTTGTACAGGTGTTGAGATGTTCCGTAAGTTACTTGATAGTGGAGAAGCTGGAGATAATGTAGGTATATTACTTCGTGGAATGGCAAAGGATGAGATTGAACGTGGCATGGTATTAGCTAAGCCAAAATCAATCACACCGCATACAAAGTTTACAGCGGAGACCTATGTATTAACAAAAGATGAAGGTGGACGTCATAAGCCATTCTTTAGTGGATACAGACCACAGTTCTATTTCCGTACAACAGATGTAACGGGTTCAATCACGTTACCAGACGGAGTAGAGATGGTAATGCCAGGTGACAATGTAACAATATCAGCAGAGCTCATTACCCCGATCGCAATGGAGAAAGGTCTTCGTTATGCGATTCGTGAAGGTGGTAGAACTATTGGTGCTGGCGTTGTTGGCGATGTTATTGGGTAATAAAAATGAGAGAGATAATCACATTAGCTTGCGAAGTATGTAAAAATAGAAATTATAGTTCTACTAAGAATAAAAGGACTCATCCTAAAAGAGTAGAATATAAGAAATATTGCCCTAAGTGCAGAAAGCATACTGACCATAAGCAAACCAGATAAATTATAATGCAGGCTTGTAGCTCAATTGGTAGAGCACTGGTCTCCAAAACCAGGGGTTGCGGGTTCAAGTCCTGCCGGGCCTGCCATTAAAGTGGGATATTATGTTTAAAAAAATATTTAATTTTTTCAAAAGCGTTAAGACTGAAATGTCTTACGTTTCCTGGCCAACTAAGGCTGATATTAAAGAAGGTACAACAGTAGTTATCCTTATGTCTATTTTCGTAGCTATCTTTTTATCGTTAGTTGACACAGGCTTCGGCTTTTTGATCAGAAAATTATTGATGAAAGGCTAAGAAAATGAAGTGGTATGTTGTTCACACTTATGCTTCCCATGAATTCAAAATAAAAGAAGCGATGGAGAAGGGAATTAAAGGAACAGCCCTTGATGGAATGATCGGGCAAATTCTTATTCCTACTCAAAAAACGTTTCATATTAGAGATGGGAAGAAAATAGAGCGTGAAAAAAAACTATTCAACAGTTACGTTATATTGGAAGCTGAACTATCACCTGAGCTCTACTCATTTGTTGTGGGGCTTCCTGGTGTAACTCATTTTTTGGGAACAGGGAAGAAAGCTCAACCCCTCTCAGAAGCTGAAGTAAAACGTTTGTTGGGTATCGACGACCGCGATAAAGCTGCATCACAAAATGTAAACTATATCCCTGGTGATATGGTTAAAATCACAGCTGGTCCATTCAGCGATTTCGAAGGTGTTATTGAAAAATTACATGATGACAGAGAAAAACTTACCGTTAAGGTAACTGTTTTTGGCAGAGTTACACCTGTAGAAGTTAGAACCGATCAGATTGAACTTATGTAAATAGAGGAAGAAAATGGCAAAACCAAAAGATATTGAACATTTAGTAAAATTACAGCTTCCTGCAGGAAAAGCAACTCCGGCACCTCCAGTAGGTCCCGCACTTGGTCAGGCAGGAATAAACATTGGAGAATTTTGTAAAGCATTCAATGATAAAACAAAAGACTCTCCAGGAATGATTTTCCCAGTTGTAATTTACGTTAAGAAAAATAAGTCCTACACATTTGAGATTAAAACTCCACCAGCAGCAGTCCTTATTAAAAAAGAAGCTGGTCTTGCAAAAGGTTCTGGAGTTCCTCACATGGAAAAAGTAGGAACGATCACCAAAGCTCAGGTAAAAAAAATAGCTGAGATAAAGATGAAAGATCTAAACGCATATAACATTGAAGGTGCTATGCGTATGATAGAAGGTACTGCAAGAAATATGGGAGTATTAGTCGAAGACTAATTCACTCAGTTTTTATGCAGGAGATTATCGATAAGGAGTGTTAATGAATAGTAAAAGAAACAAACAAGCTCATGAGATGATCGACAAAACAAAAAGATATGAGATCGACGAAGCCCTTGAATTGCTTTTGAAATATCCAAAAGCTAAATTCGATGAAACCGTTGAACTACATATGAATTTAGGTGTCGACCCTCGGAAAGCTGATCAACAAATCAGGAACTCTTTAGTGTTGCCGAATGGTAGTGGAAAAAATTCTACTGTTCTCGTTTTTGCAGAAGGCGATAAAGCCGATGAAGCAAAAGAAGCTGGTGCCGATTTTGTTGGTGTTGATGAATACGTTGAGAAGATCAATTCAGGTTGGTTTGATTTTGACGTTGCAATTACAACTCCAAACTTAATGGGCAAAATCGGTCGTTTGGGACGTGTTTTAGGACCTCGTAGTCTTATGCCGAATCCAAAAGACGGAACAGTTACAATGAATGTTAAGCAAGCGGTTGTTGATGCAAAAGGTGGAAAGATCACTTATCGTATTGATAAGTTTTCAAATCTTCACATTATTGCCGGTAAATTAAGTTTTACTGCACAGCAACTCAAAGAAAACTTGCTTACTATCGTTTTAGCAATTATCAGAGAGAGACCTGCAGCATTGAAAGGAATTTACATTAATTCAATCAACATCACTTCAACAATGGGCCCCGGAATTAAATTGGACGTAGCAAGTTTATCAAAGCTTGCTAAGCAGTAGGAGAGTTTACTATGGTACAAACATACAAACAAGAAGCCGTAAAAGTTATCAAAGATAGACTCGACAATGCTAAATCAATTGTTCTAATAGATTATAAGGGAATCAATATTGAAGAGGTTGATGAGTTAAGAAACAGAATGCGAAATGCAAATGTTGATTATTTCATTTCAAAGAACACATTCATTAAGATCGCACTTAATGAATTGGGAATCAAAGAATTTGACGAACATTTAAGTGGACCAACTGCTGTTGCAATCTCTAAAGTAGATGAAGTAGCAGCTGCCAGAGAATTAGCCAAATTCAAAAAAGATATTATGGATGACAAAGAGTTTCCGAAGTTCAAAATCGGCATAGTTGGAAAAGATGTAATGGAAATTTCCCAACTAGAAAAACTAGCTGATCTTCCTTCGAAAGAAGTTCTTATGTCAATGGTTCTCCAAGGCTTCAATGCACCTATTACAGGTTTTGTTGGTGCGCTTAGTGGAATCTTGAGAAAATTTATCTATGCAATCGACACAATAGCCAAAGAAAAAGAAAATAAATAAACATATATACGATGGAGGATATAATGGCTGATAAGAAGCAACAAGTTATTGATATTATTAAGGAAATGAGTGTAATCGAACTTTCCGAACTTGTAAAAGAACTCGAAGAGATCTTCGATATTACTGCTGCTGCTCCAGTAGCCGTTGCTGCACCTGGTGCTGCTGCCGGTGGAGAAGCTGCTGAAGAAAAAACAGAATTTGACGTTATTTTAACTAGCTCTGGAGCGAAAAAGATCCAAGTTATTAAAGTTGTACGTTCAATCACAAAATTAGGTTTAAAAGAAGCTAAAGAATTAGTTGATAATGCACCGAACCCTGTAGTTGAAGGTGTTTCAAAAGAAGAAGCCGAAACCGTTAAAGCTCAAATTGAAGAAGCTGGCGGATCGGTAGAAGTTAAATAATCAACAAAATTATTATACGGAAGTGAACTGATGTGTTCACTTCCGTTACCTTATTTATAATGATAGAAATTTGTACGGAATTTTACTTGTACGCAAAAAAATAAGGAGTATGAACTTTTGAAAATTCAAAATTTTTCTCGTATCAGAAAGAAAGCCGAACAGTCTGGTCTTCCTTTCGTACACGTACCGAATCTGCTCTCAATGCAAATTGATTCTTATAATCAATTTCTACAGAGAAGTGTTCATCCACAAAAACGTTACGAAGAGGGGCTTCAAGCTGTTCTTAAATCAATATTCCCGTTAGAAGATCAAAAAGGGATCTACTACCTTGAATTTATTGATTATATTGTACTTAAAGAAAAGTACTCAACAGATGAATGTATCGAAAGAAATCTTTCCTATCAAGCACCGGTTAAAGCTAGAATGAGACTCGTAATTTACGATGAAGAAATTCTTAAAGAAACTGGTGAAAAAAGGGTTAAAAGCACGATCGAGCAAGATGTATTTCTTGGCGAGATCCCTCTGATAACTAATCAGGGTACATTCATAATTAACGGAGCTGAGCGTGTAATTATTAGCCAGCTTCACAGATCTCCCGGTATCTTTTTCTCAGAAGCTAAGCATCCAAGCGGTAAGATATTAAATTCCGCTAAATTGATCCCATATAATGGTTCATGGCTTGAATTCAATATGGATAGCTACGATGCTCTTTTTGTTCTTATTGATAAAAGAAGAAAGCTTCCT
>Ga0233441_1001801_pt1 | contig 17442 bp, 16 predicted proteins | sample SI_123_September_4_FD_182781 | JGI IMG/M metagenome (GOLD analysis project Ga0233441, IMG submission 182781) | Seawater microbial communities from Saanich Inlet, British Columbia, Canada - SI_123_September2016_135_MG | ecosystem: Environmental > Aquatic > Marine > Inlet | place: Canada: British...
GTTATCAGGAATATCTTTATTGACCAAACTATGTGCACCAATTATTGAATTTTTACCAATTGATACGCCTGGAAGAATAGTTGAATGACTACCAATTCGACAATTATTTTTTAACACAACCTTGCCAGAAGAATTGTCGATAGTAGATACAGAATAAATAGAACAATGTGATCCGATTTGGGCATTATCTTCAATAATAACGCCGCACAAAGCGTTAATATATGAAAAAGCACCAATATCAGTTTTAAAACCTAAATCCAGGCCGTCTAAATTTTGAACCACCCAATTATATTTTGTAGGTTTACCATCCTCAATATCTGGATACTTCCAATTAGAAAATCTATCACTCACTTTTTTATAAACTCCCTCTAAATTTATCCATAGTTACGTGGTTATTTTGGCTAATTCCATCACGCAAAATTACTTTTTTTACTGTCAGCCACAATATCTTTATATCTAACCAAATCGATTGATTGTCCACATACCATACATCTAAATCAAATTTTTCATCCCAACTAATTGCATTTCGTCCATTAACCTGTGCCCAGCCAGTAATTCCCGGTTTAACTTCATGGCGCCTAGATTGCTTTTCAGAATACAAAGGTAAATACTCCACTAATAATGGACGAGGCCCTACCAGGCTCATATCCCCTTTTAAAACATTCCATAAACTAGGTAGCTCATCCAGACTTGTTGATCTTAAAAATTTTCCAAATTTAGTAAGCCTAGCTTCATCAGATAAAAGAGTTTCATTTTTATCACTCTCGTTAGTCATTGTTCTAAATTTATACATATTAAATATTTTTCCACTCAATCCTGGACGAAATTGCCTAAATAAAACTGGAGAGTCTAATCGGGCCAATACTAACAATGCAATAAATAAATAAATAGGAAATATTAATGGGAGGCTTAAAAAAATCAAGAATAAATCAAAAGGTCGCTTAATTTTAATCATCTGTAACTCTTAAAATGTAATTACGGCTCATTTTAAACCTACAATAGAAAGTTTTATATCTTTCTTGTTTATTGATAATAATAGAGTTTGTTCTATTTTTTTAACCAAATCACCTTTATCAAAATACTTCTCGGCAATTATCTGTGCTTTTTTAGATGACCTGCTTAAGCTTTCTTTATCATGCAAAAACTCATTAATTTTTAAGGCTGCCTGATGTAAAGTTAAACCAAAAGTTGTAATTCCAGCACCTTCTGCATTTATTAAGTCTGCTTGCCAGCCACCACCATTAATCAAAACAGGGGTTCCTGAGGCAAGTGCATCAAAAAACTTATTTGCTGAATTATTCCAAACTTCAGGAACATTGATAACAATATTACTTGCAAGATCAGCTGCTGCTAATAATTGAGGTAACTCTGATTTACTGATATCACCCTCGATAAATAGATTATTATTTAAAACATTCTTCTTTTGAGCGTAAAGAATAATATTATCATATTGCTTACCACCTCCAATTAATAATATTTTTATATCTGACTTTAATAGTGCTAACTGTTCAGCAATATCTACCAAATAATCAACACCATTGATCATTCCAAATGCACCTGTATAAACCAACAATGGGGAATCTTCTAACCACCCTCTCTCTGCACGAAACCCCTTGCCTGTATTTTTCGTGCTAAACAACTCTCTATTGCTAAAATTAGGAATAACAACAATTTTACTTTCCTCACAACCAGCTTTAATAATCCCGTCCTTCATTCCATCAGATAGTGCAATAACTGCTTTAGATTTTTTATAAGTATAGCTTTCTAACAACTTAGCTAAATACTTAGCAATAGGATATTTAATCACGCCTACAGCAATTGGCACATCTGGCCATAAATCACGCACCTCAAATACCATAGGTATTGATTTCTTCCATGAAATATAAAGTGCCGGAATGGCAATTGTTAATGGGGTGCTTGTAGCAAAAATAACGTCGCCTTGTAATTTTGACCCTTTTTTAGCCGCATGATATGCAAATGAAAAAAAAGCTAATAATCTTTTAAAATAACTCAACTTGTTTGAATAAAATAAAGAAAACCAATGGACGTTAATGCCACCCTCATTCGATATTTTCCAGCCGCCACTACTAGATAAAGATCTATTGGTTGTGACCATTTCCACTGTATGGCCATTGTCAATAAGGTGCTTAGCTACATCATAAGAGCGCACCCCCCCTGACATTTCTGGAGTATTAAAGTACTGATGAAGATATATGATTTTCATTATATTGTTGAACTGTTAGTCTCAAAAAAGATATTTACAATCTCCAAGTTGGATTATTAACAATATTTTTAATATCAATAATAACTCCTTCCCCATTAGATAGTAATTTATAGTCATCTTTTGTATAAGCCTTAAACTGCTTATGGCTTACTGCAACAACAATGGCATCATACCTCTTACCTTTATCAAGCGGATTGTCAATAATTCCATGTTTATACCAATTACTTTCCAGCTCACTCTTTACCCACGGGTCATACACATCAACATTAACACCAAAATCTTTAAGCTCCTCAATGATATCGATTACTTTGGTATTACGCATGTCTGGGCAGTCTTCTTTGAAAGTAACTCCAAGTATAAGAATATCTGCATCTTTAATAGTCTTTCCAGACTTAATCATTTCTTTAATAGTTTGGTTGGCAATATATCTACTCATACCGTTATTAATCTGTCTTGCTGCCAAAATAAGATCTGGTTTATACCCTACTTCTTCAGCTTTAAAAGTAAGATAGTACGGATCAACTCCAATACAATGACCACCCACCAGTCCGGGAGTTAGCTTGATAAAATTCCATTTTGTAGCTGCAGCTTCAATCACTTCATTAGTGTCAATACTCATTTGATTAAATATAAGAGCCAATTCATTAATGAGTGCAATATTAACATCTCGCTGGGTATTTTCAATAACCTTGGAAGCTTCAGCAACTTTAATGCTTGATGCTAAATATGTTCCTGCCGTAATAACTTGTTTATATAGCTCATCAACTTTTTTAGCGATTTCTGGTGTTGACCCTGAGGTTACTTTTAGAATTTTAGTCACTGTATGTTCTTTATCACCAGGATTAATCCTTTCTGGTGAGTAGCCACAAAAAAAATCTTTATTAAAAGTCAATCCTGATGATCTTTCTAATTCAGGTACACATATATCTTCAGTTACTCCTGGATACACTGTTGATTCATAAATAACTATATCATCTTTATTTAAAACTAACCCAACCCCTCTAGAGGATTCAATCAATGGCGTTAAATCAGGACGGTTAGTTGAATCAATTGGCGTTGGAACGGTAATAATATAAATATTACAGTCTTTAGCATCTTGGATATTCGCTGTATAGGTGATATTGGAATTTACCGACTGCAATAAGCCATCTTCAATTTCGAATGTCTTATCATGTCCATTTTTAAGCTCTTGAATTCGATCATTATTTATGTCAAAACCTATAACTTGGAATTTATCTGCAAAAGCAACTGCCAACGGAAGTCCGACATATCCTAGACCAATAACGGATATCTTGTATTTTGATTTCATGTATTTTTATGGGTTGGGTAAATTTTATAAGAAATTTAATTTTAAATTATTGGGACACAATTGCGCCATTCTTTAGTCATAATATTTTTAGAATTAGATGAAATAGGATTCTTATCTATTACTTTGAAGGGTGGCACGTTTTTTTTACTTAAAAATAACATTGAATAAGCAGCAACATAAACACAGAGTGAAATAAGACTATAATTATCATTAAATAACGAATTTATTATCATAGGTGTCAAGACCAATATTAATGGAATTATGTATAATTTTTTATACATAAATAGATATATAGAATATGCTAATAACACAAAAGTTGTGGTAAAAATTAACCCATGATGTGCCAGTGCCCATTAGAACTAGATTAAGTAATGCTTTTGAGTAATTGAGATTCATATTTATTTACATAATCAGAAAAATTTATCTTACAAAGATTGTTAATCGCAATTTGAACCCATTTCAAGTCAGAAAAAATATTACTAAAATCAGTCTCGATATTCACAACCATCCCAATCCCCAACTCCTCAACCCTCTCAGCCAAGTATGTTCCAGAAGATACAATAATAGGTTTTTTAAATAAAATAGCCTCATAAAATTTATTTGGCATAGCAACCTGACAATTGAAATCTAAATGGTCATACACTGCATATATTACATCGACACTTGAATAATGTTTGGCAATAGAGTCAATATATACAAATGCATCAAAACAGGTTACGCTTATATCCGGATTAAGATCTTTTAAAAACTCTTTATCTCCACCACCAGCAATATACAGTTCAATATCTCTATTGTTAGATAAATTACAAGCATGTACAAGTGCCTTGAGACTGTCAATATATCTAACAATGCCAATATACCCGATAACAAATTTTTGTTCATTCCTGCTGGTAACTTTATCATGAGCAAGCTCTACAATCTCTTCTCTAGGAATATTTTCCAGAATCGTTACCATTCCATTATAATTATAATGCTGCTCGTAGAAACGCTTAAATCCAGGAGAAGAAACCAATAAATTATCTACAAAAGTAAGACATACGCGCTCAAGCACACGGATTAATTTACATGAGATGCAATCGGAATATTGTAGAAAGTGTAAGTCTCGAATTTGATAAATTATACGGAATTTTACAAAGATGCGAATCAGGCTTACAATAAAAAGAGTGTCGAGTGTGTGAATATTTACCAAATCGGGCTTAAAGCGAATAACTTTTCTAAAAATCAAAAACATTAAAAAGGGGGTATAAAAAAAACGCTTAATCCCAATTCCATTATATCCGACACGATGTCTTGTCACGCTATTCACACCCTTAAAATCAGGCAGAATATCTTGCACTCCTCGATCAAAAAATAGGAGATCAACCTCATTAAAATGCCTTAACGAAACTCTTAAAAGATCAAGCATACCCGGCCCTGGGTTACCTGTATATACATAGAGTTGTCTCATACGTCTGGCCTCTCATAAGATATCAAAACAGCATCTAACTTACCTTTTAAACAAAAATATGAGCCAACGCCATAACTAACAAGTGAAAACTTAGAGTGAACATCAATAATAGAGTTGGCATCTTTACAGCCGCCTACGATTTTTAAGGGAATACCTAGTTTTGAATATTCATCAATCAAGCTAGTTGAATAGCCCATCTTTAATCCATCGTAATTAATATTTTGCAAGATAATCTCTCCTACAGGAAGTCCTGAAATATAGCTCAACATTTCATCAGTTGAATAAGCTAATTTATTTTTGCCGAAATTCCCGTAATAAGAAACAGAACCAAATAGATTTTCTTTATAGTCAAGAGTTAGAGCGATACTTTGGGCTCCTACTTTAGAGGCAGATTGAATTATCAATTCGCGATCTAAAATCGAAGAGCAAATTGAAACCTTTTCACAGCCAATATTGATTAATTCTTCCACTTGGGAGACACTGGAAATCTTTCCACCATAGGTAATTGCCATATTTGCTTCACGATTTATCTTCTTAAGAAGATCGAAATTTATATCATTTCGGTCACGAGTTATATCGTAGATGACAAGTTCATCGACAGATAATTCATTAAATATTTTCAGGACATTTATAGCATCTCCCAAATATTTATAATTCTTAAATTTTTTTGTTTTATTCAGTCCTGGGCCATCAATTAGTATCACTGGGGATATTCTAGTTCTTAACATTACCAACTCGCAAAATTACTAAATAATTTAATTCCATTGTCATGGCTTTTTTCAGGGTGAAACTGCACTCCACAAACGTTCCCCTTACACACAATCGAACCAACCCTCCCCCCGTAATCAGACGAAGCAATTAAGGAATTAGATTCACACACAAAGTGGTACCCATGAACGTAATAGAAGCCAATATCTGGATTTACAGATTCACAGACAGGGTGGTCCGCATGAATTTCAATGCTATTCCAGCCCAAATGAGGCAAAGGCAAAGAGGTTCTTATTTTTCGAACCTCTCCCGGTACTAAACCTAGCCCCTTTCTAGTGCCCTCTTCACTTTTTTCTGCCAAAACTTGCATACCAACACAGATTCCTAAAACCTTGAGATTATCTGGGGTGTTGGATAGAAATTCAAAAAATCCGCTCAATTCAAGCTTCTCAACATATGCATCAAAAGCACCCACTCCTGGAAGAATAAGATGTTCAGCAGAAATTTCGGAAGGAGACCTGACAACTGTAGCTTTTACGCCAGCTTTCCGAAGTGAATTGCAAACAGATGCTACATTTCCTAACCCGACATCTATGACATCAACTCTTCTCATCTTTTGATTATCGCCTTGTCTTTATTTAAGAAGTTAAAGACTCGAGCCCCCAATTCAAACATCCAGAGACTATTTTTATAGTCAAAATACCATTTCTTGGGCATGTTTAAATAGCCATTTAATTCCTCTACACCAATATCGAGCTTATTAGAAATATATTCAAATTCATTTTCTTCATAGTCTAGATCATACGAGGGCTTGCTAAGCTCCATTAAAGCATCATCGCGAGACATTTGCCTAGTAACAATTAAGCTAGAGAGCTGCACTCTTCTAGTGTCATAGCCAAATCTCTTAGGTAGCCAATAACCCTCATAAAATCTAGTGAATCTAGATTCAAAATGTTTCTGAGGGTATGCCTTCCACCCATAGATATCAGATAGCGTTTTAATTGCCATATTCTTATTATACTCCATGAAATTTAGAGGTTTAATAACCTCAACACCTCGTATATAACGTAAATATACCTTATGATAAAGTATATTGCTCCAAGGGTAATTAGTTAAAGGCCTAGTGCAAAAACGTTTTCTAATATCACGTAGAAATGCCATATCTGTTCCATAATATATCCATTGAAGAGGATTACGAATGCACTCCGTAGAATGATTACCACCATTCAAAATATACTTTATATTATATTTTCTCGCATAATGATACATTGTAGCGAAAAATGCATGGTCTTGAGCTAAGTCTAAATGAGGAGTGCCTGATTTAAACAAGGCAAGCTGGAAGTCTTTCATATCTTCCCAGTCAATCACTTCAGTAAATAAATCAAGTTCAAGTTTATCTACCAGTTTTTTGATATTATGTACTGCAACTGCAGTGTTCCAGCCAGCATCTACATGAAACACCAATGGACGCAATCCATATTCAGTAACTACCTTGTGTAGAAGGTATGAGCTATCCAACCCCCCACTCATCCCTATAATACAGTCGTACTCCCTACCCTCTCCATGTTTTTTTACATTCGAGAATTTTTCCATCAAATAATCATGACCAATTTCATTTGGATGCCAATTGGGCACTACAACTGTGTCAAAAGAGTGACAGTTATCGCATACACCAGCATCATCAAACTTAATAGAAGGATCAGATATATCCATAACACAACGCGTACACATTTTATAATTACTCATAATTTACTCCAAAAAAATATTGTTAAACAGCTAACTGCTCGTTAGTATAATTCATCTATTTGATACCTTCACATATAATAATTATTTCTAGTTACCGAACAGAAATGGTCAGATTTAAAATTTTAGTATTTGATCCCTAACTCCCAAACGTATCAATAAGCTAAAGTAGGTGATCGCATTTTCTTAAAAATTGAGAAAAAGAATGCAGTTAAAAGCACGCCTTTTGAAGTATAAGTAGGGAATGTTACCAGTGTAGGTAGCATACACAAAAGACTGTACATAAATATTTGAAGATCTTGAGAATATGCTATTTTAGTAGCTCTCAATTTCAAATAAGAAACGATAAAGTAGAAGTAACCGGCACTACCAACGATTCCAATCTTAAAAATAGAGTGAGTAAAGAAATCGTGTAACCGATAATATTTACCTTGATCAAGAGAACTTTGATCATATGCCGCAGTTGTAAGGTGACTTAAAATATTTTGTGAATCTACAAAGTAAGATCCTGCGCCCATGCCAAATAACCAGCCATTTTTCTCGTTTAATGCTTCAATAGCGTTGAGAATACTGAAATATCTAGTTGGGTCTACAGTCGATAGATCAAGACCTCCAAATACATTTAATCTATTTATCATTAGAACAGTAGCTTGGTTTTCCCCTAGATAAAGCGCAACAATTAATGCAATACAACCCGCTATAAGGAGGCCTGCCCGAAAAATATATTTTCCAGGCAAAAAAAACACTCCAGCAACAAGCGTTAGAATTAGCCATCTAGTTTGATATTCGAAAATAAGTAACAAAGATATTATCATCAAACACACATAAATTAACGATTTCAGGTTTAACTTTATCTTTAACATGCTCCAATAAAAAACAAAGAGAGTTAATATTTTAGAAACATCCATTGATAAATTTGCAAACCTATATTCGCTTCGTTGCAAAATATTAATTAAAAGAGCACCAAGGTCATAAAATAATATACTGAAGGAGCCCGCTAAAATTAGTATCAAGATAAATGCCAAGGTTTTATCGCCGCGTGCAAAAATAGAATTAAAAAATATCAACCCTAATATAAGTATAACTCCAAATTTTAGATCAGTTATGACTCTCCCCATGTCTATGGCAAAACCGTTAATAGTGCTAGTTACTAATGGGAGTAAGAGGAAGATCAAAAATACATAAAGCAAATAAGGATCTATAGCTAAGCGACGAAATCGATAAAAATAAATAAGAAAAATCGACAAGATCCAGAGAATTGTAGGTTCACCAAAGGCACTAAATTGCCATATAGATGCTGAGGGAAGTACGCCGTCAATTCCTACATCAGTACTACTTTGTGTGATGTCAGGGTGACTGAAAAGCAACATCAAACTGTGAACGAGCAACCATTTTTTTGGTACAAGCATCGTAGATACAATAAACAACAAAAGCATACCAAAACTAAAATAGTAGACTATCCCATAGCTAGCATTAACACTGAAGATTATCCGTCCGAACAAAAATACAAGGAAATAGAGTACGATTAATGAAGAAGTATTTAAATTCTCAGACTTTGCCTCATCGTATAATTTCATATTCATATTTGATAACAATCAATCAATGCCATATTGAATTTTCCTGGAAAGGCCTACGCTGAACCAACTCTAATACCTGTCTGTCGTAACCAACGCCTTAGGAGCGCCCCCTCCTTACCCGCCAATGTTTTTTTTGAAGCGCCAGCAACTTATGAAATTATTTGACAAAATAATACCTTAAAGCTACTTGAGGTGCTCACGAATTATCTCAACAATTTTTCTACTTGAATCACCATCACCATATGGATTTTTAATTTTTTGAGTGGGTACTCTCTCTAAAATTCTACTGACCTCATTGACTATCGCTGCCTTGTTTGCGCCGGCAAGCGTCACAACACCAGCCTCTATGGCTTCTGGCCGCTCAGAGATATCTCTCATAACGACAACTGGCTTACCAAGTGATGGAGCTTCTTCTTGAATACCTCCAGAATCAGTCAAAATCAATACTGCCTTTTCCATAAAGTATACAAAAGGCAAATACTCCAGAGGTTCGATCAAATAAATTGAATCGACGTCCTTGAGAATTCTATTGACCGGCTCACGAACCATCGGATTCAAATGGACAGGATAAACTATCATAATATTAGGATACTTCCGAGCCAGAGTTAAAAGAGCATGACATATTTCTTCAAACCCAGAGCCAAAACTCTCCCGTCGATGCCCAGTAACAAGTATGAGTTTCTTTGCACTGTCAATAAATGAATATTTTTCGTCATAAGTGTTCCGTAATTCAGTGTCATTTTGGACTTTTTCTCTTGCATATAACAACGCATCAACCACAGTATTACCTGTTACAAATATATCATGCTCATCAATGCCTTCATTTAAGAGGTTTTGCTTTGATACCTTAGTTGGAGCAAAATGTAATTTAGTAATAACAGACACTAACCTTCTATTCGCCTCTTCGGGCCACGGAGATTTGATATTTCCTGTGCGCAGCCCCGCCTCGACATGTCCCACTTCTATGCCGCCATAAAATGCTGCTAATGCTGCAGATAAAGTAGTTGCCGTATCTCCATGGACTAACACCAAGTCAGGATTGAAATCGTTTAAAATTTTCGGCATCAGCGCCAACACGCTTGAGGTAACACTGGCCAATGATTGATTCTTTGCCATTATATTTAGATCATAATCGGGATTAATATCGAAGACACTTAAGACTTGATCTAACATTTCTCGATGCTGTGCAGTAACGCATACCTTAACATCAAAATCTCGTTCTTTTTTAAAAGCAATAACTAGTGGGGCCATTTTTATCGCCTCTGGTCGAGTCCCAAAGACTAATAATATTTTTTTATTCATATTCATTTATCCAATTTATTAACTATAAAAAATGCACTTATATTGAGAGTATTTACTAGCAATGTATGAATCGGAAATAATAATTCGACCCCAATCACGCACACATTCGCCAACTACGGTATATAGTCTTCTTCATTTGACTATTTTTGATGTTAAAAACGTCAGGTGCTTAAAGCCTAAAAGAACGCTAACCAGTCCATGAAAAAAATGAACAACCACTAATACTATAAGATAAGATTCTATTGGCTCATCGCGCAATATTAAAGTAAAGAAAACAAGCATGCTCACAGCGATTAATGTGATGATCATATTAATTTTATTTTTGTGCGTCCCTGTATACAAAGCGTCTCCAAGTCTTATCATATTTACTGAAAAAGGTATTAAAGATAAGATCTCTAGGGATGAAACTAATCCACTATATCCTGTAGGAAATAAAACCTCACCAACAAACCCAGACGTATAGTATAAAAAGAAACAACCAAAGATAATTGGGATAGTGGAGTACATGACATATTGCTTTATCACCGTAACAAGCTCATGGTTACTTTGACTTTCGATGGCTTTAAATATGGGAGTCCTAAATGACCTATCTACTTGACTCTGAAATAAACTCGCCATGTTTATAATCTGCAATGCTATCGCTGCTGAAGCGAAAGCCTCCATACCATTCCTCGCTTCGATAATTAGTCTAGTGTAATAACCGTATACAAGATTTAACTGTAAAACTAAAAACATCGCGTAATATAATTTCGCGTACTCTGTTGCCGCCATAAGAAGGCCTTTTTTAACAAATCCTAAATCTTTTCTTATAAACAAAACTTGCCAAAGAAGTGACACAACATTAACAAGGAAATAATATAGATATACTGCGTCAGTAAAGCCATTATCACGCGTGGCAATATAAAGCACTGTAAAAAGCAATATCTTTTCTAAACACAAAATTATTACAAATATTAAATTTTTATTCAAATATTCAAAAACAGGGCCTAAATAAAACATAGGCACCATTAGAATAAGAACTTTAAAGTCTACTATACCGAAGAGTATATTTATAGCTGCGAATAGAATGACCATCGTCAATAAGCCAATAATACGCAAGGATAACACTACTGAAAAAGCTTTCTTTAATGAATTTGAATGCCGCGCATATTTAACAAATACCGCCTCACTTGCAACATCCAGTAAGGAGCTAAGTAACAACGCCCAAGTTAGCGAGTAAAGAAAATCAGCGTAAGCGCCATTAGAGCCCAACGTAGCCAGATAAACCACCAAAGTATAAGTTATAATAGCTCCCACAAAATTAACTGCAGATGCGCTCATTAGGCTCCTAATCATCGTTTATTGAACCATAATAATACAAACTAGATCAACCCTTTAACAACTCTGTCTATTTTTAGTTTTATGAGATAACTATTCGTGCAGCTCTCTAATAATTCTCTTTGACTGTAACTCTTATTCAGTTGAATAATATTCCTTACAAATTCCTGGCGAAGCTCACTATAGTCACTTAACAAAAACGATCTTGGCCATTCGTCACTATCAAAATTAACCGTAATACCTAAAGACCCATATTGCTCTTCATAATCGAGATTAATCTGACTCATTCCACTGATATATGGGACATGATTACTCAGACAATCCATTAAGTTTCCACTTAAAAGGCCCTCAGACCAGTTGTCATGCGAGAGGAAAACAAAATACGACTGCTGCACCTCTTGCATTAACTCGGAATCAGGCATGTGCCCAGTACGTAAGAATACATTTGATAAAGAACCTAATTCATCCTGAATTCCAGTCGGAATATTTCCAACGTTGTAAACATGGTAGTTATACTTTGCGGATGCGTCTGATCTTATAAGGCTTAATAGCGGAGCTAATGGTTTTCCTCGTTTTACGGGTCCAAAAAAAGAAATCCGTAACTTATTATCTATTCGGCTAGTTGTTTTTATTTTGGCCCGCGGCAGCATCTGATGATGTTTCTTAATCTGCGCTTTGTCAGCCAATCTAGTAGAGATCGATCGACACAACTCCATTTCTTTTGCGGAGTGCAATACGAGCCTAACCAGCCTGTGTGATACCGCCATAAAAAATAGCTTTAACATCCACTTATTATTCAGCATACGTCCTGCACTAAAGTTATTGGTAGCACTTAATATCAGACTATAGGAGTAAAAAAGATTCAGAAGCACAAACGCGAGTACTACCTTTTCTGTATATCCTGTGAATATAACTATCGATCCGTTCTTGATTTTTATTTGTCTCGCCATCTTAAAAGCCGCTTTCCAAGAGCCATCATTATTTACATCCATGATGACGCTATTAGTTGCGCAGTTCTCGAGTTGTTTGACACTAAAATAAGGCATGTAGTACTCAAAATCCACACCAGACGCTAGAAGAACATCCATATAAAAATTGACATCATGGACAGAGTGTCCTGGCTTATCGCCAAATATTGATATAAATGTATAAAACGATTTGTTTGCTTGAGTCATATTATGATAGCCCAGAATCTGCTGTTAGAGACTGGATACTATTCTCTTTAAATTTTTTATAAATTGTTTTTTGATAAGTCTAAAACCATAAGACAGGAGACGTCAGATGACTGCGTACTAGTTTTACAAAAACCAACCCTCTCGTATAAACCGATAGCGCTTAAATTGGTGACATCTACGGTTAAATGCAAGCACCCTATTCCCTCTTCTCTGGCTTGATTAATAAGCTCGCCGATGATTCGTTTTCCCAATCCATTGCCAAGCTTATTGTCAGCAACAGCAATCCCGAGCCAAATTCGATCTGCCTCATGATCAAGATGCCCGTATCCAACAACTTCATCATCAACTAGTAAGCAGGTACAAAAAAGATGATTAATCACAATATTAATTGGGCGAGTTGAGAAGTATCTGAATGACGATCGCCCTACTTCTAGGTTTTCCCAAAATTCCTTGACCAAACCAAGTCGATGTTTCTTCTTACTAATAGTTACAAACATCATAGCTTAAACCGCGCTGACAAAAAATTAGAGCCTTGTTTCTGTCTTTCTTTATTGACTGACATTTCTTATGATCCTATGCGAACTTATAAATTTTAAACGTATCCATTCTACTACAATAGATTATTGTTAAAATTCATATAATTAAGAAGATAAAAGTACGGACTTAACCGTAGTGCAAATATATTCAATATCTGAGTTTTTCATATCATGGTAGGTAGGTAGGTAAAAAACACTTTCTGCCAATTTTCGTGACACGTCCCGATGTGAGGCTATGTATTTACTTTCGATGAACATTGGAAGAGTGTTCAAGGGGCAATACATAGGCCGAGATTCAATTTTTTTTATGTACAATAATTTAATCAGTGACTCAACATCTATAGGGTGCTTATCATCTAAGCGCATTGTATAAACCCAAGGGGAAAGACGTACATCCGATGAAACAGGCCGTTTAGTTAGACACGATACATCTCCTAGTAGCTCGTCATAAATATCAAAAATCTCTTTTCGCCTAGCTAATATTTCATCTTTTCTTTGTATTTGAGCACACAAAAACCCCGCATGGGTATTAGTCATCCTAAAGTTGAAAGCGGGTTCTGGATGAAAAAACCTACGACTGGGATCCATACCATGACTTTTTAGAAATCTTAATCTACCAGCTAACTCTTTGTTATTAGTTGTGATAATACCCCCTTCGCCACAAGTTAAAATTTTTCCAACGTGGAAAGAAAATGTTTCTGCATCCAGCAAACCACCGGTAGGGGAATTTTTATAAGTCGCAAAATGAGCCTGGGCAGCATCTCCCAAAAGTGCTAAGCCATACTTATCCGCCAAAGGTTTAATTCTGTCAACATCACAAGGATGACCTTGTAAATGAGTTACTAATATAGCGCGAGTCTGAGGTCTAATCGCTTGTTCTATCAAATCAGGGTCCATGCACCAACTATTTTCTTCAACATCAATAAAAACTGGTATAGCTCCCACATGTAAAACTGCATTTGCAGTTGCAACGTAGGTTAAATTGGGCACTAACACCTCATCTCCGGGACCAACACCCAATGTATGTAACAACAATTGCAAGGCGACTGTTCCATTCGCAACGGTGATAGCATAACGTGACTCACACTCTGCAGCCCATAAACTCTCTGCTAGGTCGATATACTTTCCAGCACCACTGATCCAACCAGAATCCAATGCGTCTAGCATTAGACGTTTTTCCATCTTAGTTATGGATGGTGCAAAAATTGGTATCATAAAAGTCTCACCTATTAGCTAAATACAAGAAGATCGAAAGGATAATTTTGAGAGAATCCACATTTGGTAATTAAATAAATTCGCTACACTAACCACCACAGCTGTATGGCACAACATGTGCGTCATACAGCCTACATAACACTCAACTAGGTTGCCCTATATTTTTCTAAAACCAAATAAAATAATCGCACTTAAATAGGAAGGCTATAAGGCATAATGCCTCCCCGATCTAAACTCATTTTCCGCCAGCTTCAATAATCTCAAACTTTGGTAAAGGAAATACTAGTTTACACCCTTTTAGAGAAGGAAGATTTACAAAAAATTCTCTAAAATGCCAAGGCAAAATCACTATGTAATCAGGATTATTATCTAATACATCACTTTCTGAGACTATGGGAATTAACGTTCCTGGCGTAAATGATCCAAATTTATCTTCATTTACCTCACCTATTTGACTAATCAAATCCTTAGTTATGCCGTAGTACTGCAAGAGGACATTACCTTTAGTAGATGCGCCCAACCCACAAACTGTTTGTCCAGCCTGTTTCGCATCACTCAGAAAGTGCATAAACTTATCTTTTTCCGTAGATACGCGAGCTTTAAATGCATCATAGGGCGCACTAGTGGCCAAACATAAAGCCCTTTCTTTACTTAAAATTTTCTGTATTAAATCGATATTTTGAGGCCGTTTTGACTCCATCAAGGTAGCGGTGATTGAAAAGCTACCGCCATTGATATCATTGAACTCTACATCTATCACTTTGAGTCCTGCTGCATCTAAAATCCATTCAATTTGTATCAGCCCATAAAAGTCAAGATGCTCATGACAAATCGTATCAAACGAATTAGTCTTCAACATTGCTGGCATATAGCTTTGCTCAAAAATCCATATACCTTCCTTATCCAGAGCGCCTGCAATCTCTTTTGCAAACGATATCGGGTCTTCTAAATCATAAAACATAGAAAATGCAGTTATAACCTTTGCTTTGATACCTTTCGTTGCTTTGTTAACCGCCTCAGCCGAAAAGAAATCAGGAATTAAACCTATCTCAGGCGGATAATAGGATGAAAATTTAATTCCAGTTGGGTCAATTCCAACTAACTCATAATGGTCTCTAGGATATCTCTTCAAGGTTGTCGCATCGTTACTTCCTATATCTATAACAAGATCGCCCCGCTCCAAAACACCGAGACTTAAAATTTTATCAACCTTAGAATGTAAATGTGACACCATGCTGGCATTTAAGCCTGATCGATAACCATAATTGAGACCATACATTTCACTCAGATCATAACTTTGCTTCAACTGCACTAATCCGCAACCTTTGTCAGTACTGCATCTAATAAGATCTACAGGACCACCAGTAACATCTTCTTCTTCTGACTTAGGAAAAGTACCTGTCATCACTTGGTGGCCCAAGGACATTATGGTCTCAAAATTTTCTCCGCCACAAATTCTACATTCCGTTAATATAGTAACCATGATTCTTTCCTTTAATAATTTGTTAATAAAACATTAAAATATAAAACTAGATCAAACTGGAATTACCACCAAAGCCTAGCTGAATTAATTTCTAAACAGAAACAAGGATAACACTCATTAATTTTAGCGTCTAATCCGTTGTCAGTTCACATAGACCTAAAGTCACTGAGATAAAGAAAAGTGACTACTCGTGATAATCGTTAGTTTTATAGCCACTTTGCTTGATAAGTTCGTCTCGTTCAGCAGTACTTAGATCCTCAGACACCATTTCCTTAACTAACTCAGAGAATGATATTTTCGGCTCCCAACCAAGTTTTTCTTTAGCTTTCGAGGCATCACCAAGAAGTGTTTCGACTTCTGTTGGCCTAAAATAGCGCTCGTCAACGGATACTATGCACCGACCAGAATCATCATAACCTTTTTCATCAAGACCTTCTCCTTGCCAGTTAATAATAATATCCAGCTCCTTGGCGGCAATATTCACGAAGTCGCGCACGCTAAACTGCACTCCTGTAGCTATAACGAAATCTTCTGGTGTTTCTTGCTGAAGCATTAGCCATTGCATCTCAACATAGTCCTTTGCATGGCCCCAATCGCGCAAAGCATCCAAATTACCGAGATACAAATGTTGCTGCAGTCCAAGCTTAATCCGAGTGAGCGCACGAGTAATTTTCCGGGTAACAAAATTTTCACCCCGAACGGGCGACTCATGGTTGAACAGAATGCCGTTGCAAGCATACATACCGTATGCCTCCCTGTAGTTTACAGTTATCCAGTATGCATAGAGCTTGGCTACAGCATAAGGAGAACGAGGATAAAAAAGCGTAGTTTCATTTTGGGGAGTTTCTTGTACGTCACCATAAAGCTCCGAAGTCGAAGCCTGATAGAATCGAGTAGTTTTTTCTAAGCCTAGAATCCTTATAGCTTCGAGAATCCTTAGCGACCCCAACGCATCAGAATTTGCAGTATATTCCGGCTCTTCAAAAGAGACTGCCACATGGCTTTGCGCCGCCAAATTATATATTTCATCAGGCTTTATTTTCTGTATTATGCGCACTAGACTACTAGAGTCTGTCATATCACCATGATGTAAAAAGAAACGCACGCCGTCTTCATGAGGGTCAAGATATAGATGATCGATCCTACTCGTATTAAAAGATGACGCTCGTCTCTTCATTCCGTGAACCACGTAACCTTTGTCTAATAAAAATTCTGCCAGGTAGGCGCCATCTTGTCCGGTTACACCGGTTATTAATGCTACTTTATTATTTATCATATTTAAAATAATCCTTTGTATATTTATGTACTTGCTTACTTTCTAATAATTCGTCAATAGTAAACCATTTGTATTCACTGTGTTGCTCGGTTGGTAAATCTGGAATCTCTTTCACCTCATATTCATAAGC
>Ga0233441_1001805_pt1 | contig 17407 bp, 19 predicted proteins | sample SI_123_September_4_FD_182781 | JGI IMG/M metagenome (GOLD analysis project Ga0233441, IMG submission 182781) | Seawater microbial communities from Saanich Inlet, British Columbia, Canada - SI_123_September2016_135_MG | ecosystem: Environmental > Aquatic > Marine > Inlet | place: Canada: British...
GATGTTATTGACTGATGGACATTAGATCCCACCAGGTATATATTAGCCGCTAATACAACACTGTTTGACAATACCATAGCGGCTTTTGACAGAGCCTGGCTATTTACCTTAAACCTCATCTTCACATCATCAACCATTGGTTCCCCCGGGCGTGATTATGAAGTAAAGAATTCGCGTTGTAAAATAGACTAACCCCAGTGATGCTAATATCTCTTTAGCAATTTTCTGAGTTTCCTTCGAAATAATTAAATCTCCTTCTTCATTTCTGTGCATGGTTTTCCTTTCTATTAAATGTTCTAACTAATTCCAAAGCAGAGTCAAGCATAGACTGCTGGCGTTTATACCGAGCTTGTTCCCTGACCATTATGATTCCGGTTGCGGTAATAAATACTCCAGAGAATACAATTACAACTCCGAAAACAATATGCTTAAGTGAAACATCTACCACACTTGACTCTGTTTTTGCAGGGACCTTCACGTTATTGCTACTGGTCCTGCTCGTCTTCGGGTCCATCTTCTCCGACTGTTTGGCGAGAATCTTTGGCTTTACTTGTTACAGTCTCTGTGATAGTAACAATCAGTGATAACGCCTGCAAAATAATTGTGCCCGCCTGGACAAACTTTCCAGCCTTCAGAATAATTGTTGCCATGAGTATTTCCTTTCTTTAATTAATTAAGAGTTGTTTCATGTGACATAGTTCTTATACCGAATTATAATTGAATTGTGATAATTTGGGAGTTGAATTTGAATTGGATTTCACGATCAACTATGGTTTTATTGTATTGGCTTTAAAACGGGTATTTGAGGTAAATTCAATGTAATAAACGAAGTATATCGAGACTATCATGTCATTAATGATTACAATATGAATATAGTCCGAATTGCTCTCATTAAATCAGACCTTTATTGTCAACTCTGCTTGGAATTACACATGGTTGTTTTCGAAAATGGGTTGTGGGAGAACTCAAATGTTGATAAGGAGTATCCAATGGGATTTTTCAAATCATATGATGATGAATACTTAGAATTGTATGAGTACCTAACTCAAGACTGGAAAATGAAACCCAAATATGCCAAGCCATTTCTGAATACGTACAAGAAAAGTATTGGGAAAATATTCTATAAAGGAAAAAAGAGAATGGTTGGGTTCAAAAATAGTTCAGATATATTTAAACAATATATAGCTGTGGCGGGTGGAGATGATCAACCTTTTGCGTTGGTGAGTCAGGCATATACAGCTTATGTAAAAGATTTATGCCGAGGATTACATGTAGGTACATCAATCGAATTAGCAATCTGGGCAATCCTAGCAAAACGCTCGGATCTTGTTGGATCACTTGATATTACTTTAGAAAAATGGATTGATGATGAAAACTATAAACATGAATATCCAAATTTATTCGATGAAGTATTTCAGGATAAGCATAATAGTTAGGTAGAATATTATATTCCTTGTATCACTTTGAACTTATAAAATTATTAAAAGATAAATAATTCGTAAGTTTTACTATTCGCAATATTTATTTATAAGAAAAGGATTAATTATGGATGATAGAAGTATTTATGCAAATTCATTAAAGAAATACCGAATGATCCCTAAGATTATATTGTTTTCATTTATAATAATAATGGTAATTGGGTTTGGTTTTGCAGGTTGGTATATTATACCAATATCAGGTGTCCTCAGCTTCGTTTTGAGTCGTCTTTACGCAAATGTATTTTATTCTAACCTTGTAAGTTTGACAGGCCAAAGCAAGGAGAGGTGTCTTGCTGAAATGATGGCATATGATAATGAAATGAGAGCCAGAGGATTGTAAAAAAGAAATCTAATAGAATCTACAATTTTTCAAACTACGAATTAGGAGAAATAGTTTGCATCTACCGTGGAGCAAAGAAGGAAAATTAATAAAAGCAATCAAAGATAGTAATCTAGAGAAAGTTGAAAATCTACTATTTAGTGGTGCCAATCCTAATACTATGGATGCTGCGGATAGGTCAGTTTTATTACATGCAATTGCCAGAGGAAACAGCCATATAGTACTATGTTTATTAAAAGCAGGGGCAAACGCAAATGGTGTTACAAATGTTGAACCGTTGAAAAACCACACACCGCTAATGTCTGCTTACGATTATACAATAGTTACACATTTATTAGCATTTGGTGGAAATCCTAATGCAAAAAACGGAGATGGTTGGACTCCGCTTATGTTCGCATCATCTGACGGTGCGAAAGAAATTGTACAATTACTTCTTGATAAGGGTGCAGATATTGATGCTATAGACAATCTAGGACGAACCAGTATCGGATTTGCAACACACAATAATCACATCGATGTTGTAAAATTGTTATTAGATCAAAGGGCAAACCCAAATATTCAAAGTGAAAGTGGTACATCTCCACTAATAATGGCATCTACAAATGGTAGCATAGAAATTGTAAGATTGTTAATCGAGGCAAAGGCCGAAGTTAATTTTAAAGGTGAGTATGATATAACTGCATTGAAAGGTGCCGAGTCATTACATCATAGCGATATAATAGATATATTGAAAGATGCTGGGGCAAAATAATTATAATGGACTGTTTTGCTCAATTGTTTTTGTAGACGAGCAATGGTTGGTATTTTTCTATAACTAGCAACAGTTAGGCTATATAAATGGGATTCTTTAATTTTTTAGATAATGGTGCGACAAATATTGCAGAGATAAGAGTAAAAAAGGTTGCAACCAAGACGGCGAAGGTAATGTTAAGGACAGCAACATTATATACAAATAGATATACATCTATTAGCGAACTGAAACCTCATCAATTTGCAATGGCTAGTATAATTTCTCGTCCGAGATGGACAGTAGGAGATAATTATTGTCTTCATTTAGATGGAATTAATCTCCATATTCAATTTATTGATGGAATAGATATCGCATATATTATTGGTTTTATAGCTTCAACTGAGTTATCAACTGATATTGAACTACTTGGTGTACCAAATTATAGAGATTTGATATTACTTGCTAAAGATACTGCGAGACAATATGTTATTCAAAACTGCAATCCAAGCTTATTGTGTAATAAATAATCCACTTTTATATTTTACACTTTTAAATATCAACAATAGATGGAGAAAATAATGCCGTTAACTACTGAAAGAATTCAGAAAGTTCTCAAGGAATACATTGAAAAAGAAATAGAAAAAAAGGATGCTAATCCAAATCACCAAATCTTCATAAGTGAATCGAATTTAATAAAACGACTAAATCCTGAGTCAGATCAAGATTTATGGCTTATTCGAACGAGCGCTAGTACCTTTATAGACACAATGAATGATGTAAGTAGACCAGAATTTCACATCGAAACTGATATTGATGAAATTGAAATGGCAAGAGCCAAAGCTTGGAGAGAACAAAATATCGAACGCAATATTACTCAAAAAGCTACACCGGGTTGTCTAACTTCAATATTATCAGTTTTAGCAATCTTAAGCATAATTAGTCTTTTTTAATATTTTGTCTTTCCGAATCTTTAAGATCACTTTATAATTTCTTTTTATTTGAAATATATCAACTTCTCAAAAAAACATTATGGTTAAATTAGATTTATTATCACTTTCCAAAAATCTTAATAGTTTTGAAAAAGGATGTTTTGATTTTCTTGGTGAATCTGCTAACTCACTTAGGAGTCAAATAAAGGATGTTATTCCAAATAAATATAATCAATTAGAACTATTATTTTTTGTTGACTATGTTGTGGTTGACGTATTTTCAAATATATTGCTAGACGCAGATACTCGTTTAAAAATACGAAATGAATTTTTATACAGCCATTTATTTCATGTGGTAACATTTGAACTCATGCTTAAATCAAATTCGCCGGAAATAGAATTAAATAGATATTCAAAAGCTGGTGGAGAGAGAATGAATGAGTATAAAAACCTTTATAGTATATCAGAATTATTCCAACCTGATTTTGACATTGAAAATAGTCTCGATGATTTTTTTCTTATAATTGAAGCATTTTTGTATTATTCTTTTCAGGAACCTATGACATCAAAATCTCTAACTATGGAATTATATTCTATTATTTCAAATCATATTGATCAACAGTTTTCAAAGCAATCAGAATTATTACTTAACGAACTTTCTGAATCTCTAAAAAGTTCAAATAGTAGTAATGTACCTGCGAAATCGGGATGTTTTGTTGCTACTTATTTATACGGAGGGGTTGAAACAACACAAGTCAATATACTGAGAGATTTTAGAGATTCAGTTTTAATCAAATCGATAATTGGTCGATTAATTGTTAAGATTTACTATAAAGTTGGACCAATGGCTGTTCGATTAATAAAAAAAATGCCAATTATTAAAATAATTATTAGGAGTATTTTGGATAGGCTAATTTTATTCTTAAGTAAAAGGTGAACAATTTGAATATATTTTGGATAATAAATATCCATTCAAATAGATAGCCCTCAATATTTTTCAACAAGATTCCAATTTTCACTAAGTACTAATTCATAATAGTATTCGATAAATAAAATAATCTCACCAAGTTCAGTAGCCCCTCCCCTCAGCCCGCATTCTGAAACAAATTCGCAGAGACCTATTATAAATGCTGATCTATATTTCATATTCGTTGCTAAATAATCAGACTTTTCATGCATTCTAAGATCCCGCACTACAAATATTTTTTTGTTAGCATTCAAGGTTGATGGAATTTTAAACTCCCAAATATGATAATTTTTAAGGAATCGAGTAATTTCAATCGTTGATTTATCATATAATTCCTTTGGTGGAAACTCTTTGGCAACAATTAGAGTTGCTTCAACCAATTTTTTTTTGAAATTCCGATCTCTTATTGCACCTCCGATATATTTTAATGCCGACAATAATCCCAACTTATATTCTCCTTTATAAGATAATTGATAATAGTATAGTTTCAACAAAAATTAAAATTTGTTCTTTCTAAAATTGTTTAATATGGACCCTGCCTAATGATTATTATTGTTTTTCTTAAATTTTTTCTTTCCACATCTTTTAAGATAACTAGAAAAGTTTGTTCTAAGTCAAACATTGAGTTAAATTAATTTATCCCATTGAGTTTGAACATTGCAGAGAATATTGCAGTTAAGGTTTGATTAATTTCCCTACTGTAGCAAAATACTAAATTAAATAATATACGGACCAAATAATAGTCTGAAAAAACTGGATTCATAAATGTGGATTTGAAATTCTCTTTGAGTAAGAGCAATACTATTATTTGTCACTACAATTGAAGAACCGGCATTGTAGACCAAACTATTTTTTTCCAAAATAACTCCCCTCATGGTCAGACTAGCTTCCATATTGGGTGGTCCAATATTCTCATTCATTAATGAATTAATTTTCTTTTCGGAAGAAGAAATTTTAATAAGCTGATGAAGTCCAAATAGGAAAAATATTTTTGCATAACAAAGTTTACCCTCTACCTCATGAATATCAATAAATGCATTATTAGAACCTTTAATATTGATATTAAATCTTTCAACAATAGCATTTTCAATAACTGAAACTGGTTTAACGGCAAATTCACTGAAAATTCTAGGTAAATCTAAATGGCTCACTGAACCAATTTTTCTAAGATGCTCTCCCATTTGATCATTACTGATCGTCCCAATTGATTCCATTGTGAGGTAATATATTTGAGATAAATTATCCATGTTTAGTCCTGATTTTGAATTATTTTTAGGTTAAACGAAACATAACTATTTAAAGTAAAATAGGTAATTTTATCATTATGTGAATTTCAATCTTAACAGGAATCATCTGGGTAAAAATCATTTACGTGTAATAATGCAAGCTCAATTTGTTCTTTCATTAATTCAGTAGATTCAAATTTGTGAGTATGTCCAGGATTTTCGTTGTGCAAAGTATGGATAATATAATTAGCAATATCTAACTTTTGGTCACCAAAATTTCGTAAATGATTGGAGCCCCTAGACCTATCAAGTTTCTTAAAAATAGAAAGTACATCATCCGAGGGAAATTGTCTCAAGATAAGAAAATATGAATCACAAATAGTAGCAATTGTAGCTTCAGCAAATTTAAGACGATCCATTTCAGAGATCGATTGCAATTGCAATTCGACAAGAACCGACATATCTTCTTCATTTAGCTCATTCTTACCCTTAAAGATTTTATTTTTCACCTCATTAACAAGATTATGAATGGCAGGCAGACTACTATTCATATACCTATATACAATTAACCGTTTTGTTAGTCTATATAAAATTTCTTTATGTGTCTCCAATGCTGAATTTAACTCTGGATCATTTATTATCTTATCTTCTAGAATTTCTAAATCACTTTTTTTAGTAAATAATCTTTTTAAAAGTCTCATCCTTGAATCTCCTGAAATTACTTATAGTAGTTATACCACTAAGTCTATAGTGTATATTGATTTGTTTTTGTGTTGATTTGATCAATTCGTGTTGAAATTTAATATTAATGGCTTTTATATTACTATTAAAATAGAATCTAATCTTATTAGTCTGGAAAGATTATAATTTAGTAAATAGTACTTTAAAAAAATCTACCATCAATTGGATGCTTAATTGCTACACCTATATATAGTCAAAAAGTAGATATCTATTGAATCAATCTAATTTGTATACATTTCAGTCACTTCAGTGTATTTTGTCGACGGAGAATCCAACGGATTCTCTATCCGTAGTAAACTTATTAGAATTTCGTATAAGCCATTTGATTATAATTATTTATATTGAGTTAGTAAGCAGTGGCTATTTCAATCTTTTTGCAGTTAAACGTGATAAACATCTTAAATTTATACTACAATTGATTTGTACTTCATTCTCATAAGTACAATAAAAACAGTGTATCACTCTCCCCCATTGACTAGCTCTACAATTTCTGTTGAAATTATGTATACTTTTTGGTCACTTTTTTTATTTTGTCGAAGGGGCTATGACGGATTGCTAATCCGCCGGGCAAATTTTCGCCTGTGAGGGTTCGAATCCCTTGCTCTCCGCATTTTGTCGACGGACAGCCCCTCAATTTTGAGGGGCTTTTTTGTGCCTATTTTTGCTTCCCTAAAACCTGTAGGTCTTCAAAGCGACGGGAATAATTTAACATGAAGTCTCTAATGTAATAATCTAATTTATTCCGGAAGACAGTGACCGGCAACAGATCCAAATTATTTCAATTTTATATTTTCAATTATCTATTCGCAATCCTGATCAATAATGAAGGAAACTACACATTGTGGATAACTTTCCTCTTCACATATCTCATTCCCGCTAATATCGAACTCATTCAGATTTAGTATAAGTGTGCAAATATCCCAGGAAAGGAAGTTTATTTTATTGTCAGGAATTATTAATTTTTTTAAATCAACCAGATGCTTAAAACTATCAGGGATACCCTGATTTAAGTTGCAGGATGTACAGTCCCACTCAACTAATCTTGAATTTTCCCAAATTTGACTTCCAAGAGTTAGAGGGGTTTTGATCTTATCTTCAGGGTAACCTCCATAGTCAGCATGAAACAAAATAAACGCAATTGTTGAATCTACGAAGGGTAGAGACAATAAATCAGTATACACCCCCCACCAATAATCAGCCCCTAAATTACTTATTTCTATTATATCTTGTAGTGCATCAAGATCGGATTGACAATATGAATTCCCATTTGATTCAAGATAACTCTCACAAATACAACTGCCATCATTTGTATTTGCATCTGGGTCGTAATTAATCGCTATTGGGTCTGTACAACCAGATAGAATATTCTTATTAGGATCAAATGGATTGTTCCAATCGCGTTTTTCTGTACAGGCAAAACCAAAAATAAACAGGGCAATTAAAACAAAAATGACAGTTAACTTTGATTTATGTAAAATAAAATTCAATCAATTATTTTTCTTTATATATCTGTTTTCTTTAAACCACGAATATAACCAGCTGAATCCAAGGGTTGCTCCAACCCCGATGCTTATGTTATAATTCAAATCAGCTTGTTCTGTAGAGTTTCGAAATGCAATCGCATCATCCTCATTTTCGGCGACTTTATATTTATCATAATAATCCATGCCGGATTGCTGAAAATATATTCCTGCTCCAATAAATGCTATAGTGCCGAGCAAGCTTAATTTTTTACGTTTATTCCATTTATCGATGTCTCGTTGAATTGAACCCTTATAGGTATTCAAATTAAAATTCAGTCTCTGAGTTTGATTTTGATTTATTAAAACTGTCTGTTTCTGGGATAAATAGTTCTCATGTTTGACTTCAATGTCGTATTGACCAATAAGTAAAGTTAATTTCTTGGGGGCAGGACCTTTGAGTTGATTCCCAATATAAATATCTGCATTTGAAGCTTCAATAGGATCTACCAAAACATATACAGACCCTTCAATTGGTAGTAAATCAAAGGTGATGTCTTCCTCTTCACCTTTAGTTATTAATACTTCCTTTTCAACCGTATAGTGGTTTTCCTTTTGTGCTTTTACAAAGTAATAATCTGGAATCAAGTCTTTTAAGAGATAATCTTTCCCTTCATAGGAGTCATTTAATAGAATATCACATCCTGGGGCATTTACCCATATAGTGCCAACAGCCGGTTTGTTTTCTCCAAGAGTTGTTTCGGAATAGATTAATTTTGAGGCAATATACCGGGTTCCAGCAGTCAGGAGTTGCCCTATGGCACCATCATAATCATAAGAGGCAAAATTCAGAATTTCTCCTGTCTCAACACTTATCTCCTGAGCGTTGATAGAGTAGAGATTTCCGATCTTTCCTATACTGCCACCGATAATCGTTTCCACACCAATAATTTCGCCAATTTCAACCATGCAGGAATTTGAAACGCATCCAGATTGCTGCAATTTCTGCTCTTTCAAAATCCGTCCCATCTGATCTCTGTTCATAACAGAACAGTCACCCGATTTATGACATAACTGGGTTATTTCTAATCTAAGTCTATCAGTTATTGTGGATGCTTCTTCCTGTTTTATTCCTTTGCCTTCAAAATCTAAGACTGCAATCATCGAATTTGAAAAAAGGGATGAGAACATAATTGAGAATATTAGCGCTTTGCTGTAGGTCTTATAGGTCATATTTAGATATTTAGTAATATGTAATAATGATATTTTTTCCATGGTAATTTATGCACTAAAGTTACACCGATTCAAATTATGTCGAATCAGAATTATTGATAGAAATAATATAATATGCCTCATATCGTTTCCACCTGTTTCTACCATATTTCTAATAAAGGTGATAAAAATATTTTAAAAGTTATAGTTTAAATACTCGTGTTAGTTTAATCAAATGCTATTTGGGTTGTCAACAGAATTCTACAGAGTGATAAATTCTTGTATCTTGTGCATCTTCAAAAACGATTTGACAAAACAGTCTATATTTAAGGAGAATATCGTTGGCCTGTACAATATAACAGACTGCCATGGCTATTGGGATGAAACAGTTTTCATTACAGTAAGATAATTGGTTCAAAAGGCCTCTTTAATAAAGATATCATCATAAATTTTCAAACATCCCCTCAAATCTTCCATCCAAAAAAGACATTATACTGATTATTATTGCCAATTTAATTCCGGAAGGCTTTGATACGCTACAGTGCGGATATGAATTGCACAGTGAAATAAATGTATTAGATGTTGTCGCAGTATTAATGGTAATTATGGAAATTTATGGAGTGTTTTTTATTACACATAATATTGTAATATTCTCTATTTATTGTAATATTCTCTATTTAAATTTCCGCCAATATTTACGATATAAAATTAATTAAAAAAAGGAAAATACTTTTGATAAAAATACTAAGAAATGGAATACTTTCATTATTCCTACTATTATTAACTATCCCACTATATGGTCAAGATCTTCATGTAAATGACAAATGGGATGAATGTTCATTTGTCTTGGATGAATCCCTTACTCAGGAAGCTTGGAATCAATTTACTAGCGAAGCAGGATTGGTGACATATTTTCGCCCCCTCAATTCGGCAAAGCCGCTTGGCAAAAAAAATTATGAGATCTCATTACTGAATTGGGGAACAACCATTGATGACGCTGATGATGCCTGGAATGATACTTTTTCACACCCTGACTCCACGCATACACTTTTTGACGGAAATGCTCTCCTTTTCCCTGGCCTCATGTTCAGGATAGGTGTAACCAACCAAGTTGATTTGGCTGTCTACTATACCAAAAACCCTCCGGCAAATTATGGATTTTATGGTGGTCAGGTTCAGTATAATATTATCAATGATTCCGATAGAAATCTTGCAGCTGCCACACGATTGAGTTTTACAAAACTATATGGACCTGAAGACCTTGAATTAAATGTACTGGGGATTGATTTACTTGCAAGCAAAGAGTATTTTGGAAAATTATCACCATTTGCTGGGGTTTCTGCATATTATTCCCAAGCCAAGGAAACTACCGATAAAGTTGATTTAGATGATGAAAATATTTTTGGTGCTCAAGCTATGCTTGGTGCGTCTTTTAAAATATCAAGATTGGTAATTGGTGCTGAAGTAAACTTTGCTGACGTTTTGGGATATTCTTTTAAGATAGGATATAGCCGCTAAATATTAACAAAATACCATAACGTTCACATTGATTTCGGACTAATGTAAAATTATAGATTCCTAGGCAACGGCAAAGACTTAAAACACTATTTAGTGATTTGTCAATTAAACTAAGAAGCAACTGGATGTTAGTATTATTGCAACAATATATAGGTTCAATTTTTCCTTTTGTAATGATCAATATATTGGAAAAGTAGTGATTCTGGTTCAAAGTGCAATCTTGAATAATTGAATATTCAGTATTTTATCAACTGACAGCCCCTCATTTTTGAGGGTTTTTTTGTGCCTTTTTTTACCTCCGACAAACTGATAATATGGCCGATTAGTTATGAATTGATATTGAATTAGATTTTACGATCGTTTATGGTTGTATTATATTGGCTTTGAAGCATGTATTAAAGGTAAATTGAATAGTTTTAAAAACGGTGTTAATCAATAATATTTAATGACAAAGTTAGGATAAAAGCCATGAGACACAAATTTTTTCTATATTTTATTTTTCTTTTTATACTCATTCCCATTCTTAGCTTTTCTCAAGCCCAAATTGATCGAATAGTATTGTCAGACTTAGGCAGAATTTTGGAAGTATATGTTAATGTTTATCCATTTGAGATCTGTGTAAATGATAGTGGTGCAATTACTGACGTTAATATAATAACTTATGGTAATATTGATTTTCAGTATCAATCTTTTGACGAGAATATTGAGAAAGCAGATGATAGTAACATTGAAATTGATTATTTCGATGGACGAGTGCTAGAAATTGGGTCCACTAGCTTTGAGTATAATATAAAATATGATGGATTAATAGTCGCGATCGGTGATATTCGTTTTGAGTATGATACAAAGTATGGTGTGCCGTGGAAACTTACAAAAGTTGATAGTTATGATATTGGATATCGATTTTCATCTGATAGTAGAGTGGAATATATTGGAGGAGCACGATTTGAATATCAACCATTTAAAAATAAAATAACACAAATTATCGGTGATGTGGATTCATACGAGAATGTACAAATAGTAATAAATACAAACGCTCTTAACGCTATCAATAAAAAACTAGGGGCGGAAAGAAAAAAATCAAAAAAACCATCACGTAAGTAAAGAATTGGGTTTCTGATTGTATATATTCAAAGCGTTGGGAATTATTTAAACAGTAGACTCTCACGAATTAGACCTTATTATTCAGGAAGGCTTTGAAGCGTCACAATTTTTCAATGATATAAGCCTAGTTTTAATGAGAAGCTATCAAAACTGACACCAATTATATTGAGTTTGTTATATTCAAAGCCAATAACAAGGTTTTTAATATGGTAATTGATTGAAGCGTATGTATCCGTAATTTTCTCATTTTCATAAAACATAATGCTAGGGTTAAATACAATTGATACTGGTTTAAATAAAAAGAGCTCGAAATTATATCCTAGCGTCAATCCGTCATAATAATTCCTATCCAATGCGATTCTATCCATACCAATTGAAAAGCCCATATCGACACCATTGAATGCGTCAATTTTACGCTCAAATTGACCTGAAATAAAATTGATTGGGAATGGAGCACTATATTCATCAATATACTTATATCTCATTTTGATGGCCCATCGACTAAAATGAAAAGTCGATGAAAAGGAACTCAAAACAAAATCGCTAGAAACACTATTTCCAAAAGATATATGAGAAAAAAATAAAATCGCATTTTGAGCGCTAGTATCTTGATAGCTAAAATTTTGATCTGAATAGTAAGGATAATCAAAATATGAGATTTTTTTTGAATAGGTTAATTTTGGAATGTCAGATGTAATTGTTGTGTCTGGAGTCATATTAGAATAATAATAATATGTTTCAGACGATTGAGTGTTTTTAGGAGTATCTGGAGTTATATCACTCAGTAGATCAAGAAAATCAAATAATGTTTCTATCCATGAAGTAGATTTTGAATTGCATTTTCTACGTGTTGAACGATAGTTTGATTTTCTCGAGGATGAGTTATCTTTGGTTGCTTTGTCTAATCTTTCCTTTGCTTCTTCAGTCTTAGATTTTTCCTTATCATTGTTATCATCAGGTTCATCAGTATGTCCGACAGAACATATCAACACTATAGAAAGGAAAAAAATAATAGGCTTCATATTGTTAGCTCCTGATTCAAATACGATTTTTCATATGATAATAAAAATATTTCTAAATATTCAGTTTCAATGTTTTGTTAGTTTGTTGAGAAGTAGCACAGGTTGTCAAGAGATTATAACTGGGTAAAGTCCACCTCATAACTTGTCTCGAAATCGAAGTCTTAAAAAGTTCTATCATCGGTTTAAGAATACAAATTCTATGAGATTAAAATGATAATTATTTATGCATGTGTATCCACTGATGGTCAGAATTAGATCTGTAGTTGGATGCTTTAATTGAATCAAGTGATGGTCTTAATACGACTGGAATAGTTTAACAAGAATTCTCTCCCAAGATTAATCTATTTTAGTTTAGAAGGCTTTGACACTTTACAGACACTTTACAATTTGTAGTTTAAAGACAAATTATATTATATTTTAATGCTATATATTAATTAATGAATTTAAGTAGACGAAATTAAACTCATATTTATACTAATATCGATATTATATTTATTAACTATTATTAATTCCCAATCATTTATTACACCATTTGAAAGAGTACCTATTGACAGTGAGGGAATTGTTGAAACAAGTTCTGATGAGATAATTGAAGGACCTTACTCACAGGCAAGTTGGTCCAGCAAGCAATTAGTATTTCTGCACGTGAAAGATGCTGCAGAACTAGATCCTATAGAAACAGCGGTCATAGCATTAAAAGAAATTTTACACATAAATTTCTCAATTAGGATGTCTGGTTCGGAATGATCAGGAAACACAATATCAAAGTGATAATTTTCAGGATGCACCGCGATATGTACAGGACCGATCGGACTGGAAAAATAAGAGAGGTATGAAATGAATCGAGTCACAAAGCAGTTACCTTACTTCTTACTTGCAATAATTCTGTCAGCATGTTCCTCCAATAAACCAAACCTCTCTCAATACAGGGACATGGATGTCTGTGCTGATACACCTCGGGACTCTACCATGACCCTCTCTTATCAGCTGAGCGACTTTTCAGAACAGTTGTTGCAAAAAACCGGCGTATACCTGCTTGACGATGGTATCGTCTCACTGGTGGCGCGTGCCTGGGCAACTGAGTCCGCCGAAAAGTCCATAGATGTTCAGTATTTCATTTTTTCTGCTGACAACGTGGGTCTCATTGCGGTTGATCATCTGCTGAGAGCTGCACAACGGGGTGTAAAGGTCAGGATACTGGTGGATGACATCACCTTGAAAGCGGATGCGGATTACCTGCTAGCTGTTGACTCACATCCAAATCTTTCCATAAAAATCTATAACCCCAACATTAATCTTGGGAAGACCCTTCCTAAAAAACTCTCCACCCTTGCTACCGATTTCAGGGGGGCCAATCAGCGCATGCACAACAAGTCTGTGGTAGTTGATGGTCTGTTAGTAATCACCGGAGGGCGGAATATTGCCGATGAGTATTTCGACTACAATCACAAATACAATTTCCGAGACAGGGATGTCCTGCTGCTTGGCAGTATCGCTGGCACTGTCCAGAGTTCATTTAATAAGTTCTGGAATGACCCGTTAAGTAAGACTGTTACCAGACTTGTAAAGAGTACTAAATCAGGCATTAAGGATTCGGTCAGAATTGAACTATTGCATCAGTATGCATGTGACCCAAAACACTTTCTACCCGAATTGAGGAAAAGGATAAAGCGGGTCCCCAACAAATTTGAGTCCATCCATGCCTCTGATGATTTTCAGTGGGTTGACTCTGACTCCGTGTCTTACATATCTGACGTACCGGGAAAGAGTGAGAGAACCAGCGGACTTTTAGGGGGAGGCATCAGCACGGACGCTTTGATTAACCTGGTACGGAAGGCAAAAACTTCAGTCACCATTCAAACGCCATATCTGGTTACAACGGAACTCGGGCAGAACTTGTTTCGTGATGCCGTTAATCGTGGAGTGGAGGTAAAAATAATTACCAACAGCCTGGCAGCAACAGATAATCTGGGGGCATTCAGCGGCTATCAGCGGGATCGGCACATATTGTTAGAGGCGGGTGTAAAAATCTTTGAGTTCCGACCTGATGCAGCTGTGCGCTTGAAAAAAATGAGCAAGGCAATGGATACTCGCCTACACCGTGCACCGGTGTTTGGATTGCATGCCAAATCTATGGTGGTGGACGGGGAAATAGCAATTATAGGGACCTTTAATCTGGATCCACGCAGCGCTAATTTGAATACTGAATGCATCACGGTTATTCATTCCGATATTATCGCTTCCAGGCTTCAGAAAGTTATGGACGAGGAATGTGAACCTGAGAATGCCTGGGCCGTCACTTTAGAATCACACGCCGATGCCAAGGCCGGATTTATAAAACGTTTCAGGGTCTGGATTCGAAGAATTATTCCTAAAGAGATTTTATAGTTGTACGCCTACATAACTTGAACCTGCAATCGCTAGAACCGAAATCTAGTGCCATATCCAATTGAGCCACGGGCGCATTAAGGTACATAAATTATTTTTTCTTTAAAGACTGAAGATAATTTTCAAGTTTTGACTTCATATCTTCTGAATTTAATAAGGAATTTTTACTTTCCACAATAATCAAAGATCTCCTGATGAAAAACATTGACAATGTCTTGATGTAAGCAGCGATGCTGGTATTATCGTGAGATAGTCGTGAAAATGGTGGGTGTTATCCATCTATTTCTATCATTGGGATTTTCATATTTGCACTAATATTATGTAAAATTGAGTTCATATCAAGAACCTTCTCCATAGTAGGTATGATATGATCTCCTATGTACTGATTATTATTGTAATTGTTCTCATATCCAAAATCTAGGTTGAGATAATGAAAAATAATTGCTACCCGTATTGAATCAGATAATATATAATTTAACCTACTTGAGGATTACACCGTACTAGCTGTTGTCGCCAGTTTTTCTTAACACTATGAATCTGTCTGTTAAAATATCTATTTCAAGCTTCTTTTCATTGGCAATATATTCGATCGTTTCTTTTCTATATATAAAAACATGTGTAGAATCGTTTCGATAATTCCACTTATTGAAATCAATCTGGTCATTATATAACATTGTCATAATAAGCAACATCCCATTAACTTTTAATAACGATGTAAGGCGATCAATTTCTGTTTTGGGGTTGTAAAAATGCTCAAATACCTCACAACTAACGATATAGTCATACATATTATTCAATATGTTTTGATTAGGAGCAAAGAATGGATCGTATTGAACAATGTCATAGCCTCTCTCCAATAGCATACTTGAAATAACGGGGCCGGTACCGCTTCCAAAATCTAATCCTTTATGCTCTGGTAAGAATTTCTCAATTACATAATTGGTAATCGGCAATACAAAGTTTTGATACCCAATATCATTTACGTCATTGTTGTGAGTTTCATATCTTGCTTTTTCTTTGTCAGCTGATAAGTAATATTTTTTATCCATTACTATTGCTTTACAAATGTCACAATTATAATAATACTCATCCTTTTTATTTGAAAGTACCGAACCGCAAAGTGTACAATTCATTTTAGGATTATAGTTTGTTTTATTTTTTTCAATGGAGTCTATTGTACCAAAATATGGTTCATTTTCAAATCGGAATATTTGTTTTTCTTTTTTCTGTCATTGTTATATATGTTTTTTAAAATTGGCTACAACGTTGCTGCTAAACTGCGTTATAATGAAGTTTAATTAGCTGCGGTAATGCAATTATAACTGTCGGTTCATTTTCCAATTTGTTTTCAATTAACACTCTTATTTTAGAGTGAAACAAGAGGCGATTTTTACTATCCTGCCAGCAGGCAGGTTTGACTTTTTTAGTTTTCTATGAAGGATTTAATCTTCTATAACATTTATCTCGTTTAAGTACGAATAGTGCAACATTACCAACTTATTGGCCTGTAGTCCTTCAAAAATTTACCACACCAATGTTTTCCAGTGTTAATTCCATCGAACAAAGGGTCCATCACTCTGGCAGCTCCGTCAACAATATCCAAAGGGGGTTGGAAGTCATGAATTTCTTCTTTCTTTTTAGCCAACTCAATAGGATCTTCATCAGTTACCCATCCGGTATCGACTGCATTGGTATATATTCCATATTTCGCAAAATCTGCCGATGAAGTAAGGGTCATCATGTTTAGTGCTGCTTTTGCCATATTTGTATGTGGATGGCGAGACTCTTTGCGGAATATATGGAATTTACCTTCCATAGCGGAAACATTGATGATGTGTTTCATACCTGTGTTGTCCTTTTTCATCAGATGAACCAAACGATTGCATAGTACAAAAGGAGCCACGGAGTTAACGAGTTGCACTTCTAGCATTTCGTAAGTATGAATCTCTCCTAATTTTAATCTCCAACTGTTTATCTTTCTCAAATCAACTTGTTGCAAGTCTGCATCCAATTTACCTGTCGGAAATATTTCATCAGTTGTTAAAGCATGATCAACAGTATAGGCGATTTGGGATAATTTTGCAGAAGCACTCAGGCCAATACCCACCTGCTTTCCATGCCAGGTAACCGGCAAATTTTTGTCCTGACCTTCTACCATAGAACTGATTGCTCCTAATTCTCGCAAGCAAGTTTCATGATCTGATAAAGTACTTTTGGCCAAGTGAGGTAATTCGGAAATATTACACTCCTCGTTTGCCAATAGATGCTGATAGAAACCTGCTGGACGCCTAA
>Ga0233441_1001808_pt1 | contig 17371 bp, 16 predicted proteins | sample SI_123_September_4_FD_182781 | JGI IMG/M metagenome (GOLD analysis project Ga0233441, IMG submission 182781) | Seawater microbial communities from Saanich Inlet, British Columbia, Canada - SI_123_September2016_135_MG | ecosystem: Environmental > Aquatic > Marine > Inlet | place: Canada: British...
AATACCACTCGATAGTCTTCACAATCCCACTATCGAAGTTTTCATCAGCTTTCCAACCAAGTTCAGTTTCTAATTTAGTTGCATCTATTGCATATCTTCTATCATGTCCAGCTCTATCTTCTACAAATGTAATAAGTTCTTTGTATGAATTAGTTTTTGGTACTTTTTCATCAAGAATAGTACAAATAGTATCTACTTGCATATATCGGAACACTTGGACACCTAAAACGGTCACACTTGGCCACTTAGGTAAAAATATTTTCTAGAATAAAATTATAACATAAGGTGTCCAAGTATTTTTCTTAAATGATAAAACTTTTCACCTAATATAAAAGCTTGTGCCAATCCATCTGGAGATGGCTGTACTACATAAGAAAATTTCATCCCGATATCACTACCATCACCCAAAAGCTCTTCAAATCTAGGCAAGTCTTTTGGTGTTGAGATGATAAGAACTTCTGTTATACCTGCTAGCATCAAAACTGATAATGGATAATATATCATTGGTTTATCGTATATTGGTACTAGTTATTTAGATACCCCTTTTGTAATTGGATACAGTCTTGTACCACTTCCTCCTGCTAATATTATACCTTTCATTTATTCTACTTTTATTTATTTTTATTCTGTGTAAAACACTTCATCTTGAGTTTTATCAACAAACTCATATTTAATTGTATTTGCAAGTCCATCTTCAAGTTTTACTGGTCTTACAAAACCACTTTCTTCTATACTTGTATCAAACATACTATCACTACAGAATTTTTTGATTCTTATAGAACTTACTGTAAATTTTTTACCAGTAAGTAATGCAACTAAATCAAACACTTTACCAATACTATATCCAATAGAAAAAGGTATTCTAAATCCTACTTTTTCATCTTTACCAAGAGCTTTATTTACATTCTTTACAAGTGTATTCATATCAAAGTCTGGTTTATCAATATAATTATAAATATGAACACCATTTTCAAAGTTCAAACTATACTCTAAAAATGCAGCTACATTTTCTACATAAGCCATAGATTTTCTATTTGTTCCATCACCTATCATCATAAATTTACCACTAGCTATTTGTCGAAGAAGATTATAAACATTTCCTCTATTTTGTTCACCAAATACTACAGTAGGTCTTACTATAACTAATTTTCTATTTTCTGGATCTTTTTCTTGCCATGCTTTATAAACTAGTTCTGCTTCATATTTAGTTCTACCATAGTCATTAAAATAGTTGATTTCACCATCTTCTTTTGTACCTAATGGTGCAAAACCATATACTGCAACACTACTAGTAAATATAATAGTACTTATACCTTTTTCTTCTGCCACTTCACATACATTTCTTGCACCTTGCACATTTACATCATCATATAAAGTCTTTGGACTTACATCATCTCTATGTTCTGCTGCAAGATTTATAATAATATCATTATTATTTAATACTTTCGATAAACTTTCAGTATCTCTTACATCTGCTATATCACAAATAGTTTTAAATGTTTTACTCATAGCTTTATCGACTATTGAAAATTTGCTGTTATTTTTATCTAATCTTTTTGAAAGTCTGGTTCCTATAAAACCACTTCCACCTATTATTTTTATCATTTTTTCATCACTTTCATATAAATATTCCATACTAAATAATATAACGATTTAATTCTAGAGAACTTTTCATAGTTTCTAAATAAAGAATAATTATATTTTAATAAATCTATTTTATTACTGGATACAGAATTTGACATAATTCTATATGTTCCTAAAACTTCATTAACATTATAAGCAAAATCAACTTTTTTTAAGATTTTTAGCCATAGACCAAAATCTTGTCTTTTTTTTATCAAAGGCATATATACTTTTCCAATTTTATGAGTGTCATATATTGCACTGAGACAACCAATTTTATTTGCTTTTAAAAGTTGTTTATAATTTAATTTACTTGGTGACTTTATAATATTATTTAGATTCTTACCATCTTCATTCATAGTTTCATAATTAGTATAAGTCAATTCATAATTATTATCACTCATAAATTGTATCTGTTTCTCCAACTTCTGGGGATACCATAAATCATCTGCATCCAAAAAAGCTATATATCTACCTTTTGCTTCTTTTATAGCTTTATTTCTAGCTACCGCTGGACCACTATTTTTTTCTAACTTAATAAGCCTTATACGATGATCTTGTTTACAATATTTTTCTATAATTATATTTGAATTATCACTAGAAAAGTCATCTACTATTATCATTTCCCAATTATGATAATATTGAGTTAATACAGATTCTATTGTTTCAGTTATAAATTTTTCTGATTTATATGATGGCGTTATTATAGATATTAAATTATTTTTCATTTTTATTTTTCCTCAAAAAATTCAAACTACCTTCAAAAAGTAGCATATTATATTTCCAATATGAAAATACAGAAGAGTACTTTTTATAATTTTTAGTTGCAAAATAAATATTTAGCACAAAGGATAAGCTCCCAAAGACTCTTGAAAACATAGCACCCCTACCAAAAATGATATCATCTCTTAGTATTTGTCCAGTCCCTATATCTTCATGCTGTACTACATCAATTGGCTCAAATTGTATATTTAATCCTTTTTTAATTGCATCAGTCATAAAGATGAAATCTTCACCTATACTATAATACCCTCCAGGACCAAATCTTTCATCAAATGATAAATTGTATTTATCAATTAGCTCTTCCCTAAAGGCAACATCAATAATTCCTATATTTGACAATGTTTTTAAATTATGTTTAAATCCGATACCTTTATATTTCTTATAGTCTTTCCCTGAAAAAGTTTTTATTTTAAATGTTAAAACATCCATACTTTTATTTTCATTAAACAACTTTAATATACTATTAAAAGCATTTTCAAAATAAATTACGTCATCATCGCATAATAAGCATATTGAGTTTTTAACTCTATACTTTAAAGTATTGTTTCTATTCTTAGCCACACCTTTAGAATTTATTTGACTATAAATAACATTTTTATTTTTTTTTAAAATTTCAATATATTTCAAACTTTCTGAAGTTAATTTTTCATTTACTTGATGACTGACTGTAAAAACTATTTCATTACAATATTCTTTTACAATATTCTTTAATCCTAATAATCTATCATTATGAGTAGATATTAGTAAATTTAATATTTTCATTTAATCTCCATATAGATAACTTTTATAAGGTAAGTACGTATTTTCTTTATTACCATTATAAATAGTTTTCAAAAAGAATGATGCAACAAACATTATTAAAATTATATGATATAATATCTTTTGGTATTTACCATTAAACAATTTTATATAGTAAACTAACAATATAATTGCAGTTATATTAAAATATATTGAAAATCTTTCTGCAAAAACATATGAATTAAATGAAATAAAATATATTAAAACACCTGTAAAATAAATATTGAAAAATAATCTAAAATAAGTATGCAATTTATCTAGTTTATTAAAGTAAATAATTCCAATCAATACTATAACTAATCTTTCAATTGTTGATACAGAAATACTACTTGGTCTATTCCAGATTTCTGAAGACAAATAACCAAGTACAGGACCTCGAATAAAATCAAAAGGTATAAAGTTAGCTAATACACTTATTAAATTTAAAGGTACTGACAAAATAGCTAAAAGTAATAAGAATATATAAGTTTTTTGTTTAAGTTTCATTATATATATATAGTAAAGTGGTAATAATATTAATACACTAATATGAAAGAAACTTGCAAAAGTAATAGTAAATAGATATTTAAGTTGTTTTTTCTCTTTAATATATCTTATAGAGTAGAAAAATAAAGCTAATGCTAGACCTTGTCTAACAAACATCATATTCGTTTGTAAATACGAATATCTCAAATACAATAACATTGGTAGAAACCAAAAAATAGTATACCTTTTAATTGATATACTAATTATTAATATTGTTAAAAAAGAAATGAATAAAAAAACTTCATTTATTCCCCCACCTATAAACTTAATAAATATATTTATAAAACTATAGCCAAATTCAAATTTCGAAATAAGAGAAAGCTCAATTATATTTATACCTGTATCTAATCTATTAAAAAAATCAACATAATTTCCCCAATCATTTCCAGTTTCATGTCGTGTTCCAGCTAGTAAAACCAACAATGAAAAAATGAAGAACTTATATAAGATTTTAGGACTAGATGAATAATCCAAAAAACTTGATAAAGAAAGTATTACTAATAAAAAATAATATTCCATCTATTATTTACTCTTTATAATAAAAATAATAGCTTTTTTTAAAAGTAGTTTTCTTAAAATATTTGATTCATATATATCTAATTTTTCATTATCTTTATATACTGTATAAATAGATTTTAAGATCATAAACTTTGATATATTAAATATATTACTATTCGTTAATAAACAAAATATTGACTTTACAATAACGGGGTTCTTTATATTTAAAGCATTCAAGTTTTTATTAATATATTCTTCAACAATTAAAAACTTTTTTTCCAAGTTTCGTTTAGCCTTAGAAGAAATACTGTTCTCAACTTTTCTATACTTCAATAGAACTTTATCAATATTCGAAAACTTTGTATAACTCGATAACGTTATCCATAAGGCATAATCTTGTGCTGTATACATTTTTAAATCATATAAACTTTTACTAGTTAACAAAAGATTTTTTCGTATTATTACTGAAGGATGAGCAAAACAACTTCCTACTAATAAAGTACATTTACATTCTTCATCTCCTAAAGGAGTTTTCCATATCTTATTAGTTCCATTACCAAAAAACTCTACATAAGTACCACTTACACCAATTTCTGGATTATTCTCCATAAATTTAATTTGTTCTTCTAATCTATTTGGGAAACTAATATCATCGGCATCCATTCTAACTATATATTTACCTTTAGCCTTTTGTATTCCCTCATTTAAAGAGCAAGGAAGACCTTTATTCTCTTGGCTAATTAAAACTATTCGTTCATCTTTTTTCATATACTTTTGAATAATATCAAGGCTATTATCTTTAGAACCATCATTTATAATAATGAATTCAAAATTTTCATATGTCTGAGTCAAGATGCTATCTATTGCTTCTTCTAAATATTTTTCACTATTATAAACTGACATTACTACCGATATTAGTGGATTAATCATCTTAATAGTACCTTTCTAGCTAAAAACTCACTTGCAATAATACCCATACCTTTTAAATTCTTCTTTTTCTTATAGATTGCAAACTTTTCTCTTTGATGATAACTTGAAAATAAAAGTTTTAAGAAAATTTTATCTATTAATGGAATTTTACCTATATTAAAAGTTGGATATTCAATAAAAGAATAATTAATAAGTTTTTTATTACTATATGAACTAAAAGAATACATTTGTGATTCTATTGGTAGTAAATTTATTAAATTCTTTTTTTGTAATAAGTTTTTTTCTTTAAATCTAATCCAAATATCGTCTATATAAAAGTTTGCAAGAACTACATCAGATTTATCAGCATAAAGAGAAAATACCATAATATATAATGTTTCATTATTAATAGTTGTATTGTTCTCTAGTTTTATCACTCCATCATATTCTTCTTGAGTATCTTCAAAATATATCTCAAGTCGTGAATCATTGGTTTTAATATTGTGTTCTACATTATTTTCATTTAATACAAGTATTTTAAACTTTGCTAAACTTACAATATGTTGTTTACTTTGTTCAAATTCAAATATCTCTTTAAATTTTATGTTCCATGTATGTTTTTCCATAGTCAAATTGAATGAATTATCAGCAATTTGTTCTCTCTTTTTATTATTTTTTAAATAATAATTAATTTGTTCTATAAAATCTTTTTTATTGTTAAATACTCCAATATTAATATTTGGTTCAAAATATTCTAAAAGTTCTTCTCCGAAATTACAAAGTTGAAATACATTACATCCTGAAAGCTCAAAGTTTCGACCTTTTACTTGATAGCCACCTTGAGATGACCACATAAAATTTAGATTTATTTTTGATTGATTAATTATCATATTCATATCATCAGCTGAAACATAGCCACCCCAATATTCTTTTATATCATTAAATTTATCCCAACCTTTTCCAAATACTTTTATATTGATTTTATTTTTTATTGCTTCTCGTACATAGTCAATTCTTTTCCCATAAGGAGCACCTATAAAAGTTACATCATATTTTTTTTCAATATCTAATGGATAAAACTTTTTGGTATTACAAGCCCAATTAGTACCTATAACATTTTCAAATCCCCATTTCTCATATAATGGTAAATGTTTTTTTGCAGTAATAGAAAAAAAGTCAACATACAAAGCTAAATATCTGTCATAGTTAAAACATCGCCATTCATCATCTGAACAGTACATAAATATTTTAAGCTCTGGTAATTCTTGTTTCATTACAATTACAAAATCTTCTTTTTCAAATGGGTTGTAAATAACGATCTCGTTTTCTATACTTTTATCTACTAAGTAATGTTTAATTTTTTCTAAATAGTCTTTTTCTTCTTTTATATCAATTACTAAATCATTTTCTTTCCCAATACTATCAACGACATTCATATTAAAGTGACAGTTTGGATTACTAAGATATGGACCTACAAATATCATCTACTTATACTCCCTAAAAAATTGGTACCCTGATACATTAGAAAATTTAAAACCATTTTCAATATCTAAATACTCACAAGCATATGCAACGGAAAGAGTTCTAAACCAAGTTCCAAACATATTACTTTCATCTTTATTTGATTTTAGTTTTGAGTCTGCATACTGAAATGGTGTCATCCTTCTAAAGACAAATCCTCCATCATCATTCATATTTGTAAAAACTTTATCAAAAAATATTTTCACTGAATCATCTACTTGATTGCTATATTTTTTTGATATTGGAAGTTGAATGAGTAAATATAGACTATCTATATCCTCACAACCATCTGTAAGACAACATGGACCATAAGTACCAAATTGATTTTGAGTTTGTAAAGTATATTTGATAATATTTTCGATATTTAATCCCTCTAAGTCATTATCATAAACAAACATTGGTATGTAGTGATAAGCAGTCTTTACAGCTTTTGAAATATCTAAATTGCTTCTTGAAGTTTTATTTCCCCAAAGTCCTGTTTTTTTATCTATTTGATTAGTTTTTAACCATAACAAAATTCTATCTACATAATCTTTTCCTAATTCATTATTAAATGTATCTCTTGAATATTGAAGTAAAACTGTTATATTCATAATTTCATTACTTACTGCTAAATAATTTTCTTTCCAATCTCTTGAATCAAGCCATTCTTCAACAGTTTTATTTTCAAACATCTCATAAATAAATTTAAAATCATATTTAGGTTTAGCTTCTAAATAATCAAGAGCAATAATCAAATGAGGTAAAAGGTGAAACCATCCCCAATAATGTATTTTGTTAGACAATGGTGATTCTAAATAATCATCTACAAATAAACCATTCTCTTTTTGAAAAGACAAAATATAATTTGTCCAACTATCCTTATCTTTAATATTCAAATTTTTAATTTCATCAAATAAACCCAAAGTCATGACAGTATATACAGATGAGTATAGATCTTTTTTCTCACTAGATTTAGAAAATTTATATTCATACTTATTTTCTAATTGAATTAATTTTATATAACTCAAAATATCATGTTTAAAATTATTATACTCAAAATTATTAATATTATATTTTTTTTTATATTTATTTAAAACAGGTTCAATCTTTTTATTATCAAGAGTATTTTTAAAACTTTTTAAAAGTACAAAAAGACTTGTTTTTTTTAGCTTATTCTTCCACATTTTTTTCACCTATTACTGTATTAATTATTGTTTTCACAAAACCTTCACTTTTAAATTGAAAAGCTTTTTCACTATCTAAATAGTTTTCAATATTATTCAAATACATTATATATTCCTCATTAGAAATATTTTTTATAAACTTATATAGTTCGTCATAAGTTTTAAAATCCCTTTTATCTACAAAACACTCTTTTGGTACATGATCTGTTATATTATTTGCACCCCAATATATAGGTACACATCCTGCAAAAAAACTATCAAATATCTTTTCTGTAATATACCCTGTGATGTCTTTTGCATTTTCATAACATATTGAAAATCTGTATTTTTCCATAGTCTCTTTTTTATTATCAACCATACCTTTATATGATGGATAGTTTTGTCCTGAAAGTTTTGCAAAAACTTGTGGAAAATATGGAACTCTATTAAATACTCTTATAAGTAATGGTCCACTAAACCTGTACTTATCCCATCCTACACCATAAAGGTCAAAATCTTTTGGATAATTCTTCTCAAACCATCTTATAGCTTCTATTCTTTTTGAATATAAATCATTTTCTTTTGTATGGGGAGCTGATTTATTTGCAGATATAAGAGTACAAAGTTTTTCTTTATTTGATAGATCTTTATTTATTGTTTCTGGGAATTTATGTGCATAATTTAGTTTGAAATATTTTTGATTATCTATTAGATGATCTGCCCACGTAAATATTTTATTGAAAAACTTATGTTTGTTTACATCATAATTGTCAGGTCGTATAAAAGCACTTTCCGAAAGTATAATATATGACTTTGATATATTTTCTTCTCTTGGAAGTGTTGATGGCATATTTGAAGAGTAAATTACTATTTTGGAATCTTCTATTTTATTAATATCATCTGTTGATAAATCGTATCCATATTTTTTGAACTCTCCTTTGAGTTTGATAAATCTATCATATATATCATCTCTATGAGATTTATTATCAAAAATATTATTATTTTGAAGATATTTTGATACTACTAATGTTGCTTTTTTCATCTATTTTCTCCTAAAATTCTTTTTTGTGCTATTATATATACTAAAAATAAAAAGTACAATCCACTTATACCTATGATTAAAATTGTTTGAAATAGCTCTTGAGTATTTTCTACTAATAAAACTAATAATAAAGGTGATGCTAAAAAAAATGATTTAATTAAACCTAAAACATCAACCTTTATATCTAATAGCTTTTTCATACTTATAAATAAGAGTAAACAAATAAGTCCATTTGATAACCCTACAAAAAGAGGTATCAGCCAATTACTTTCTGACATATCAAAAAAATAAAGTGACGACATTGTAACAATAAATCCTATAGTATAAGGTAATATTGTTGTGTTTGTTTTCACTTCTGATTGTGAAACTGTATAAACAAGATTTGTAATTACCCTAAAAAACTCTATTCCAACTCCAAACATAGCATATATATATGCTTCATAAAACTTCTCAGCTACAAGTAAATTTGTAATATATGGAGCTAATAATATTACATAGACTGCCAATACTAAATATATGGGTATCATATAGCTAGCTAAATCATTCCAAGCTTTTGCTCTATCTTGTTTATTTGCATGTGTTATCTGCCTTATATAAATGGGATTATAAAACTGTGTAGCCAAACTTTCAACAGCACTAAAAATAGCCCCTGATACTGCTAGCCCAACTCCAATATAAGCTAATATTTCTAAAGAATACTTTGCTTCTATAATAAATCTATATGATTGATTTTGACCCCATTGTAAAAAAAGAGTGATAGTAACAGGTATGATAAAAATAGCTATCTTTTTTACATACTCTTTTTGAAATGCTATTTTTACTTTTTCTAATGAAAAGTTATTGTTTTTAACTATATATCTATATAAAGTAAAAGAGAATATAATCTGTGATATAGCTACTCCATAAAGCCATCCTATTCCTGACTTATCTATAAAATGTACTATAACTAGTGATAAAATTAAACCTACTACTAAAGTCAATACTACATAACTAATAAACTTAATTCTATCACCTAATGTATTTACAGCATTTAACAGTACTCCATGTGTACCAGCAACTAATGATACAAAAATAAAAAGTAAAAACTCATTTAGAGTGTAGTATTTTTCATATCCAAAGATTTGATATACAGTAAATGCTACAAATAAAGAAAATACTATAGCACTTATTCTTAAAAATAAAAGCACATTTGTAGCATTAAGTAAATTCTTACTATGTTCCCATTTTACTAAATGTCTTCCATAATATTGACCTAATGGATTTAAAAAAGCAAAATTAAAAAGTGTAAGAACTGTAAGAAGCAAGTAATAGTTACCAACTTCTTGTTCACTTAACAGTTCTGTTAATATTCTAATAGATACTAATGCAATAATCACTTGTAGTGCTTTACCAAGAGATAGTATAATTAGGTCTTTTTTTGATTTAGTCAATATATTTAAACTTTATTTTAAGATTTGTGCCAAATACTTAATCTCATCTTCCAAACAAACCTGAGAATTACCAATAAAGAATCCATTGTCATGTAGATAGTCAGCATTTTTAAGTTCGTCGTGTATTTCATAATCAAAAAACTTCATCACATCATTTCTAGTGAAGTTTCCTGTTACTATTGGTCTACAGTCAATATTTTTTTCTTGTAGTAATTTAATAACATCTTTTCTAATCAATTTTGATGTTGATTTAATGATTAATGAAAATCCAAACCATGAACTATTATCTATATCTTTTTGAATTATAAAATCAGGATGATTTGTAAATAACTCTATAAATAGTTTTGCATTTTTTCTTCTTTGTTCTAAAAATGATGGTAGCTTTTTAAGCTGTTCTATACCTATAGCACCACTCATCTCTACAGGACGAACATTGTATCCTGGAAGTACAAATCTAAATGATTCTTCAAACCAATCATCACTTTTTGTGCATACTTTATTTTCTTTCGGTAGGTTTCTAGTCCATCCATGAGCTCTCATAGAAAGTAATATATGATAAAGTTCTTCATCATCCGTAGTTACAAAACCACCTTCCATAGTCGCCATATGGTGAGAAAAAAATGTAGAAAATGTTCCCATAACTCCAAATGTACCTGTTTGTTTACCTTTGTATTCTGCACCCATTGATTCACAGTTGTCTTCTAAGATAAAAATGTCTTTATCTTTGATAATTTCATTGATTTTATCAAAGTCATTAGGATTACCTAGAAGATTAACAGCCATAATCATTTTTGTATCATTTGTAATAGCTGATTCTAAAGCTTGTAAATCATAGTTTAAAGTTTCTAAATCTATATCAACAAACTTTAGTTTTAAACCATACTGTTGTAAAGGAAAATATGTAGTTGACCAAGATACTGCTGGTACGATTACTTCATCTCCTCTTTTAATCATTGGATTCTTTGTATAAAAAAGTGCTGCTGTTGCTACTAAATTTGCAGTTGAACCTGAGCTTACCATAACTGCATACTTACTTCCTGTAAACTCACAAAAATCTTTCTCAAACTGTGCTACACTCTCACCCATAGTGAAGATGTCTCTATCTATCACTGACTGAATTGCACCTAACTCTTTATCATCCCATGTTGATGTTGCTAATGGATAACTATTTGTCATTTTGTACCTCTTTTAAATAATAATCATATATTTTTTGTATACCATCTTTTAAAGATGTTTTATGTTTCCAACCAAACTCTTTAAGTTTTGTATCATCTATAAGTTTTTGTTTCATTCCTATTGGTTTAGTTAAATCATGTATAAATTTACCTTGATATCCAATCACTTCTGATATAGCTTGATAATATTCATTTATAGTATAATCTTCACCTAAGCCTACATTTATATTTTGTGGCATTTTCTCGAAGTTTTCAAGTGCATAATAAATAAAGTCTGCCAAATCTTCTGCATACATGAATTCTCTTCTAGCTTCTCCGCTACCCCAAATATCACTATCTATATTATTTTCTTTTGCTTCATTAATTTTTTTTATAACAGCAGGTAACATATGTGAATGTTTTGGATTAAACTTGTCATACTTACCATATAAATTACAAGGTATCACTGTTTTGTATTTAAAACTATCATCTTCTTTATTTATATATTCACATAATCTTGTAGATGTGATCTTAGCTAGTGCATAACCTTCATTTGTAGGTTCTAGTTCACCTTTTAAGATTAGTTCTTCTCCTAAAGGGTTTATAGCTTCTCGTGGATACATACAAGAACTACTCATATTGATAAACTGTTTTATATCTGCATCATGTGCACCCATAACTATATTTAATCCCATTTGAGTATTTTCTACTAAAAACTTAACAGGATTCTTCATATTTGCTTGAATACCACCAACTATACCTGCACAATGGATTATAATATTAGGTTTATTTAACTCAAGATAGTTATCTACAGAACTTCTATCTAATAAATCTAATTCTTTACTAGATGGAGTTAATAAAATATAGTTTTTAGATTTTTCAAATTCTACTATATTTCTACCAACCATTCCTCTTGAACCAGTTATAAGTATCTTTTTCATATTTTTCATTTATTCGTAATAACTCATAGTTTTATATCCACCTTCTTGAAGATATACATCTTTTGTCATAAGTTTAAGGTCTGATTTCATCATATCAAATACTAGTTCTTTTAAATCATATTCTCTATTCCATCCAAGTTTTGTTTCTGCTTTTGTAGGATCACCTAAAAGAAGATCTACTTCTGTTGGTCTAAAATATCTACTATCTACAGACACTACTTCTTTTCCTATTTCCACTTGGTACTCAGGATTTGAACAGCTTATTACGAATGCTTTTTCATCTACACCTGTACCTTTAAACTCTAATTCTATTCCTGCATATTTAAATGCCATAGATACAAAATCTCTTACTGTCGTTGTTTGACCTGTTGCTATTACCCAGTCTTCTGGCTCATCAGCTTGCAAAATCATCCACATCATTCGTACATAATCTTTTGCATGACCCCAATCTCTTTTTGCATCAAGATTACCAAGATATAGTTTATCTTGTAAACCTAGCGCAATTTTTGAAGCTGCTCTTGTTATCTTTCTAGTTACAAATGTTTCACCTCTTACAGGGGATTCATGGTTAAATAAGATTCCATTACAAGCAAACATACCATATGCTTCTCTATAGTTTACTGTGATCCAGTATGCGTACATCTTAGCTACTGCATACGGACTTCTTGGATAAAAAGGTGTAGTCTCATTTTGAGGTGTTTCTTGTACTTTTCCATAAAGTTCAGATGTACTAGCTTGGTATATCTTAGTCTTTTCTGTTAGTCCTAAAAGCTTAACAGCTTCTAGGATTCTCAGTGTTCCTGTACCATCTGCATTTGCAACATATTCAGGTGTCTCAAAAGATACTGCAACATGAGACATAGCAGCTAAATTATAAATTTCATCAGGTTGTGTCTCTTGAATGATTCTAGTAAGATTCATAGAATCTGTCATATCACCAAAATGAAGATGTAAGTTTACATTATTTTCATGTACATCTTGATATAGATGATCTATTCTATCAGTGTTAAATAAACTACTTCTTCTTTTTATACCATGAACTATATAACCTTTTTTTAGTAAAAACTCAGCTAAATATGATCCATCTTGTCCTGTTATCCCTGTTATAAGTGCTACTTTTTGTTCTGCCATTTTATTAATCCTTTTTATATATTATTACTATTGATAAAATAATATTTTACATTACTATGAACTTCTTTTGAAGATAATAGTTCATCTAAACTTAACCATACATAATCATTATGTTGTTCTTTTGGTAAGTCTTGCATAGAAGATACAACTATCTCATATGCAAAATTTACATAATGTGTTGAAATATTATCATCAACAAAGCTATCATTATAAAAATGCTCATAAACACCAATAAATTGAGAGTCTACATTTTTAGAGTCCAAATTTAATTCATCTTTGAGTATTCGAGTTTTAGCATCTTCAAGTTTTTCATTTTTATAAATTCTACCACCAATAGTAAAGAAAAAACCTAATGCCGGTTTATTTATTCTTCTACCAAGTAAGATTTTATCTTCACTATTTTTTACTATAAAATCAATTGAAACTAATGGTGTTAAGTCAATCACAGTTTTAAAATCTTGTGTTGAAAGTAAACTACTCATAATACCATTTCTTTAATAGAAGATAAAACTTGTTTGACTAAACTATCAGACATCTCTTGACTACCTGTTTCACAGTAACATCGTAATTCTGGCGCATTACCTGATGGTCTTAAATGTATAATCACCTCATTTTCAAGAGTAAGTCTTAATCCATCTATTTGATTTATATCTGCTACTTTTAAATTATCAAAGCTAAAAATTCTTAATAATTCTTCTGGATTTGAGACACCTTTTTCTATAAGCTTCATACTCTTTTCTCTTGAAAATTCTTGTATTCTATCACTTGATGTAAATCGTTTTGGTAAATCTTCTATAAGTTTAGATAAAGATACTCTTTCTTTTACCACTTTACTAGCCAATACAATAAAAGGTAACAATGCATCCCTAGTAGGTAAAGCATCTAAGGTATTTCCATTTTGGGCTATTGTAGAACCAAGAAGATATCCACCATTTGCTTCAAACCCTGCAAATGAACTATAATCTTTTAAATCTTTAAAAGCTTCAATAACATAAGGCGAACCTATTTTTGTTCTAAGAGTTTTTTTAAATAAATTACTTTTTTCAATGGCTGTATTACAACTAACAGGAACTGCCAATGCTTCTATATTTAAAAGCTGAGAAGTTAATAGTCCAACTATATCACCTCTTAGCCAATCACCATTCTCATCTGATATTAAAGGACGATCACCATCTCCATCAGTTGAAAATATAGTATCAAAACCATATTCTTTTGACCATTCTTTTGCTCTTTGTTTATCTATATCTGCAACTGCTTCAGTATCTATAGGAACAAACTCATCCGATCTTCCTAAAGAGATTACTTCCGCACCTAAAGATGTAAATAACTTACTATATAAATCTCTACCTGCACTTGAATGTTCATAGATACCAATTTTAAGACCAGTTAAACACTTATTTCCAAAAAAGCTTGAATATCTATTTATATAATTTACAGATGCTGTTTCTTTAACTTTAGGTAAATCACTTTTGTTTAATACTATTTGATTTGTATTATTTATGATTTCAGACTCATCACCTTTTGTAATCTCTCCATCTGGAGTATAAAATTTAATACCATTTCTATCAAATGGGATATGACTACCGGTAATCATAATAGATGGTATTTTATCTTTCATAGACTGTAAGGCTAGAGCAGGTGTAGGTAATACTCCATAAAAATCCACTTCAAAACCATAAGTTTCTATAGTACTACAAATTATAGAAGCTATTTCAGGACTACTTGGACGGTTATCCATAGCTACTACAACTTTTTCAAACTGAAATGTTTTTTTCATTGCATCTAAAAAAGATACTGTAAAAGCAGTACAAACCTCTGGTGTAAAATCTGTAACTAAACCTCTAGCTCCACTAGTACCAAACTTTATACCACTTTGTTCAATGATATCTTTTATAGTTTTCACTTATTCTCTCTTTTAAAATCATCTTCAATTCTTACAATATCATCTTCACCTGTATATTCACCTACTTGAACTTCTATCATAACTACAGGTATTTTTCCTTCATTTTCAAGTCTATGAATTTCACCCATTTTTATATATGTAGATTCATTTGGTCTCACATATTTTGTGGTATCTCCTACTGTTACAGTTGCTGTTCCTGATACTACTGTCCAATGTTCATTTCTATGGAAATGTTTTTGTAAAGATAATCTTTTACCAGGTTTTACTTCAATTCTTTTTATTTTGTATCCTGGTGTATCTTCTAGTACTGTATATGTCCCCCAAGGTCTATGTCCTGTTAGATGAATATTATGAAGTTCTGTATTCATATCTTTTAGTTTAGATACTACTTTTTTTACTTTTTGTGAGCTTCCTTTTTTACTTACTAAAAGAGCATCTCCTGTATCTACTACTATTAAATCTTCTACATCAATAGTAGCTATATATTTATCTTGTCCATGGATAAGATTGTTTTTACTATCTATACTAATATGTTTTTCATTTTTTGTATTACCATTTTCATCTTTTGGAAGTTCTTCAAAAAGAGCATCAAAACTTCCTACATCACTCCAGTTTATATTTGATGGTACTACCTTTACTTTTGTAGACTTTTCCATAACTGCATAATCTATACTATCTTCAGGGATACTTATCATATCTTCATGTTTGATTCTGATCATATTCTCTTTAGAAGAATTTTCTAGTGCTTTTAATGATGTTTCGTAAACTTTTGGAGAGTATTTTTTTAGTTCATCTAAAAATACACCTGCTTTAAAACAGAACATTCCACTATTCCAATAATAGTTTCCATTTTCAAGATATTTACTAGCAGTTTGTAAATCAGGTTTTTCATGAAAGGCTTTTACATCTAAACCATTTGCTTCAATATATCCAAATCCTGTTTCTGCAAAATCTGGAGTAATACCAAATGTTACAAGATTATCTTCACTTGCTAATTTTTGTGCTGTCTCTAGTACTTTTGCATATTCATTTTCATCTTTGATTAAATGGTCTGATGGAGTTACAAGTACTATTTCATCTTTATCAAGTGCCATACAAGCAAGAGCAATAGCTGGGGCTGTATTTCTTCCTACTGGTTCTAAAAGGTATTTATTATTTATTTCATTTAGTTCCTCTAATTGGTCTAGTGCTAAGAAATATTGTTCTGTATTAGATACTATAAATTGGCTATCACATACCTTACTATTTCTATCAATTGTAAGTTGAAAAAGTGATTTGTTATCAAAAAGTTTTACAAACTGTTTTGGCATAAGTGTACGACTTATTGGCCATAATCTTGTACCTGAACCACCACATAGGATTATATTAGTCATTTATTTTCTCCATAAAAAAATTTATACCATTCAATGAAATTTGAAATTCCATCAGAGAGTTGTGTATCAGGTTTATAGCCAAAGTCATTTATCAGTCCACTTACATCTGCATAAGTAGAAACAACATCCCCATCTTGCATAGGTAAGAAGTTTTTTTCTGCTTTTTTACCTATACTAGTTTCTATCGTTTCTATAAATTCCATTAAACTAATTGGAGAATTATTTCCTATATTATATATATTGAAATCACTTGGGTTATCAATGCACCCCACTTTCGTTTTAACGACGGGGGTATCGGCATTTAGTGCCAGAACTTTAACTATACCATCTATTATATCATCTATATATGTAAAGTCTCTTGACATATTTCCATGATTAAATACTTTTATAGCTCTATTTTCACTTATAGCACTAGCAAAAAGCATAGGTGCCATATCTGGTCGTCCCCAAGGTCCATAAACAGTAAAAAACCTTAGTCCTGTAGTTTGGATATGGTAAAGATGACTATATGTATGAGCCATCAGTTCATTTGATTTTTTAGTCGCTGCATAAAGAGATATAGGAGTATCTGTCATATCCGTAGTTTTAAATGGTT
>Ga0233441_1001810_pt1 | contig 17365 bp, 14 predicted proteins | sample SI_123_September_4_FD_182781 | JGI IMG/M metagenome (GOLD analysis project Ga0233441, IMG submission 182781) | Seawater microbial communities from Saanich Inlet, British Columbia, Canada - SI_123_September2016_135_MG | ecosystem: Environmental > Aquatic > Marine > Inlet | place: Canada: British...
TGTGAATGCTTGCTTTTTGTATAGGATGTTTCTTGAGTTCTTTTTGTACATCTTCATCTTCCAAATATAATTCTACTGCTTCTTTTAAATTATCTAATGCGCTTCTCTTTGTTTTGCCTTGGCTTGCGACGCCTAATTCGGGGCATCTAGCAACATATGCTACTTGTCCTTTTACTACAACTGCCGAATATTCTTCCATCTAATCTCCTCTATTAAGCATATGCAAGTTAGAGTATTTAAACTATTTGGGAGTGTCGTGCCAGTGATGTTTTTAAGCCTTGTAATTTATTTTAGTTTTGACAACCATAACCCGTGTTAGGTGAGACTTCTTGTACTAGCCTATTCAAGTATTCTTGATTCCAAAATACTTTCATTGTTTCGCTTGATTCTTTGCTCACACATAGTTTCTCGTCTTTAATCATATTAATGATTCCTTCAAGGGTATCGTAATCATCTATTCCTGTGTTGTCGTAATTAGATAGGAACACACTAGTAGAGCTATTTACGTGTGGATAACTAGTAAGGGTTGTTTTGTCGTTCTTAGGGTTAATTTTTAGTATTGTTTCGGGCATTTTTGGTGTAAAAAACACTGTGCTAAGTGTTAATTGTCCTGGTTTATCTCCATTCCAATTAATAGAAAACACGTCGTTCTCTTTAGTAGAATAGAATGTTGTACGGTTATTATTTTCAAAGTCATGACATCTCTGCTGTCCAATAGTTGAGCTTGTTAATAACCATTCCTTGCTATTTAGTGTATTGGCATGACTACCTTCGATATCAAACTCTGCACTAACAATCCCTGTTCCACTAACAGTCATTGCAATTGGAGTTGGTTGTAGTGGAGTAAACTTAAGTATGTTACTAGATTTGTTAAACTCAAGAACGATTCCGTTTTGCATGTCTTGTAAGTTATCTGTTTCTTGGATAGTAATTGTTTTTTGCGCGGTTCCATTTGTATTAGCGCTAATAGTTTCATTCAATTTCAATTCGCCTTCAACGCGTACGCCGTAATTACTTCGCAGGTCTCCTCCAATCTCTCCATCAAAAGGAGTTTGGTAAAATGGATTGTAATTATTTGCTTGGAACCGCGGGGTTAGTGTAATAATTACATCAGTTGTTGGTTGGTTCGCACTAAACAAACTATTTGTTGATTCGATATTGCCTATATCAATTTCAACTCGATAAATTCCTCCTTCATCCATTCCTTGTGGCATTTCAAAATGTAATTTGTCATTGGTAATAAGCGATGCATACTTTTCATTAAATATTGGTGAGCTAACAAATAGGTTTGCTAAATAATATTGTTTGTAGTCTTCTAAAAATTCTGTTGAATAATTGTCTGCGATTAAGTGTGCATAAAACGCGGTTTTTGAAGGGACCTCGGTTTTTCGTCCAGCTTCAAGCAAAGTATTTATTTCATCGAGTTTTTTAAACAAACTAGTAGTGAATTGTGTAGCATCACAATAAGTATAATTTCCGTTAGTAGTATCGCATTGATCAGCACGAATATTTTCCCAAGACCAATCAAATAATAGTTTTGGAGCAAATGCTGTGCCAGTCATTCCTTCTGTTCCGTCACTTGCAAAACAAAGTGTTTCATTACCAACTAGCTTTAATTGGAATGCTTGTGTTTCTTTTGTAGTTCCTACCCAATCACTAGCCTCAAGAATAGTATATTCTTGTCCTAGTAAATTATTTCTTGTTAGAGTAAAGTTAATATCTGAGCTAGCAATTTCTGGTACGCCAACGTACTCTGCGTAGTATTGTCCGTCTTTTAAAAATACTCGTAACTCGGGAGGAATAGAATCGCTAGGAATTTCGTACATGATTTTTCCAGATCCATCATATTCTATTAGCGGGTCATTAGCATCTTTTATTACCCAGCCTTTTCCTGCTGCTCTCTCAGGATCAACGATCCCATTAGGTGATACACATCCAACTGTAATATAGGTTTTCCCTCCAGGGCTAAAACCTTCTCCACTTTCATAACCATAAGCACTATCTTCTCCTGTCCAACAAGGGCTTGGTGCTGCCGAATTATATCTTCCGATATTATAGTATCTTCCTTCAACAGGACGAACAATATTAATGTCTTCTTCCCAAACACCTTGTCTTTCACGGAACCATTCAATAGCTCTTGTAAAATCAAGTTGTGTTTTTATATATGCAGTTTTATGTGAAATGTCGAATATTGAGTTGTGCGCGGTATGCCCTTTTACATAGTATCGCATGAGAACTCCGCCGCCACCAGTGTAATTTGCAGTTATAATCTTGGCGTGGTTTCTTGCTTTTAATGCGAGTATTTTATATTGGCCTAGATTTTGTTCACGTACGTTATGCCAACTTCCATCTGTGTCACATGTTGGTGGTCTTGGTGCACCAATAGCTACGGTACCATAAATATCACTCATTGCGGCGTCCCAATAATATTCCATATAGTATCCGCCTGGATGATATGGACCCGAGTTTATTGTGGGTGTTCCATTGCCGGCAAGATTAGTTGTGCTGCCTTCGTTAGCATAATAACCCGGTGGTGCACCACTACCTAGTGGGCGTATAGAATCTTTTTTAAGTCCGGTAATACCGCCCGTACCACCCGCATTGATTTCCAAAAGGGCTTGTCGATTTATTTCTGCAACCGTAGCTTCAAAAGAAATTTTGTTTTCTTTTGTTCCTTGTAATCCGCCAGAAGCATTTTCTTGTCCAGTTATGCTACTAGAATTACCTGTCCCTGAAATCAGTCCTGAGGGCGTATAAACTTGGTTTACTGGCGTAACGGTTGTAGGGGTTTCTGGTTCAGGTTTTGGTGTAAAATCTCCTTGGTAAACTAAGTCTTCACAATAATCTGCGACTGTTGCTGAATCAAATGCTTTTGTTGCACTTGTTGGATGATCGCGCGGATCGCTATCGTGGCCACCCGTTTCGGATACATGTATAACATCAGATTTTACATAACCATAAACAATTGTTTCAATTGCTTTTCCAACAACTTTTGCACGAAAACCATAAACTTCTGGATTGCCGGGTTTGTCATAAGCGATTGCAACACTATTTGTTTGTAAATTCATTTGTGGATAGAAATTGTCGCGTCGGCCATCAAAACAAGTATTCTCAATAAGCGCTTCGATTTCACCTTCATTTCTAAAATCAAATATTCCTTGGCTTAACTGGAAACAATTATCTGGGTCATTAACAAGTATGTCAAGTAATGCTAGTTGATGATAGTTTGCTCCATTAATTGAAACAACTTGTATTGGGTAAACTCCTAGTAAGTCATTTCTTGGGTTAGCAGTAACAACAACATTCTCTGTTGCTCCAGCAGCTACATCAATAAATTTTCTTGATACTGCTAGGTCAGTGTGGATATAAACACGTGAAGCGTTTTCGCATTCAGATTTGATAGTAATTCCTGCAGTTTCTCCAACATTTTTTGTAGTCCATTTCTTAGTGTCTGTTGAAACACCTTCAAAGTCAATACTCAAACATTCATGTACTTCGATCTCGGGTACAAATGGTTCAATCACATTAACTTCAACAATCCCTGGAACAGATCCGTCTTCATCATAAGAATTAAATCGTAACACGTCTCCTGTAGAGTAATTTGTGGTATCTAAATTAATTAGTGATAAACCATTTTCATCTGTTGTTCCTCTACCAATTTCACTTACAACAACTCCTGCACGAACAAGTTCTGCGTACCAGTGCATACTTTTTCCAGCGTATCTTCCTTTGTGATTTGTTTTAATTATAAATAATGGGTATATGCGTCCAATATCAACTTGGTTGGGTGATGTTCCAATTTCTAATTCAATTCGTCTTGCAATATTTATTCCTAGCAGTGAATGGTTTCCAGTGTAACTATCTAATTGATTTACTCCGCCTACTTCTTGTGAAACACTTTGGATTATTTGTCCGTAACCAACGCTTTGTGGAGAAATCTTAATTGTTTTTTCAACACTTGCACTAAACGGATACAAATTAATTGATTGGGATACTTCGGTTTGTACTCCTGCAAGTAACATATATCTTTGTTTTGCAGTGGGAACAGAATTTTTCAACATGCTTGTTCCAATATCTCGATCGCTTAGGTTTTGCACAATTGTTTTGATAAATGCATTTATGTCGTCAGAATAAATTCTTGCGCTTTCTCCTTCATCAAGAGCAGTCTCGATTCCGTTTACAATAGAAAAATTATCAAAAGCAAATACGTCACAAGCAGTAGTACAAAAAGTTTCACCTATGACAAATTCTTTTGAATATGCAAAACTTCTATTATCGCCATGTATTGCTTCAAAACTAAGTTGCACATCAGTAGTATTAGTATCAGTTTTTATTTCAACTATTATGGGTATACTTCTTCTTCCAGTAACTGAATCAATTACAACATTTCCTTGTACCGCTGCATTCTCAACAATCGAGTCCGCAGTAATATCGATGATACTTTCGTTTACATTGTCAGAAAGAATTATTCTTGCATCATCAATTGAAAAAATATTTTCAATAGTTGCATTTTCACTTACAAAATTTCCAACAACAAAATCATTTAACTCATTGTTAATTATTAAATCAAAATAAACCCAGTAACTTTCTTCACTCATTAATTTTGTTGTGCTTCGACTAGTGCTGGTATACACGGGATTGCTTGGATAAATTTTCATTAAAAACATTTGAACTTCGTTACTATTTGGTAGGTCACTTAAATTTCGCAAAAATACTTCTTTTGATTGTGTTCCTCGCAGGATTTCATAATTAATTGTTTCGTGCGAAAAATAGTTTCCATCTGTTGTTGACAACAACAACTTTGTTCCTTTTTTAAGAGGGTTACTTCGATAAGAACTTTTGTTTGCCATGCTCACAAGTCGCCCACTACCATTAACATCTTTTTTGTAAATATCAAAATCTGCAGTAGTATTTTGTCCACCTGCCCCCTTTAAAGAAAAATTCATTCTCCCTTCTCCAGTTACAAGAGTAATTGTTCTATTTTGTATTGCATTTGCACTAATGAGTACTTGTACATCTGCCTCGTCTTTATGTTGTGCATCAATTGCATTAATTTCATAGTTGCCTGCAGGTAAATTTTGGATTGTTATTTTTCCATTTATGTCAGTAAGTCCATCAGAAATTGTTTCAGGAACGCCGGTAAGTGTAACCAAAATAAAAGCACTTCTTTCTGCTACACCAATATCATTTACAACGTTTAAGTTTAGTGTTGCTCCGCCTTCATTCAAAACGATTTTTTGATAATTTCCTTTCGCCACTAATGTTAAGTCAACAATTTTTGTTTCGTATCCGGTTGCACGTATAACCGCAGAGAAGACCGTTCCTTCTTCAAGTGTTGTTGTATTAATTGTTTTAGGAGTGGTTTTTCCGCTAACCATTGTTCTTTTTTCTCCATAGAAATCGTTGTTCTTAAACAGTCTTACTTGTGCACTAGGGATCGCTACATCCAAACCATCAACTATTTCAAGTGCGAGTACTTGTGTAGTATTTATGGGGTCAGTAGGATCATTTCCATCTTGCGAAACAAGTTCAAAAAATAAATTAACTTCTTTTCGATCTCCTGAATTAATACTAAAACTTCCAGATTTATCTTCTCCAAGAGAGCTTGTAGCAATATAATTGTAGCTTCCTTCGTCAAGTTCGATGTTAGGAGTTTTTCCAAAAACATTTGTGAAGTATTGTTTTACAGCTCCATGCGAACTAGTGATATTAACTTCTACTCCCTTGAGCATTCCATCAATATCTTCTGCAATAAATTGTGCATTTCCTTTTGTATTAACTTCTTCTAAGTGAATTATTTTTCGCACCTCGTTTGTAATTGAAACTCTTTTTTCGCTAAAGCCATCTGCGCTAGCTTTTATTTGTGCAGAAGTACAACCAACGGGGGTGTTAATTGTAAATCCAGTACTTGTTTGATTTCTAAAAGGAGTTGATGAACTTGCACAAATCAATTCTATATCTGCTCCAATAATTTTTGTTTCATCAGTTCTTCTAACTTCAACATAGATTTCATCATTTTGTATGGGGGCTGGAGAAAGTCTCAAAGTTGTTTTTCCGTCTTCTAGTGTTACGGCTCGACCCAAATTAACGTAACCACTTTTTCTAACACTCACATCTATGTCCGTTGAACAAACGTTTCCTATAGCAATTCCACGCAAATCCGTTTCGAGTACTAGATCTTCTCCACACGCACTCATAACTAGTATTTGTGCACCACTCAAAGGAATATTATTACTACTTAGAACAGTTATTTCTGCAGTGTACACCGGCGTAAATAAATTAAATCCAAGCAAACCAAAGTTCAACGCTAAAAAAGCAATTACCGCAATTAGTACAATTAAAAACAAAATAAAACTTGGCATGACTCCGTCGATCTTGTCAGTTAGTTTTGTAATCGGAATAGCTTTGTCAATGGTTTCGAGTACTGAGTACCATTTGTCTTCAAAAAAAGAATAAATGCCCATTTTGCTCACTAAAAATAACGCTTTTTTCCTTTAATAACGTTGTGATTGTGTTGTAACTTACCTTCGGGTTTCAAAAAGTGAGAATATATTTTTCTATTTACTTTGGTTTCTTTTTCTTGCATAAAGACGCCCTGTTGCACCGTATCTGCGTAGTTTTTTTGCCTCATTACCATGGTTTTTTGCAGAATCACGTGCACGCATTTCAGATTTTAAAGTAATGTTTACTAAGGGTATACTTCTATTCTCTGCGTGCTCTAATCTTTGGTTGGTAGATTGATGTGCATGTTCAAGATTTTGTTGAGCTTCGCGTTTTTCGTTTCTGGCACGCTGAACGAATTTTCTAGATTGTGCAATAGCTTCGTTGGTAGGGTCTTTACGTGCGGCCATAACATCAATATCCCGTCTAACTTCTCGTCTGTCGGAACTAAACCATTTTCTAATTCTACTAACTGCTGCGCTTGGTCTCATTATCTGTCTTCCGTGTTTTGTTAGTCTCATTACAATCAATAATATAAAGAATATATGGTATATTTAAATCTAACGAAAAGCGAATAAAATTTATGTTGTTCTCAATATACTATTTGAATTTTTTTTCATACTTCGCTTAGCTTTTTAAACATTTAAGGAGAGAATTTTCTAGTTAAATTAAGTGATTTTATGGAGAAGAAAAAACAGAGTGTTGTAACCAATTCTTATGGTGCTGATTTACCTTATGCTACTCGAAGTGTTTGTCCTGAGTGTAAGAGAACACTTGATGCCCAAGTATACGATAATAATGGTAAAGTGAATATTAAGCGTACTTGCCCAGAACACGGCGAATTTGATGAAGTTTATTGGGATTCGACAAGCGAATTTAATCGAGCAAAAGGATTTGCTTCAAATGCTCGTGGACTATTAAATACAAATGTGGGTATAACTGAAAACACAGGAACTAATTGTCCGTATGATTGTGGTCTTTGTACTAATCACCACTCGCACACGGCGCTAGCAAATATTGCGGTTACAAATCGTTGTGACTTATCTTGTTGGTATTGTTTTTTCTATGCAAAAGAAGGGGATCCTATTTACGAACCTACTGTGGATCAAATCAGGAATATGTTGAAAAATATGAAGCATCAACAACCTGTTCCTTGTAACGCGGTTCAATTTACTGGTGGAGAACCAACTCTGCGAGAAGATATGATTGATATTATTAAGGTTGCTCGCGAAGAAGGGTACCAACACGTACAACTAAACACAACCGGGATGACAATTGCTTTTAATGAAGGTTATGCGCAAGCATTAAGGAATGCAGGTGTTTCAACCCTGTACGTGTCTTTTGATGGTACAACAGAAAAAACAAATCCGAAGAACTTATATGAAATGCCTAAAACAATTGAGGAGTGTAGAAAAGCAGGTCTTGGAATTGTTTTAGTGCCTACATTAATCAAAGGAATTAATGATGGGGATTTAGGAAATATAATTGATTTTGCTCTAAGAAATGTAGATGTGATACGAGGAATTGATTTCCAACCAGTTTCGTTTGTAGGTAGAATGCCAAAAAGTCAAAGAGAAGCACAAAGAATAACTATTCCTAGTGCAATTGATTTGATTGAAAAACAAACAAATGGTGTGATAAAACCAAAAGACTTTTTCACTATTCCTTGTGTTTCAAGCGTAACAAATTTTATTGAAACAATTACTAATTCACCACAATATTCGCTTGACAATCACTTTGCTTGTGGAGCAGCAACATATATTTTTATCGAAGAGGGAAAAGTAGTTCCTCTTCCAGATTTTATTGATGTAGAAGGTTTGTTTAAATTCTTAAACGAGCGAGCAGAAGCAATTAAGTTAGGAAAAAGTAAAACAATTGAATCAGCTAAACTATTATTGAAAATAAAGTCTTTCATTAACGAAGAGAAAAAGCCAAAGGCATTAAACCTTGCAAAATTATTATTCAATGCATTAGTAAAACACGATTATTCGGCTCTTGGAGAATTCCATAAGAGTTCGTTGTTCATTGGAATGATGCATTTCATGGATCCATATAATTATGACCAACAAAGAGTAGAGCGATGTGATATTCATTATGCTATGCCTGATGGGCGAGTAATACCATTTTGTGCATTTAATGTTGTTCCTGAATTATATCGAGACAAAGTACAAACACAGTATTCTGTTTCATGGGATGATTTCAAAAAGAATTACAAAGGTAGTGACTCTCCGCTAGCAAAGTACAAGCGAGATACTGCAAAACTAAAAGATGATCCTGCGTTCAAAAACGCTTATGGAGAAAACAAATATTTTAAATAATTGAGTTGATGAAGGAATTTTTATGAAAGAGTGGTTTGAAACAAAATTTGGTAGTGCACCTTACAAAGAAGTTAGTATCGTTAAATTTTCTTTTGAAGCTGATTCACACGAAGACACGGCATTCAAACAATATACGTTGTTACTTGATGCTGGTGTAATACAAGGCCACTTAGAATTTTCTACAAAAAAAGGAATACTTATTTTTGAAACAAACGCGAATCCAAAAGAGATTCTTTCAAAAGAATTAACTTCTGTTACGATCGATTCTGAGGAAACAATTGCTTATGAAAAAGTTATGGAAAGCAATAATATGTTCGTTTAATTTAAGATATTGACTTGTGTGAAAAATATCTTTAGTTATTAAATTGAATTGTTTATGTCTGAGGCTTTTATCATTGATTCTGCTATTTGAGTCATTTGTATTTCATCAAAGTATATTGTGTTTGAAATTATGTCTGAATTGTTGAATATTAATATAAAATAATTTTGTTCATCACTCCATCTTAATGTTGTCGAATTTGGAGATTTTGTAAAAAAAGCTTTATTGTCATTTATTGTAATTATTTTTCCTTCAGTAGCATTAGTTGGGATGTTAGACATGAGTAAGTATTTATCCTCGGATTGTAGGATCTTTAATTTTATTTGTAAATTTACTTCTGATTTACATGGGGAATATACTTGTATTAATCCACATTCTTGTGATTGTCCTATACTTGGACTAAAATTGTTGTAATAATAATATTCGGTAACTTTAATATTTTCAGCGAAAAGATGTGGTTCTTCAACTATTGCGGGGGGAGGATTCATCACATAGTCGAAAAGTGCAAAGCTGGGTATTTGTGTTGGCAGTAAAATATCTGAATCGTATTCTTGTATTTGTTCAAGCGTACCTAGATTGTCGCCTTCTGTTGATGTTACTCCAATAATACATATTCCTGTGGTTTCATCGTATGAATCACAATTTTGACTCATTTCGAGTCTAGTATTAATATTTGAGAAAGTATAATCAATACTCCATAGGCGTGTTCCATCTTTAGTAGTTGGAAAAGCCATGTTTTGTGCAGCACTTGCTCCATATGTCAAGTCTAGAATTGCAGGGTTGCTTTTTAACTTTTCAAATAAAGTATTTTCGCCTGTCAAGTATAGTTCACTATGAATTGGTAACATTGAGTCTGCGTCTACCCAAAAGTAATGGGTAACTATTTCATCTTTATTTTGAATTGATGCGTTTTGTTTAATCTTTAATAAGTATGTTGAAACTCCATCGTACTCGCTTTCCTCAATAGTAGCTCCATATTGTTTTGAGAATAATTCAATAGAATGTAAGAGCCCTACAGTTGTTTGTTGTTCTGGTTGTAAATATGTTGAATTTACAACTTTCGTGCTTCCGTCAAAGAACGTATATTTTTCTTGTAAATCATAATCATTTATCTCACCATATTTGGTAAAGTTTTGTGCAACATTTACTGCACTGCACCCGAAAAGAAATAATAAGCTAATTATACAAAGACTTACTAAAAAATACGACATATAGTTCATTTATCTCAATACATTAATTATCTTTGTGCTTTATAAAGTTTTGCAATAAGTTGGTTACGTGTATTGATTTAATCTTAAAGCCTAATTCTTCTAGGAATAAAGTCTGTCTTTAAAACTAACTGTTTTTCCCTAGTAAATAGGTTCCAACAGCAACCATTACAAAGGATACTATTGCACTAAAGCTTTGATCGATTACTTGGTTTTCGATCATATCAAGACTCGCTAAAAGGAATATTGTTGCTATGATAATTAGTATAATTCCGTATTGCATTTCTCGGTTATCACTCATAATATCTTTTCCGTCGAAAGAGTATTTAAATCTTTCTTTCACTCGAAGGAGTTACTTTAGGTGTTTTTTTGTAATACATTGCTTTATAAACTCCTTATATTGCAATTACATTGTATTATAGTAATATGATGCATAAATTAAAAGGTGAAAATAATGGAAGATGAAAAAAGAGAAATGCACAAAGTGACTTGTTCTGATTGTGGAAAAGAAACTGAAGTGCCTTTTAAGCCAGACGGAGAAAGACCTGTTTATTGCAGAGAATGTTTCCAAAAAAGACGGCCAAGAAGAGATAATTTCCAAAGAAACGACAACTACTAGATAACTGGAAAATTGATCTTAACGGACTAACTTTAAATTCTAATTCTTATTTTTTTTAATTTTTTTCTTGAGTTCTCTCCGTAAACACATTTAAATAGTTTAAATGGATTACTTTTGTTATGAATAAATCAAAGATATTTTATTTCGTAACTGCGATTCCGCCATTAATAATGGACGTTATTCTTTTTGTATTATTAATAATTGGCTTGCCGAGATTATTAGCCGGGCCAATGAATATCGTATTATTTCTCGGGGTGTTTCTGATATTTGAAATCCCATTGATTTTATTTATTATTCATGGTTTGGCCACAAAAAAAGCTGGTCTTTCTGGAAAAGGTTTAATGATTACAAATCTTGTTTTTGGGATTGTTAATCTGTTTTTTTGGTTCTTGATCGGAGTGTCGTTAATGATGCCTGTCGCTATTCCGATGGTCTAGAACATAAAAAAAAGAAAAAGCCTTTAGAGGGATTCGAACCCCCGACCTGCCGCTTACAAGGCGGCTGCTCTAGCCACTGAGCTATAAAGGCACTTTTTGCGTGTGCGCAAAACCTGCACTAAACGGGGCACCTTCGGTAGCCCGGCACGTTTTATGTTTGTGTTGCAAAAACAAAACCTGCACTAAAATCGCAGTATCTTCACTTTGATTGTCGCTCGATACAGCATCTTTTTATGCACGTTATATTGGCTAGCTTTGCTCACCATTAAGTAAAAGTGAGTTAATTACTTTTTAAAGTCTTTCTGTTTCAAGTTTCTCATGCCTTTAACAAGAAAGCAGGAAAGTGATATCTGCTTGTCCTGTGGAGAATGCTGTAAACGCTACTCGATAACGCTCCTACCCGAAGAAGCAACTATAATTGCTAAAAAGCTAAGACTCTCAAAGAAAAAGTTCCTTGAGACTTACTGTGAATTATTCGTAAAAGTTTATCCAAAAACGACGCCCGGATTACTTACTTTTCCAACAACTTTTTTCCCAAAGAAAATCGGCGAGTTGCTTTCGCGAGAACTAACTAGCGTTCCAGGAGGGTTCTTTGTTCTACCACAAATTGCTTTAAAGAGAAAAGATGGGATTTGTAGGTACTTAAACAAAGACAACACTTGTCAGATCTATAAAGAAAGACCTTTTCCTTGTGAACTATTTCCGTTTATGGTTGTTCCAGGTTACGAAGAACAATATCCTTTTTGTGAATTATTCAAAAAATCAAACAAAACATTGCCAAACAAATCAAAGAAATACTCTAAACAAATAAAGACTTATTTCAAACAAATAGATGAAAAAGGATTTACCAAAGTTTGGAAGTCAACTCCAAAAAAAGGAAAGTTTTTCTTAAATGAGTTACTCTTAGGAGAAATAACTATTAAACAACTTGCAAAAATGACTGAAACAAAAATCACTCGTAAGAAATAAAAATAATTTTTTTAGCTTCAACATATTTTCTTTCGCGACTTGCATCTCCATTCAAGATATTTTTTTTCAGAGCAACATACTCATTAATCAATCCTCTTAACGAATTCTCAAAAATGGTTTTTTCTTGTTCCGCTCCTTCAAATATCGTGTCCATTTCGCTCACTAAAATAAAGTTATCAATTCCTAATTCAGTTTCTAATGCTTCGCTTATTGCTAAGTCATAATCTTCTTCAAAAATTTCGAAAGTAAAATCTAAGTTAGTTTGTAATATGCTTTCCATGAATAATGTGAAAGCCATTTCTTTTAGATAAATTTCGCTTGTTGGAAAAGAATTGTAAATAGCTTCTTCTTTTTCTTTCAACCAGTAAAAGTCATCTCTAATCGAGTAATAATAATCGTCATCCAGTGGATTCTCAAAACTTTTTTCTTGTTCTTCAAAACCCGTAATTAAATCGTTTAAGTACAACGCATTTTCTTCGTGTAACATTTTTCCTTCTGCTAGTTCTTCTCCACTCGTACCGCCAATACTAATTGCGAGTGCTAGTAAAACAAGAACAATTACGACAAAAATAATTGCAATGGAAAAGCCAGGGTATTTTTTTATCATTCTCATCACTCCTCCAGAAGTGTCCGACAAATTGTGTGTTTTTGCTTTTTTAGTAGTTTTTTTAACAGAACTTTTCTTTTTCACTCGAGCTTTGCGTTTAACCATGCATAAAATAAGTTGCTTGTGTTTAAAAGAAAATACCTTTCGGAGTTAGTATCGATAATTCTCTGGTTTGTATGGTCCGTCAACAGGAAGTCCTAAGTACTCAGATTGTTCTTTTGTAAGTGTAGTTAATTTCACACCAAGTTGTCCTAAGTGTAACCTGGCAACTTCTTCGTCAAGTTTTTTTGGTAGAACGTATACTCCAATTTCATACTTGTTTTTCCATAACTCTATTTGTGCTAGTGTTTGGTTTGAAAAAGAATTACTCATAACAAAACTAGGATGTCCCGTAGCACAACCAAGATTAACTAGTCGTCCTTCAGCTAGAATAGTAATGTAGCGTCCGTCAGGAAAATAATATTGATCTACTTGTGGTTTAACATTTACTTTTTTAATTCCGGGAAATGCATTTAATTTATCCATTTGTATTTCGTTGTCAAAATGTCCTATGTTACAAACAATTGCAGTGTGCTTCATTTTTTCCATGTGTTCTATTCGGATAATATCTTTGTTTCCTGTTGTTGTGACAAAAATATCTCCTTCGCTAAGAGCGTCTTCAAGAGTAGTTACTTCGTATCCTTCCATTGTAGCTTGTAATGCACAAATTGGATCTATTTCTGTAACAATTACTCTTGCACCAAATCCTTTCATCGATTGTGCACAACCTTTTCCAACATCTCCGTAACCACAAACAACAACTATTTTTCCTGCAACCATAACATCAGTTGCTCTTTTTATTCCATCAGCTAGACTTTCTCGACAACCATATAAATTATCAAATTTTGATTTTGTTACAGAGTCATTTACATTTATTGCAGGGAATAACAACTTTTTTTGTTCCATCATTTGGTATAATCGGTGAACACCAGTAGTAGTTTCTTCTGAAGTTCCTTTTATTTTTCCTACAACGCTAGTCCATTTAGTAGGATTCTTTGCGTACGAGTCTTTTAACAAATTTATTAGTTCTATAAAATCTTCGCCTTCAGCGGAATAGTCTTTGTCAAGTATAGAAGGATCTTTTTCTGCTTCAACGCCTTTGTGGATTAGCATTGTAGCGTCTCCGCCATCATCAACAATCAAGTCAGGTCCGCTTCCATTAAAATCAAGTGCTTGCTCTGTACACCACCAATATTCTTTTGCAGTTTCTCCTTTCCAAGCAAATACTGGGATACCTGTTTTAGCTATTGCTGCTGCAGCGTGATCTTGAGTTGAAAAAATATTACATGAAGCCCATCGAACATTTGCACCAAGTGCAGCGAGTGTCTCAATCAGTACAGCGGTTTGTATAGTCATATGCAAACTGCCCATTATATTAGCTCCTTTTAATGGCTGTTCTGTAGCGTATTTAGCACGTATTGCCATTAAACCAGGCATCTCTTTTTCAGCGATTTCTATTTCGCGTCTTCCAAAATCTGCTAAAGACATGTCAGCTACTTTGTAATTTTCTGTTTCGTCCAATTTGCTCACCAATTACTATTTATTTTACCATTGTCAACGCTTTTATTTCTTCTGGTAAAGACATAAGTCTTGCTTCTTGCTTAGATACTACACACGCTGCGAATTTACTTGCTAGCTCGCCAATTTTTGCTAGAGTCATTTTGTTGATTATCCCAAATAAGAATGCAGCTGCATAAGCATCTCCTGCTCCGTTAGTATTAACTACCAAATCAACTTTTTTTGGCATTACTTTTAGCGTTTCATTATTTGTTCTTACAAAACTTCCTTTTTCTCCTACCTTTAGAACAGTAAGTTCACAAATCTTTTCCAAGGTTGTAAGAGCTTTTTCGTCCATAAACCCAGTTAGTGCTTCTGCTTCGTCTTCATTCATAAACAAAATGTCAACGTATTCTTTTACAAAATCAACGAGTTTGTCACCAAGTCTTTTTATTACTCCGGCGTCGTTTACATCAAGAGCCACTTTTGCACCAATCTGTTTAGCGTATTTCACAAGTTTTACTGCGGTGTGATAATCCACATCGTGTTCTAACTTATATCCTTCTATAAGCATTATTTTTGTTTCAAATCCAGTGTTAATTTCTTCTTGTGAAACAAAGTTGCATTGTCCCAAATTAACAGCAAAAGTTCTTTCTCCGTCCTTTGTAATAAACGTTAAGCATTTTCCAGTTGCACCTTTTTTTTGTATAAACAAATCGCTTACTCCGGTATTCACAGTTTTTTCTAAGTATTCTTTTCCGTGTTCGTCGTCTCCAACACCGCCAATGTACGCAGTGTTTCCTCCAAGCAAAGCTATTCCTGCAATTATATTTGAAACACTCCCGCCAGGAAAACGAATTGTTTTTTTTTCTTTCAAAAGCTCGTCAAATTTCTTGCTGTCACTATCTCCAATAAGAAGAAAATTTCCTTTTGTTAAATTGTTTTGTGCTAAGAATTCGTCTTCAATATCTACTGTGATATCGAGCACAGAATTTCCAAAACCAACTACGTCAAACATACAAGAAAAGTGTTGTATTTTGTTTAAAAAGTTTTTTAATTCCTCCAAATTAAAATTAAAAAAGAATAATACTCCTGCCGGGAATCGAACCCGAGTCACTGCCTTGAGAAGGCAGTATGCTTGACCGCTACACTACAGGAGCAACGAAGAGATTCGTTGGCGATCTGGGCACCTTTGGTAACCCATTCGTCTTATTAGAAAAGTACTCTCAGCTAATCTTTATATTGCTATTCTTCGTATTGTTTGCATGGTAATAAAAGCAATTCTAATGGACCTTGACGGAACACTAATAGATTCGATTCCATTAATCACAAAGAGTGTTGAGACTACAATCAAACACTTTGGTTTTAAATGTTCTAAACAAAAACTACGAGAACTAGCACAACTCCACTCAAGAGATATTGCATATTATTTTATGGATAAAAACAAAAAACATTTTTCTCCACACGACTTTGTAAATTATCGTAGAAGTGTTTTTCTAAAGCTTTTAGATAAAAAACAAAAGCATTGGTTTGGTGACGCAAAACCATTTATCAAAAAGATGTCAAGAAATTACAAGCTAGCAATTGTAACAGGATCGCGATGGATTTTTTTAGATGCTGTTTTTGATGCTGGAACAAAAAACAAACTTGCAGCGATTATAACAAGTGACGACGTCAAACACAAGAAACCGGATATCGAACCGCTAGAAAAAGCTTTAGGAAAAGTTCGTGCAAAAAAAGACGAAGTTATTTTTATTGGTGATTCAACACAAGATGCTTTGATGTGTCAAAGATTTGGAATAAAGTTTATTGGAAAGTCTACTGGGATTTCAACAAGTTTTCAATTAAAAAGATTTAATCCAATTTTGATTGCAAAAAACTTTGCCGAAATAGAAGAATTTTTAGAAGAGTGAAAAACATGGGATTTAGACAGAGCATAACGGGTAAAAAACTTAGTAGAATGTTGCGAAGAGAACAGAGGGTTAGCCCAAGTAATGTTCCTGTTGAAGTAGAGGAGATGAGGGTAACTACAGCAAAACGTTTGAGTCATATTGACAAGTTTGTTATCAGGGTTGGAAAATTTGACAAATCACAACCTGTAAAATTTCTTGATGTTGGTTGTTGCCCAATGCTTGATGGGGCGCCTACTACCCTGTCTACTAAAAAAGCATTTAGACAAGCAGGTTATGCTATCGATATCACGGCGGTTGACAAATTTTTTCCAAAAGATTTTCAGCCAACAGATAGCAAAGTAAATTATGCGTCAATGGATATTTCTAGATCTGCTCCAAAAGGAAAATTTGATTTGGTGAGGGCATCAAAGATTTTTGAGCATATAAAAGGAGCGGAGAATGTTAGACGTGCGAAAGAAAATGTTTTCAATGCGGTTAACGAAGGCGGATTACTGGTAATTGATAGTTTAGGAAAAGTAGTTCCGGAATTTGGCCATAAAGTTAGGAGCGGGGCAGGATTTGTAATACTAAAGAAAGTTAATGGCGAAATGGTTTTTGTTAAATATATTGACCCTCAATCAGCTTATCGTTCAAAGCGATTAGGGCATATTTAATATTTAAATTGTTTTATTTCTTCTTTTTAGTTTTGTTTTTCTTAATTAGTTTTGGATTAATCAAATTTAATTTTTCTTCAAGTAGAGGAATATTAATCATTGTGTCTTTACAACCATCGCGCAACAACAAAACAACTTGTGGGATTATTGAAGTTCTTTTTAGCATGTCAAATGCTAGTTGTGCTTCGTCAAAACAACAAACCCCTACGCTAGCTTTTGGTCTGTATTTAACCAACAACTTTTTTACCATGCTCCCACCTGGAACAATAAAGACTTTTTTGTAACCAAGTTTCTCTGCCATGTTTTTTGCGTCACTAATATTGCAATTCCCACAGTGTTTGCACT
>Ga0233441_1001811_pt1 | contig 17358 bp, 20 predicted proteins | sample SI_123_September_4_FD_182781 | JGI IMG/M metagenome (GOLD analysis project Ga0233441, IMG submission 182781) | Seawater microbial communities from Saanich Inlet, British Columbia, Canada - SI_123_September2016_135_MG | ecosystem: Environmental > Aquatic > Marine > Inlet | place: Canada: British...
CAGGGCAAAACGGAGTATGCCGAACACTTAGAGTACAATTCCTTCGCCAGTCTTCTCTCCTCCGCTGACTGTGCGACATCAACCGTTTAAGGTGTGCGTTTTCACCGTTTTACGCACGAGCCCATGGTAGAAAGATACAATACTAATCGCTACCGCCGCAAGGCCCTACGCGTCGTGGAACCGCGAGTTTGGTTTGCCTCCGATGGTATCTATCACGAAACTCTGGGGCATACATCTCTGAAAGAATTAGTAAAGGTCACCGACCAGACTAGATCCCGCAAAGCTATTAGCTTCACACTTTCGATTTCTACAGAATCGTCCACCTATTCGGTGGCATTACCCTTTCCGGTGCCAGCAGGTTGTGAAGAGCGGGCTGGAAAGTTAGTACGTCGCTACCGCCAAGAACGTTTACACAATTGATTTTCTTGAAATCATACAGAGTATAGAGTACTGGTAGCCCAGCCCAAATTCCACTACATCTTCCACAACTCATTTACTCTAGTAGAGGAGTCCATCAAATCATGAATCAAAATTCATATTTAGCTGAAGAGCAACGAGTTTTAGCTTTAGAAGACGAATATATTGCAGCCGAGATAAATCGAGACGAAACCACCCTTTGTCGAATCATTGACGATCGTTTTGTTTTTAACGCCAATAATGGGAGAGTTACGGGTAAAGATGAGCTGATCGATAGCATTTTGGCTTGGAATATGATCGGGCAAACGATTACCGAGCGGTCAGTTGTGATCGAGGGCAATACAGCAGTGGTTTGTGGAACAACAGAGTTACGATTTGCCCATGACAATGCGGAGGACACAACATCATGCCTACGCTACACTTCGATCTACATAAAGAAGGAAGAACAGTGGCGATATTTAGCTCTACACATGGCTAAGCGGGATACCCGGAAGTAGCCATCAGAAACACAGCGAATCAACAGTGAACTTTTTTGTTAGGAAAAGCACTCTTTAAAATTTCTTTTCTCCCCCTACCTCTCCACAACAAACTCAATCGCTTCTTCCACTTCGTTCCCCGCTCTGTCTCGCGCGACGACCTGGATGAAATGCTCGCCTTCGGTGACGGCCCACGTCCACGCGTAGGGGGCTTCAGTTAAAACGCCGATCTGCTGATAATCGAGATAAAAGGCCACTGATTCCACGCCCAAATTATCATCGGCATTCACCTGTATCTCGATCTGTTTATTTCGCAGATAATCCACCTTTTCCCCTTGCAGCGGATAGACCATTTCTATACTCGGATACTCATTATCAATGCTGATCTGTGTTGTGGCGATCTCCACGCGCTGGTCTGTGTGCACGACCAATAATTGGACGGCGTAAAGTCCGCTTAGCGTGCTCGTATCCCAGAGGGCAAGCAAGTCATTTTCTACTGGATTATGTACATCTTCACCGATCTGTAACCATGTTTGGGGGTTTAATCCTTGCCCAACCTGAACGCGATAATAATCAAAATCTTTTCCACTGGCTGTGCCGCGAATTACCAAATTGCCGCTTATATCCGCAAAGAGTTCGGGGGCGGTAAAATGCGCTTCTGCCAAACGCGGCGGTGCGAGAATGGCATCATAATCCGTAGGCGGGCTTTCCACATCCGCTGTTTCAGCCCAAGCCTGTGCTTCCTCGGGGATGACTAGGTAAGTTTTCTCTTCGATCAAAGCTGGCGAAGTAAAAATGGTTGCTAAATAGCCCGTTTCTCTATTTACGCTAAAGCTGCGATATAAATTATCGTATTGGCTTGGTTCAGAACCGTTCAGAAAAACTTCGTTGACAATATTCGGGCAATCAGCGGTTGGGAGCAACCCCGAAGGGTCGCAAACATCCATTTTTGTGATACCGATGGGCGCATCCCAGCCTGTGGGCGGGAGCGTTTCGCTCGCTTTTTTAATCAACACATGCCATATCCCAGCCGAAATTTCGGGGTCAAAAGGCTCGTTTGCAGAGAGCCAAATAAGCACAACACGCTTGGGCGTATAGCCCACTGTCCACGCCGAAAGATCATCCGCCACGCGGCCAATTTTTGCGGCAGCCGGGAAACCCACATCCAGCGCATTATCCGTGCCCAGGCTTTGCCAGCGCGCGCTGCCATCGCTCAAAATATCATTCATCAAATAGGCCAATTGCGGCGTGACCACAGGCTGCGCTTCCGCATTACCCCAATCAAGCCAAATTTCACCCTCAGCATCGCGGATTTCCAGCACCGTTACAGCTTGTAAATCTACGCCCAGCATTTGGCCCTTCATCACGCCGTCGGCGGCAAAAACGCCATAGGCCTGCGCCAAATTTAGAGGAGAAATCAGGTCATTTTCATAATCCACACCAAAAGATCGCGAGATGCGCTTCACATTTTCTGTGCCCATTTGTGCTAAAACACCTTCCATCGGGATGCGATAATCGTTCGCCAGCGCCGTTCTTAAACGCATCGGGCCATGAAATTGCCCATCATAATTTTGGATGCCGGTCTCGTTCGGAATATCCCATAAAAGCGACGCCGGACTCAACCCGCGCGTAAATCCCGTTAAATAAACGAAAGGCGACAAACTTGACCCGATCTTGCCAGCCGCCATTTGACTGGATTCTCCCCTCAGCGTTGTCTCGCCAACAAACGCTAGCACCTGACCATTTTGCGGATCAAGGATCAAGCCGCTGGCTCGGGCATTTGTGAGCGCATCCATCACGGGCAAGGCAGGGAGCAAATGAGCAGAATCGCAGGTGTTTTCCCTTGCTCTGCTCAGGCGCGTGACTTGCGTTTGAATGGTACAAGCGGCACTTTTTTGCAGATCAAGATCAAGAGTGGAGGTGATGATGAGTCCACCGCGCTCTATCCGTTCACGAGGATAAATCTCAGAGAGTTGTTCGAGGGTTAAAGAGAGAAAGGCCGGGGCCGGGTTTCCAGGCTCATTAAACGAGGGTAAGGTAAAAGGCGAGTGACGCGCCGCATCCGCTTCAGCGGAATCGAGCATCCCCAATTCTTCCATAATATAAAGCGTTTCCTGGCGGCGCTGGTAGGATGCCGTGGGCGCATCAATGGGGTTGAGGGCTGGCGTTTGGCTGGCAGCCGCGAGGGTAGCAGATTCGGCGATATCTAGCTCGGTAATAGATTTGCCAAAATAAAGCTGCGCGGCAGATTCTGCGCCGTATGCGTTATGTCCAAAATTGGCAGCATTGAGATACCACTCGATAATTTGCTGCCGCCCATATTGCTCGGTGAGTTGCGATGCAAGAAGAATTTCGCGCAAGTCGCGGCGCAGGGAGGGGGCTTCATCCCAGAGCAGGAGATCGGAAACGAGCTTTTGGGTGATGGTGGGGTTATTGTTAAATCTATAGCCTTTATGCGTCCAAAAATCGGGATCGGAAAGAGCGATAGTCGCCTGCACAAGCGCATCGGGAAGATGTTGCGGATTTTCAGAGCCAATGGGGATGTATCGGCGTGCCTTATCTTCTGGCGCAAAAACATGGATGAGATTTTCACCGCTGCGGTCATAAAGGCGCGTTGGCTGAAGGAGCGAACCATCGCGCGGATTGAGTAATATTTCGAGTTTTTCTACAGGCGGGAGATCTCTAACAAGACTTTGATAAGAAAAGATAAAAGAAAAAATGCTAAAAATGAGCAGTAAAGAGAGCGTGACCCCACAACCCAAGCCAAGATTCCGACTGCCCCGCTCAAGCCGACGCTCTGGTTGAGCGCGGCGTTTTCGTCGCTTGCGGAGGATATTTAGAGTCGTAGGCATGTTTTCTCACCACAAAGAGCACAAAGGAGCACGAAGGAAAAACTTGTTTTGTTTTTTTCTTTCTGACTCTTCGTGTTCTTTGTGGTTAAAAACCTTAAAAAATCTCATCTAACCATCCCATAATGCCGCCATTCCCATTTGCCTTTTTTACTTTTTTCGGCATTTCCCCATACACTTCACCGTTTTGTCCGTTGATCAGCACGGTGTGATCTTTTCTCTCATAAGGGTAGGTGGTCATCCATAGCGGGAGCAGCAATAATTTATAGGAGGTAATTGCCAAATCTGCCGAAGAAGTGCTGAAACTTCTCAGATTATACATACTCCGCTTGATCTTTTTCTTTTCAGCATCATAGGCGCGGCTTCGTGCTTCGAGGGCAGCTTTGCTTAATTCTACTTCGTAGGTTTCTGCCGACCAATTGGAAAGATAACGCCGATTATAAGATTTTGTCTTGCGCAATTCATAGCTTTCGATCAGACTATGCAAATATTGCTCATATTTCTTTGCAGCGGGGATAACGAGATCATCCACAAAAATGGACATGTCGCCGCGTTCAGTAACATATGTTTTTTCTGTTTTAAAACCAAAACCTTGTTGCCTATTTTCTTCCACTTGCCGTTCGCCCCTATAGCCGATAGAGCCGCCAATATCAAAAGTCCAAACGGGGATATAAAGTCCGCGCGGGGGCAAGACCTTGCCTTGTGGCGTAAACCCGTTTTCTTTAACCCATGCGACCAAAATCTGTATAGCGCGTTTTTTATCAAAAGCGTGGAGAATAATTGCATCAGGGTCAAGCAGATCGCGTGTTTCGCCATGGTGAACAACATGCGGCGAAGCGCAATAAGCACAAGCAGATGAAATATTGTCTGCCGCGAGCAAAAATTCTGCGCCGCAGCCTTCGCAATGAAAAACTTTCCGCGCTATGGGTTTACTATGTCCGCGCAAGGTTGCCATCGCCGAGAAAAAATCCTGTTCTTTGGCTTCTTCCTCTTCAGTGGCATTTTCAACAGCGCAAAATTCACAAACCAGAGTTTGCCCGTCTGGCGAAAAGCTCATTTGGCCACCGCAGTTTGGGCAATCAAAACGCTCGGCGTTGGTTTCCCTGTCGCTGGCATCTGGCGCGGCGATCCGGTCAGAATCAACAATTTCCTCTGCTTTAAGCGTGCCATTTAAAATCGCCAAAGAACGCCGCGCACGCGGGTGCGTCATCCGATAAGAAAGCGCCTCGTCCAAAGCGTGGCGCTTTTTCTCCTCATCACTTTCGACTTCGCTCAAATAGAACCACAGGTCTGCCAAAATATCGTGATCTCTGGCAGAGTATAAGGCGCGCTCAAAATAATTTCTGGCAGAATTCAACTCCCCATGTTTCAACGCGGTCACGCCGCTGTGCATCAAACTCCGAATCCGTGCTTCGCTCATCGGCGCACAATCGCGTCTGTCATTTGCGCGATCCTCTTCATTTCTTTAACATCATGTACCCGGATAATATCCGCCCCGCGCGCGATCCCAACCGCAACCGATGCAGCAGTTCCCTCCACTCGCTGGTCAGCGGGCAGATCGAGGGTATAGCCAATAAAGGATTTCCGCGAGGGTCCTAGCAAAACGGGATAGCCTAGTAAGCGGATTTCATCTAAACGGTCGTTTAATTCCAAATTTTCTGCGATGGTTTTTCCAAAACCAATTCCTGGGTCGAGAATAATGGATTCGCTCCTGACCCCAGCTTGCTCAGCGATCTGAACCGATTCGAGCAACTCGGCTTTTACTTCTTCGAGCAAATTATCGTATTCCGCGCCGATATACGCATTCCCCAACTGGTCACGGACTTCAACGCTGGCGGGATTGCTGCGATTGTGCATCAAAATTACGGGACAGCCAAATCTCGTCACAACGGAAGCAAGCTCAGGGTCCGCGCGCAGCCCCCAGACATCGTTGACGATGTGAGCACCCGCGTTAAGCGCTGCCTCTGCCACCGAAGCCTTATAAGTATCTACCGAAATGAGCGTTTGCGGCATCTCCTCTGCTATCGCACGGATGATGGGGATAACGCGCCGAATCTCTTCATCTGCATCCACCGGCGCAGAACCCGGGCGCGTCGATTCACCGCCGACATCGAGGATATCTGCGCCAAAAGCCGCAAATTGACGGGCTTGTTCCAAAGCCCCCCCCTCGCCCCCCCCGCCAATGGTGGGGGAATCTAAAAGCCCATCGCCCGAAAAACTATCGGGCGTGGCATTCAGGATGCCCATCACATAGGTGCGTTTACCCCAAGTGAGCGTTTGATTGGCAATTTTGAGAGGTTTCATAGGTAAAAAAACGGACCCCGAAGTCTCCAGACTTCGGGGTGTTTACCCCAACATCTGGAGATATTGGACTCTATAATTATTTAAGCAAATTGGTCAAGCGGCAAAGCCAACCATGCTTCGGCTTCTTCTACATCAGTATAAATGTGAATATCTGCAGCAAAATTTGTGTCCGCCAATGCTGCTACTTTGCGAATTCCGTCTGCGACAGCATCACTAGCCACAACAACTGCCAAACGGATCTTGCGTGCGGAGGGGTCACTATTAAGGCGAATTGCAGAACGCATTGCTTCTTCGGGAATATCGGATACTTGGCGCAAATCGTATAGGTTGCGGGTCAGGCGGTCAGCATCGAGCAGGTGATCTTCTGCAAAAGCCTTCCAATGACTAATTGTTTTTTCGCTCAAGTCGGTAAAAACATAGTGCATCCCGCCATCGTTGCGGCGAACAACATGATAGCCGATCCCGGGTTCAGCTTTCCAATTGAGGGGTTTTGAGTCAGACATAATAAACCTCCGAAGGTTTCTAAAGTAGGACTTTCATAACAGGAGCTCTGAGTCGATTTGTAATCCACGTGTTTGCCAGAAGCCGCTGGATTGCCTGTACTCCGAAGGGGTGCAAATCTAGCTAGAGCAGAAGAGGCGAAAATCCTATAAAGTTAAATTGATTAAATAATTATACCGAAAAAGAGGTGATCTCGTTGCAATCAACATCCTTTAGCAAGGATGCGATATTCTTTTTTAAGAGAGGGTGTTCAAACTCAGGAGCTAAATCTGCAAGCGGGACAAGTACAAAAGCCCGCTCATGCAAACGTGGATGCGGAATGGTCAGATTTTCCTCCTCTAGCACGAGATCATCATAAAAAAGGATATCAAGATCAATGAGCCGAGGTCCGTTTCTGAAAAGTTTTACACGCCCCAAATCGGCTTCTCGTTTTTTGAGAAAGTCGAGCAACGTCCGTGGTTCCAGGCTTGTTTCCGCTTCAATGACCATATTCAGGAAATGGGCTTGCTCTGTGTACCCCCATGGCGGGGTTTCGTAGATGGTTGATTCGCGAGTCACACGCAATTCTGGCGCGAGTGAGTCGATGGCAGCGCGCAAATTTTCTGCGCGGTCGCCGAGATTAGTGCCGAGGGCGATGTAAATTAATGACATATTTTTGTATGTAGGGGCGGGTCTGCCCCTTTCGGGGATGCTACGCGAAGACCCGCCCCTACGGTAGATTAGACCCTTTCTAAAATCGTTGCGGTTGCCATACCATGACCAATGCACATGGTCTGTAAGCCAAATCGGGCATTGCGCCGCTGCATCTCGTGGACGAGTTTCGTCATCAACACTGCACCCGTCGCGCCAAGAGGGTGCCCATGCGCGATCGCGCCGCCATTGGGATTCACCTTCTCCATATCGGGGTTAAATTCTTTTACCCACGCCAAAACTACGCTTGCAAAGGCTTCGTTAATCTCAATCACATCCATATCGTCGAGGGTGAGACCACCGGTCATTCCCAAGATTTTTTTGGTCGCGGCGATTGGACCATCGAGTGCCAAAATGGGGTCTGTGCCAACAACAGCGCGTGTTAGCACACGAGCGATAGGCATCAGGTTATAGCGTCCAACCGCATCCGCAGAGGCGAGCAGTAGCGCGCCAGCCCCGTCGCTAATTTGGGAGGCATTCCCCGCCGTGACGGTGCCATCTTCTTTGAAGACAGGTTTTAGCGCACGCATTTTTTCGCGGTCTGGGGGGCGGCGCACACCTTCATCGGTGTCAAAAACTGTCCCGTCGGGGAGGGTTAGTGGGATAATTTGTCCGTCGAAATAGCCTGCATCCATAGCGGAAGCAGCTTTTTCGTGAGAGCGAAACGCAAAGTCATCCTGTTCATCTCGCGTCAGATTCCACTTTTCCGCCATCATTTCTGCGCTCACACCCTGATGGACAAGTTTTTGGGGCATATTTGGAGACCATTCGGATGGATAATCTGCCCCCAACATTTGATGGGACATCATCTCTGTACCGCCCGCCAAAACGAGATTCGCATCGCCCGCAAGAATGGCTTGCGAGGCAAAGTGGACAGCTTGCTGGCTCGAACCACACATCCGGTTAATGCTTACGCCCGGCACATGGACGGGGAAACCGGCATTGAGCGCACCCAAGCGTGCCAAATTTGCGCCCTGATCGCCGATGGGTGTGACAACACCCCAAATGACATCATCGAGACGTTTGGGCGCGATGCCTGCCCGACGGACAGTTTCAGCCATGACTTGAGCGGTCAGGTCAACGGGGGCAAGGGGGTAAAGCGCGCCTTTTTCTCTGCCAAGAGCGATGGCAGAACGTGCTGCGGAGATAATAAAAACATCGGTGTCGGACATGGAAAAATCCTTTTTTGAGCTATTTTTTTCGAGGTATCTTATGGTATCACATCAGCAAAAAGAGAGTGGGACATCTGATGATCCACACTCTTTTTGTTTGACTTTTAGATAGCGTTATTCCTTGATTTTGTTTCCCATTCCTATAAGTTGGCCTTTTAGTCTTTCAGCATATTTTGCACGTTCATGAATTTCAAAAGGGCTTTTTTCAGAGGTATGAAAATTATCGTTTTTGTAGCGTGGTATGACATGTAGATGATAATGCCAAATATGTTGATCTCCTGCCGGCTCATTGTGTTGTCTAAGTATAACGCCATCACATTGATATTCTGCTTTCATGGCCAGTGCAATATCCTTGCTGAGAGAGTGAATTTTTGATGAAAGAACTAAAGGCAAATCATAGATATTTTCAAAATGTTTATTGGGAATAATAAGCACATGTCCTTTATTATTTGTCCATTTCCGTGTTGCCATGAAAGCAGTTATATTTTCGGTTTGGAAAACCAGATCACTTTGCTTTAGTTGAGTATGACTATTTTCTTTTTCCTGGATGAGTAGACAAAACGGGCAAATATATGCTGAAGGTGCATGCTTGTTCATAAGGAACTCTTTTTTACCATTTTTTGTTCCTAAACAAGTTTTTGCGCGACCACCCAAAGAAAGGTAACGGGCTTGCCAAATTCATCGGCTGTCTCCTCTTTTGCACTGATGACTTTCAACCCCGCTTCTTCAACAAGACGTTGATTGGTTTCGCTATCAAAATTGCTCCAGTACATGGGCAAGCCTCCCAGCCAATTCACATTAATTTGAGTTTCGCTTGAATATGCACCCATTGATATGACTAATAATCCATCTGGGCGTAACCAAGACTTTATTTTACGAAGAAGTTCGGCATGTTCCTGTCGAGGAACGTGGATGATGGAATAAAAGGCTATGACTGCGTCAAAACTATTTTTCGGGAAGGTAAGTGCTGTCATGTCGGCATGAACGAAATTGCCTTGAGGGATTCTCTGTTTTGCAAGGGCAATTTGGCGAGCAGAAATATCCACACCTGTGACGGTAAATTTCTCTGCGAGTTCTTGCGTTGTCGGGATTCCTGACCCACAACCTAATTCAAGGACTTTAGCACCTTTCGGCAGATTTTCAAGCAGCACGGCTGTATATTTGGCGCGTTCTTCTATCCTGACATCCTGTGTCCATTTTTCATGCTCTTCGGCTATATGGTCGTATCCATTTTCGACGATTTTTTTAGGCTTCATTTAGGGCTTCCTTGTGTGATCTTGCGCTTACTCTATTTTCCGGTGAAGATTATACGCAAGCCTAGATATAAAAATATAGACCCCGTGATCTTATCCGTTGTTCTTCTAAATTTATTATAGAAAATCTGCACCCTTTTCATTGAGAAAAAATAAGCAACCAAGCTGTACCAAAGCACTGAGGCAGAAAAGACCATAGCCACTGTCGCAAAATAAAACCAAAGAGGTGCTTGTAGGGGAAAGGAGATGATAAAAAGGCTTCCAAAGAAGACGGCGGTTTTGGGATTTGCATAGCTGGTAAATAACCCCAGTCGAAATGCGGAAAGATTATCTTTGGTTTCTCCCTGAGAGTTGCTAATCATCTCTGATGACTGAAAACTAGCGATGATTATATTTAGGCCAAGATAAGCCAAATACAGCCCGCCGATAATTCGAATAAGATGATATAGCCAAGCTGCATATTCGAAAATAGCTGTTACTCCGATCAAGCTTGCGCTTGCCCATGTCGCTGCGCCAGCTGAAACTCCGAGGGCGATATAAAATCCCCTTTGTCTGGAATCGGAAACTGAATACTGTGAAACTGCGACAAAATTCGGACCGGGAATTGTTAAGACGAGAAACCACGCCCCAAATAAGCTTGCAAAGGCTACCAATAGATCCATATTTTTTTGCTTGTCATGCTTTATTTTTCAATTTCATTTAGTAGTTTGGTTATTTTCTTGCTCGCATAGCCTTTTCAGTTCTTCAAATTCTGTTTCCATCTGTTCTTGGATGTCCTTTCTTATCTTCCGTCCAAAAATAATATTCACAAGATTCATTGGGAATTTCCAGTGAATATCTGCTTCTGTTTTAAGGATTGTTTTTCCATTTTTCCCCTCAAGCGAATAAGAGACATTGACTTTGTGGAGCTTGCTCTCTAAGTGAAAAGCGATTGTTTTGTTCTCGATATGATCAGTAATGATCCCTTTCATCTCCAAAGTCTTTGCGCCATTTCCCATTTCTTCGATAAAGGTTGTGCCGACCTTTTCGGGTCTTTCTTCAATGATCTTTCCTTTTTTGACACCCTTTTGCCAGCGCATGGCTTTTTCGGGGTCATCTATCCACGGGAAAATTTTCTCCGGTTCTCCTGCTATTTCAAGGGTAAAAAATATTTTCATCTCATTATTCTCGTCACTTTATCGTGCAAGTCCTTAAGATATTTTTAAACCACCAATAAATTCCCGGATGACGGAATCTTGAGGGACGATGCTATCGTCGGGATAAGGGCTGATGGTTTGAAGCAAGTCGAATACACGTGCGGCTCGCTGGAAGGCATCCTGCCGGAGCGGATCATCTTTATAGGTTACGACCCATTCTGCAAAACCATCCAGTAATTTGGATTTATATAGAGGCAATTCGTAAGGCATGGCACTATTGATGATGAAATCCGCTGTGCCTGAGTAGGGGATGATATTTCTCATTTCGCTAGAGCGGACATAATGCCAATGCGTCAGGGTTTTTTCGTAATCGTAGGCGCGGTGCATCGCGTCACGCAACATTCTGCGCATCAGGCGGATATCCGTCCAGCGGATATATTTACCCTCGTCATTTTTGATTTGCAGCAAAGGCTCAATATAGAGCCTGACCTTGCTGTCTGTGATGCCGTCTGTTAAGGGAGGGTATAAACCATAGAGACTGTCGATCAGGATGATATCGCCTTTTCGTAGACGCAGCGGAGTTTGGTTGGGGTGTCGTTTGCCTGTCTTGAAATCATAAAAAGGCAAGAGCACTTCTTTGCCTTCAAGAAGCTGATGAAGGTGCTGGTTGATCAATTCAATATCCAGCGCCTGGGGTGTTTCAAAATCGTAATCGCCAAACTCATCTTTGGGGTGCATCTCCAGATCAAAATAGTAATTGTCCAGATTTAGCTCTACAAATTGCATCCCCAGCTTGCCAAGATTATGTGCGACTTTATTGGTCGTTGTTGTTTTGCCAGATGATGAAGGCCCGGCAACGATCGCCAGACGAACTTCACCTTTTCTCTCTTCTAGCAGGGCGCTAACTGAGGCGATATCCTCTGCATAAGCGGCTTCTGACTCTGCAACAATTTCTTTGATCTCGCCATTTTTTACTCGTTGGTTGAGTTTTTGAACGGTATTTAGCTCATGGCTGACAGACCAATCTAGCGTTCTCCACATTTTTGCCCAGGGGATATATTCTGAGCGCTGCTCGGAGAGTGGCTTCTGCTTTTGCCGACGACGATTGCGTTCTTCCCGATATAGGATGTAATGTTTCGCGACCTTGGCGTGCCCGGCTTCGATCAGTGTTTTCTCGACGACATCCTGAATCTCTTCTACGGTTGGATATTGCTTTGGTTTGCATTCTTCTTCCAGGGTTACGATGATCTGATCGGCTAAATTTTCAGCGGTTTTTTTATCCCTTCCCCCAACGGATACCGCCGCACGGAAGATCGCGTTAACGACCCTGCTGCGTGAAAACGCGACCGTTGCCCCATTTCGCTTGATGACATATTTTATCTTTGCCATAAGATTTCTCCGAATGAAAAAGGGACTTGTTCAAGTAAGAGCTTTTGTTACTTCTTAGCTTTCTATAGATGGATACTGCACATTGCCAGCGTCCGTGTGCGCGCTTTGTTAGGCGTTAGATGGTTGGTTCCGTTTTATTTTCTCGTATTGAATTATGTATTTATTGACAAATTCCATCATTTCGTCAAAATCGCTCTTTGTAACTACATCTCCAGACCAAATCTCATTTATTTTTGCTCCAACGAAGTGAATAATATATGTTTTGGATGGCACATTCCCATTGCGCAACATTTGAAGGAAATCGTAATCCCCTTTTTCTGCATTTCCAAAATTCTTACCGGCATAGGATTCTCCAAAAAATTCATCCTTGTAACTCCAGCCATTATCATAAGCCCAACCACCATGTTCCCATGCGTATCTGTCAAACTCGTTATGGTCTTCAAAATCATTATTCATATCAACATCTTTTCAAACTCAATTCGAATGCACGCTTTGTTAGAGCGAAATATCCTTTTCCAGAATTGAAGAACAAGTTCTCCAAAACTTAAGCATTTCAGGGAAAAGCTCATCCAAGTTGTAAATGCAATGATAAGACATTTTCTCCAACGCTTCGTCTTTATTTTTAATGTCTAGAAACTGGATTAGTTCCATCTCGTCCTTCATAATAGGAATTCGGAAATAGGCTTCAAAGTGGTCAGTAACAAAACGAAACTTGATGTTTGCGGGTTGATTTTTTATTTCGTTTCTAATCTTTCGAATGTGAAATATGTAGGTGATGTTGATTTTTAGAAAACCGAAAATCCTTAATCCACTCTGATCGTATTCGCCCTTCATTAGTTTCCTTGCGAAAGGTAAGAATTTTCTGGAAGTTTGAATACTTTGACCTTTTCTTTCTGTATTTAATTTTATTAGGAGACTGTCAAGTAGCTCGCGGCTATTAAAAAACAATTCTCTAAAAGAAGACAGGAAATTAATTTCATTCCCAAAGCCTTTTATAAACAGGCTTGTGTGTTGATCGACTTTATCGTCAAAGCGTAATTTGAGCTTTTCTGAGGAAAATTGGTATTGCGCGATTGCTCTTTCAATCGAGAGTAATCGAACCTCGATATTTCCGTGCAAATCTTCTGGTTTTCCAAATTCCATTGTTTTCTCCCTAACGTGGTTTTATGCGGAGAAACTTCCTCATAAAACCACTATTTGAGTATTATGCGCTCTTACCCAAAAACCCTCGTGTAGCGGTCGCAATGTACACATTGTTGGGCGGTTTTATTGTGCAAGACTCATCACCTGAAAGAGATATGATATTTTTCATTGCTAACTCTCAACATCAAAATTATTAGTCTGCCACGACTGGGAAAAAAGCCAGCATCTCGGCAGGAATAAGGGTGGGTCTGCCGGTTGTCAATTCAATGAAAACCCATTGCGTCTCACCTTCAACAACGATCTTGCTATCCGCTTTGCGAAGAAATTCGTATTTGCGTATCCCTCTCACTCGCTTGAATTCAGAAATCCATGTGCGGACTTCAATTTCATCGTCCAGATAAGCAGGAGAAAGGTACTTAATCCGATGTTCGCGCACATACCACCCCGTATTTTCTGGTTGCATATATCCAGGAATCGACTCAGGATGACGGAGCGCGGCATCTTGCATCCATTGCAAATAGGTTACGTTATTAACGTGACCATAATCGTCAATGGCACTTTGTGGGACAGTCAACGTATAAGAAAAGATGGAAGGATTTGACATTAATAATTCTACTCCTCTGAATTAATTATTTATAAAGAACCACCCAACTAGATTTTATGCGGAAAACCTTCTATATAAATCTACGCTCAGGTATTATGCACTCTTCCCCAACAACGCCCTCAACTCCTCCATCGCTACATCTGCATCTTGAAAATGGATACCGTACATCCCCAGCTTACGAGCGGCTTCGATATTTTCGATGAAGTCATCTACAAAGACGCATTCTCCGGGGGCAACACCTAATTCTTCCAAAACCATTTCGTAAATGCGCGCATCTGGTTTGGCAATGCCCATCTCAGCTGAGATGAATATCTCGTCGAAGGCATCGTCAATTGCCCATTTGTTGATCAGTAGACCGCGTAGATCATCCCAGGCATTGCTAAGAAGGGCGGTTCTAAATTGCGGGCGAAAAGAACGTATGCTTTCGATGATGCTGTAATCCATCTTGTCCCCGCCGAAGAACTCATCATAAAATGCCTGGATGGCCTCATCCGTTTCGGGCAAGGCAAGAGAGCGCATCACATTTTGCATATGATCACGCGCGCTAATTTCTCCACGAGATGCGCGTCCGCTGGATTTATTGCCGAAAACGACTTTGTCCATCTCGGTGTATGTTTTGTCAAAACGCAAGCCCAAGGTGGCGCGCGGCGTGCGGTCTTCTGTCCGCACCAGCACACCACCCAAATCGAAAATTATAACTTTAATGCTCATCGCTTGCGTTTTCTTTTCTTCTTTTCTTTCTTTGGTTTGCCCTTGTTTGCAGCAGCTTGCTCTTTCAAACTTGCTTGTTTTTTTTCAAATTCAGCAGCTCGTTTCATCATCTCTTCGTATTCTGCTTCCCAATTGGGATAAGTTTCATTCATCCGCTCATCAGAAACACGCACAGCTTTCTGGCAATGGGGGCAGAGAGCGTCGTAATGGTTTTGACCTTCGTTGTGGATGGCGAACAAACCCGCGAGGGCGGCATCTCTATTTTCAGCGAACATTTTAGTACAGTGAGAACATTTGATTTGCATTTTTTACTCCTTTTCGGATTAAAGTGCATCGCACCTGATTTTAGCTGGAACCCCTTTAATAGGTTGCTATCTGGCAATTAACTTCTACCGTTAAACAGATACGACGCACTTCTGATAGATTACTCTTCTATAGATTGTACGCTAATTTCCTTACCCGCACGAATCTCTTTTTCATATTTATCAAATTGCGAGAAGACAGACATGCCCGCTTTTTCGTAGAGACGGAGCGCACCCGTTAGGCTGCCCGCATCCACGCCGAGGCCAATTTTGCGTACACCGCGTTTATAGAATTCACCAAAAGAGTGTTGCAAGAGAGCCAGCCCCAGCCCGCGTTTGCGCCAGGCTCTGCGAACGCCAAGCTCAGCAACCCAGCCCATATTATCATCTTCAAATGAGCGCGGACGGCAGATATTGATCCCCGCCACTTCATCACCATCCCATAGGATGAACCAAAGCGCAGGGTCATAATTTTCAGTTTTGGTCATATAGTGGACAAAGCGCGGGAAGCCGACATCGAAAGGCTCTTCGACATAGCCAAAATGGTCTTTGAAGGAATCGTCTATTGCCCGATAAACCGCTTCGAGATCGCTCTTGGCATCAAACGGCTTCAGAACAAGATCATCTGCCCAACGAGGGGCGGGTGGGGGTGAATCCATCTCGATCCGCATCTGGTAAAAAGAGCGGATATGACTGTAGTCCAAATTCTTGAAAAGTTCGTGTGCTTCCTTTGCTCTACTATCTACACCTAATTCGTTTGTGACGCGGACTTCAGAGGGCAAAGCATCGAGGACGCGCAGAGAAAAACGCTCTGCCCATTGCGTTAATTCGGTGCCTAAGCCGAGTCCATAATGATCGGGGTGCACTCGTGCCCATATCCAGGGTTTGACGGGCGGATTGTTGCGCGTCCATGCTTCTACATAAGCGATGAGTGTACCATCGGGCGCAAAGATAATCCGCGTATCTTCTTTGGGGATAAACTCATCCAAGCTCCATTCGGTTCTGAGTTCTTCTTCGCTCAGTTCACGGTGCCCTAATTCTTTCATCGCCCAAGCGTTGAAAAGCGTAGCGCAGGCGGGGATGTCATCCATCGTTGCCGAGCGGAGGGTATATCCTTTGGGGAGTTTTATTTCGGTCATTTTAATTTTCCTTATTCTGTTTGCTTCAGTAGGGGCGACCCGTTTTGATTGGACGAAAAGTCTTGTTCAAAACAATATGTCAGTTAAAAAAATAATATTTTTTTAGGCAGAACAAAGGGTCGCCCTTACAAGATATTATTCTTCTATCTCACGCCCTGCACGCAGTTCTTTTTCGTAGCTTACATATTCAGAACCGACGCGCATTCCGGCGCGTTTATATAGGCGGGTTGCGCCGGTTTGGCTAGCGGCATCTACGCCTAAACCGACTTTTTTTGTGCCGAGCTGATAAAAGGCGGTAAATGTTTTTTGCAACAGTGCCAAGCCCAAACCAAGTTTGCGCCAGGGTTTGCGCACACCGAGGATGGCCACCCATCCGTTTCCCATTTTATATTGATTAACGGCGATGCCGGCGATCTGATCCCCATCCCATGCGATGAACCAGAGTTCGGGACGGTATTCGTGGCTTTCGAGATTGCGCCTTTTCCAGATTTCGTGCGAGACGGGGGTAAAGCCCCAATGATCGCGAAAGGCTTCGCTTTGGGCATCGTGTACCAGTTTGGCGTGTGCTTCCGCATCGAAGGGGCGCAATTCGATCCCTTCGGGAAAGATGGGCGCGGTGGGCGTTTCGTTCAGCATAATTTCCATCCGCCAGAAAAAGCGAACGGGGTTATAGCCTTCATTCTCGTGCATTTCACGTGCAACAGTATCTTCGATAGACATACTATTCTGAATGAAAACGCGTAGCTCAGGGTCGGCCTTAGTAATTTCTTCACGAGCACGTTTATCAAGAGCACGCAACATGGCTGTACCGACGCCCTTTCCTATATGATCGGGGTGGACATAACCATCGCCAAGCAGCGCGGCATGTTGACTGCGATTATAGAATTCTTCGTAACCGACCATGCGACCCTCAGCGTCGGTCACGACCCAAGTATCGGTGTTCATATTGAGATTGGGGTCTTCCCAAACTTCTTTGAGTTCTTCCGGGCTATAGGCAACATCAGTATCGCCATCGTCTTCGCAAACATCGTAGACGAGTTTAACGACTGCACTGAGATCGTCCATTCTTGCTGCGCGGAGGGTGTAGCCTTCTTCTAAATTTAAGTCTTTCATTTTCTTGTCCTAATGTAGCTGTGCAATGCATCTTGAAGATGCATTGCACAGCGGGTTTGGCAAAATCAGTAGTTCACGATTTTGATTGACAAAGCGGGCAACTTCGGAGAAAGTTATGTTAGAAGATAAAACTAAATCCGAAGAGGCCCGAAATAATGA
>Ga0233441_1001812_pt1 | contig 17354 bp, 18 predicted proteins | sample SI_123_September_4_FD_182781 | JGI IMG/M metagenome (GOLD analysis project Ga0233441, IMG submission 182781) | Seawater microbial communities from Saanich Inlet, British Columbia, Canada - SI_123_September2016_135_MG | ecosystem: Environmental > Aquatic > Marine > Inlet | place: Canada: British...
ATCTCTTTATGCAGCGACTAAAAAATCAAATGAACTGATGGCTCATACATATAGTCATCTTTACCATATGCAAACTACAGGACTAAGGTTTTTTACTGTTTATGGACCTTGGGGACGACCAGATATGGCACCTATGCTTTTTGCAGATGCTATCTCAAATGATAGACCTATAAAAGTATTTAACAATGGTGAGATGAATAGAGATTTTACTTATATAGATGATATAGTAGATGGTATTATAAAAGTGATAGATAATCCATCTGATTTTAATGTTTATAATATAGGAAATAATTCTCCAATTAGTTTAATGGAATTTATAGAAACTATAGAAAATAGTATAGGTAAAGTTGCAGTTAAGAACTTCTTACCTATGCAAGATGGTGATGTAGTGTCTACTTATGCAGATGTAAGCGGACTGATAAATGACTTTGGATATAAACCTGATACAAAGTTAAGTGATGGAATTGCTGAGTTTGTGAAGTGGTATAGAGAATTTTATAATGAGGTAAATGGATAAATGAACTTTATAAAAGAGATAAAGATTAAAAACTTTTTTTCAATAAAAGACGAGATAATTCTAAACTTTGAAGCTAGTGATTATACAAAAGAAAATCATAAAGAAAGAGCTTTTAAAGATAAAGATAACTACTACAACAAGCTCATATCTATATACGGAGCAAATGCTAGTGGTAAAACTACACTTCTAAAGTCTTTAGTAGTCTTAGGTGCTACAATTAACAATGAAAAAAGTGACACACTTCCATACTCTATAAAAAATAAATTTGCCCATGCAAACTCAAAGACGGAGTTAAGTGTAAACTTTGTAGTTTTGGTAGATGGTTGCTATCAAGAATTTCAGTATGAGCTGATATTTGATGCAAATAGATCAAAAATAAACAATGCAATATCAAATGAGATACTATATATAATAAAAGAGAATAAAAGATATACTTTTTTTAATAGAAAAGATAGAAAGATAACCATAGATGATATAGATATTAAAACAAAAGATATTATTTTTGATAATATTAAACCCACAATATCTATATTTAAAGAGTTTGAGAAGTTTGATCAATCTAGTCTAATACTTACCTCTATCAAAAACTTTTTAGGAAATATTCCAAGCCTTACAAATATAAATAGTGCTTTTTTCACTACATTTGGTATAAAAAAAGAGGATGAGGAGAAATTTGTACTCAATATCATAAATGATGAAAAGTTAAAGGGTTTCATAGAGAAGTTTTTGCACTCTGTAGGTATGGATATAGATGATATAAAGGTTGATTTCGATAGAGATGAAGACGACCAGATACAAGGGATAAAAGATATCCTTATATATCATAGCATAGATACTAAAATACCACTAGAGTACAAGTTAGAATCAGATGGTACAAAGATGCTTTTTAAGATACTTATAGATGTCTATTTAGCAAAAAAATATGCTACAGTATTGGTCATAGATGAGTTTGATAGTGTATTGCATTCTATGCTAGTACCACTACTAAATAAGCTTATCATAGATAGTGATATACAGATATTTTATACTACTCATAATATTTATAATATGAAGTTTTTGTATGCAGATGAAATATATATTATAGAAAAAGATGATGTGCATAAGACACACATAAAAGAGCCAAAAAAAGATGATACTCTAAAAGGGTATGAAAACTTTTTATCATTATACGAAAACAACTATTTAGGTGGTTTACCAATATTTGAAAATATTTTCACAAAGATAGATGATGATAAATAGTTTATTTACTCAGTTTAAGCCTGAGTTATCTACTACTAGTGTATCTATATATAAAAAGATGCTTTGTATAGTAGAGGGGCAAACAGAGCTAAAATATATCTACAATCTGTTTCGTTCTTTTGGTTTTGATGGAAGATGCAAAGAGCTATTATCAAAACATATAAAAGTATCTTGGGGCAAAACACAAGTGACGGTAAAAAACTATTGCAACTTTCAAGGTGGTAGCCAAGATGGTTCTGTAGTACCACGACCAGCTCAAGAGGCTTTTGAGTTTGAAAAAGATAATATTGAACTTTATAGTGATATAGTAGTACTTTTTGATAGCGACAAAGATAAGAATGAAGAGGTGAAAAACTACTTTTTAGATGAGTTGAATAAAATAGATACTAAAAGTTTCTTACTCTCTTCAAAGCCATGCTTTGAGGGAAGTCTTATAGATTATTGCAGATGTGGTCAGTGCAAAATAGATATAGAAAAACTAGATGAAGAAAACAGACCTTGTGACAGGTACAAAAACAACTTCTCAAAACTAAACTGTTTTAATGGTGTAGGTGCTTTGATAGATAGTATATCAAAAGATGATACAAAGTATTTAGCACAAAATCATTCACAGCTTTTAAATTTGAGTAGATTTATTGAAGACAAGATTGGTTTATAGCAAATGATAAACAAAATAAAAAACATAGCTAATACAGAAGATAAAAAAAGGTTATTGTCAAATTTTTTTTCGCTTTCAGTATTACAAGGTGCAAACTATATTTTACCACTTATTACTCTTCCCTATCTTGTAAGAGTTTTAGGAGTAGAATATTTTGGACTTTTAGCATTTACAACCGCTACGATTGCGTATTTTGCACTTATTACAGATTATGGGTTTAATTTAACAGCATCAAGAGAAATATCTATACATAGAGATAACAAAGAAAAAATCATAGAGATATTTTCATCTGTCATGACTATTAAGTTTATATTAATGTTTGTGTCATTTTTATTACTTATGATATTGGTATATAGTTTTGAAAAGTTTTCCCAAGATGCACTTATCTATTTTTTATCATTTGGTGCTGTTGTAGGGCAGTTTTTATTTCCTATTTGGTTTTTCCAAGGTATGGAAAGAATGAAATATATCACTTATATAAATATAGGTTCAAGACTTCTTTTTACTATAGCTATATTTGTATTTGTACAAGAAAAAAGTGATTTTTATATGGTGCCAGTTCTAAGTTCATTTGGAGCTATATTAGGTGGATTTTACGCTTTATACTTTATAAAAACAAATTTTGATGTGAAGTTCACTTTTCAAAAGATAGAAACATTGATTTATTATTTAAAAGAAGCAAATAGTATATTTATATCAAATTTAGCTATCAGTTTATATACTGTTTCAACTACATTTATTTTAGGTATTTTTACAAACAATACTATTGTTGGATATTTTGCAGCAGCAGATAAAATAATACAAGCATTTATGGGTCTTATGGGTCCTATATCTCAAACTATTTATCCTTACATTACAAAAAAAGTAGAACATTCAAAAAAAGAGGCTCTTGAATTTATACGAAAAGTATTTGTTTATATTGGACTATTTACAGCTTCTATAAGTATTAGTATATTTATTTTTGCTGACTTTATTATACAGTTACTCTTGGGCAATCAATATGAAAATTCTATCATTGTATTACAAATTATGGCACTACTACCATTTTTGATAGGGATAAGTAATATCTTTGGAATACAAACAATGGTAACATTTGGAAGAAAAAAAGAATTTAGTAGAATACTTATAGTAGGAAGTATTTTAAATCTTATATTATCATTTATATTAGTACCTATGTATACTTATATAGGTTCTGCTATATCTGTTTTGATAGTTGAATGCTTCATAACAATATCTATGTTTACATATTTACAAAAAAATGGATTAAAATTAATAGGAGAAAATAAAAATGTTTGATTATATAATAATAGGTGCAGGGTATGCTGGTAGTGTAATGGCTGAAAGAATCGCTACGCAAGAAAATAAAAAAGTACTTATAATAGAAAAAAGAAACCACATAGGTGGTAATAGTTATGACTTTAAAGATGTTAATAATATCTTAATACATAAATATGGTCCACATCTTTTTCACACAAACAATAAAAAAGTATTTGATTATCTATCTCAGTTTACATCTTGGGATGTTTACAATCATAAAGTACTAGCGGTACTAGATGGAAAAGAAGTTTCTATCCCTTTTAATTTTAATACTATTTATGATGTATTTCCAGATACTTTAGCTAAAAAACTTGAGGAAAATCTTTTAAATGAATTTGAATATAATTCAAAAATACCAATATTAGAACTGAAAAAATCAGAAGATAAATACTTACAGTTTTTAGCAGATTTTGTATATGAAAAGGTATTTGTACACTATACTGCAAAACAATGGGGTATGAAACCTGAAGATATGGATGGTGCTGTGACAGCAAGAGTTCCAATATTTGTAGGTAGAGATGATAGATATTTTAATGATAAATATCAAGTGATACCAACAAATGGATATACAAATATCTTCGAAAATATGATAAATCATAAAAATATAAAACTTATGCTTAATACAGATTTTAAAGAAGTATGTGAAATATTTGATAATGGTTTTAAACTAATGGGAAGTGAATTTAAAGGAAAGATAATCTATACAGGTCAAATAGATGAGCTTTTTGATTATAAATTTGGTGATTTACCTTATAGAAGTGTAGATATGAAGTTTGAAACTGTAGATAAAGAATATTATCAAGAAGCTACAACTGTAAACTATCCAAATAACTATGATTTCACAAGAATCACAGAATTTAAACATATACATCCTACAAAAAGTGATAAAACTACCATACTAAAAGAGTATCCAAAAGAGTATATAAAAGGTCAAGACACTCCATATTATCCTATTTTTACAGATGAAAATCAAGCAAAATATAATAAATATTTAGAGTACTCTAAAAGATGGACAAATTTAATCTTACTTGGTAGACTAGCAGAATATAAGTACTATGATATGGATGATATGGTTGAGAGAGTTTTAGAAGTATTTGAGGCAAAGATTAAATAATGAAGATAATAGAATTATGCAGTGGATATGATATAGGCTATAATGGTGGAATAACAAATTATGTAAGGAGTCTGTCTGATTCTTTATCCTTAGCTGGTAATGAAGTATATGTTATAGATTCTCAAAAAAATATTCCAAATAAATTAAAGTATAATTTTACAAAGATAAAATTAATAAATGATGAATTAAAACCATTTCATTTAAATAATAGTATCAATAATGATGATGCTAAAGAGTTTGAAAATATACTTTTAAAGATAAAACCAGATATAGTTCATATCCATATGATGATTGATTTGCCTTTTAATATAATAAATATTGCAAAAAAATATTCGAAGGTAATTATTAGTTTACATGATTATTCATATATTTGTAATAGAATAACAATGTTTGATAATAATGATAATTTATGCTTGAATTCAAACAATGGAATACAATGTAATAGTTGTATTAGCATGATAGAACAAAATAAATATTTAAAATATATTTATGATAAATTTGATTTTAAAAATAAAAGTTATGTACTTAATTTATTTCATTCTTCTGATCATACAGCTAAACATGAATTTATAAAAGGAATATTTAAGAATATTGATTTATTAATCGCTGTTTCTTCTAGAGTAAAAGAAATATACAAAAATAATGGTTTAGATAATAAAAATTTTATAATAAATCACATAGGTAACATTACAGCTAATAACTTTGTAAAAAAGAAGAATCACATAGATGGAAAGATTAAGATAGCTTTTATTGGCTATTTTAGTAAATATAAAGGAGCAGAATTAGTAATTAAATTTAGTGAATACTTAGATAGTAATAAATTTGAGATAATAATTTTTGGAAGAATTGATGAAAAATATTTAGATGTAATTTCTAACAATAAACTAATATCATATTTTGGGACATATCAACAAGATAATTTGAGTCAAATATTAGAAAGTATTAATCTTGGTTTTGTTCTTCCTATATGGGAGGATAATGCTCCTCAAGTAGTTTTTGAATTTATTAACAATGGCATACCTGTAATTGGAACACTAATGGGAGGGATACCTGATTTTGTAATAAATGGTAAAAATGGATTATTAATAGAACCAACAGATGAAGCAATTAATAACATAGCTAACGAAATGAATGATGAAGATTTTAATGTTTTGTTACAAAGCATGTCTTGTAATATTTTACCAACAAAGAGTGTTGAAGCACATAATTTAGAGATAATTGATTTATATAATAAGTTACTAAAATGAAATTATTAATAAAAATTATACGATTTATTAATATGAAATTTTTATTATTAATAAGAATTATACGATTTGTCAAGATGCGTAATAAATGCATTATTATAGGTAAAGGATTAATATTTGGAAAATATTTTAGATGTGAACCTATAACAAATTATTTAGGTGTTATATATACACCAAAAATTATTTTTGGTAATAATGTACATATAGAAGATTTTGTTCATATTGGATGTACAAATAAAATTGAAATAGGTGAAAATACAGTAATAGCAAGTAAAGTGTATATTACCGATCATAATCATGGATATTATGATGATGAACATTTTTCTTTACATGAAGACCCTAAAAAAATAGTACCATTGCTTAGAAAACTTACAAATGATGCTGAAGTAATAATTGGTAAAAATGTATGGATAGGAGAAAATGTAACAATTTTGCCAAATACATATATTGGAGATGGTGCTATAATATCTGCAAATTCTGTAGTAAAGGGTTCAATTGAAGATTATACTATTGTAAGTGGTATGCCTTTGAAAGTTATAAAAAAATATTCTTTCAAAAACAATAAGTGGGAGACTATAAAATCGTGATTAAAGTATCAGTAATTATCATTAATTATAAAACTAAAGAATTAGTATTAAATTGTCTTGACACAATATATAAATATACTCAAGATATTTTCTTTGAAATTATTGTAGTTGATAATAATTCTAATGATAACATAGCTAATATTTTACTAAAGAAATATCCTGATGTTAAATTTATTCAAAATGAAAAAAACAGTGGTTTTGGTTCAGCAAATAATATCGCTATAAAAGAAGCTAAAGGAAAATATGTATTTTTATTAAATCCAGATACATTACTTTTAAACAATGCAATTAAATACTTTTTTGATTATTGTGAATCAAATGAAAATAAAAAAGTTGGTTGTGTTGGTGGTTTTTTAGAGGATGAAAAAGGTAATATAATACATTCTTATGGTACTTATCTAAATTATTGGTATGATATAACATATATAGTGGGATACAATATTAAAAAACTATTAAATCTTAAAAAAACTAAATTTGTGAAACCAGTTTATCAAAAGTTTGATAATCCTATTGAAATTGATTATATTACTGGGGCTGATTTATTTATACCTAAAGTTATGTTTGAAGAGGTGGGACTTTTTGATGAGGATTTTTTTATGTATTCAGAAGAAACTGATTTAGAGTATAGAATAATGAAAAAAGGTTATAAAAGAATAGTTATTCCAGGACCAAAAATTATTCATCTTGAAGGACAAAGTTTTAGTTTATCAAATAGTAGAAGAATAATGATGTCTGTAAGCAAATTTAAATATGTTAAGAAATATAAAACAATATTTCATTATTATCTTATGAAAAGTATATATGTAATGTCTGGATCAATTGGATTATTTTCTGATTTATATTATTCTGAGTATAGTGCAAAAGAAAACTTAAAATATTTAAAATGTTTATTAAATAATGATTATTTCTAAAAAATATTTATCGATTCAAATAGTAGGAATTAGTTTAATTTTAATACAATTTATTCCTATTTTGAATTATATTTCAACGCTAGTAGTTTTCTTAGCGATAAATTATTTTTATTATAAAGGAAAATATGAATATAGTTTGTTTTTAATGTTGTTATTTTCTGCGTTTATTACTCAAGGTGTAAATATTTATATTTTCAAGATATTTGGATTTAGTTTATTTTATTTAAGTTTAATAATTATGATCTTAATATCAATTAATAAAAATAAAGAAAAGTTATCTAAAATACCGAGGATTTTACTGATTTATACTTTGTTTGTAAGTGTATTATTATTATTCTCAGTTTCGAATATTTTTGATTCTTTGGTATATTTTATAAAAGACTTTTTAATGATTTACCTTGACGTTGCTTTGGTTGTAATATTATTTAAGGATATATATAAAGAAAGAATATTTTTTGTTTTTTATAATATAATTGCCATTAAAATTATTTCATCACTTATAATGTATTGGACAGGTTTTACAATGTCTATAAATGAAGATATGTTTAATACCTTATCTATTGAAAATAGTGATGAAATTGGTTCATTTTACATTGTATTATTATTGGGTATAGTTTTGTTTAGTCAATCTAAAAATAATAAATGGTATTTACTGTTATTAATTATTTCAATATTAGGAATTTTATCTTATGGACTTGGTTTTGTTGGTTTAGGTTCACAGGTAATGTTAATGATTATTATAGTTCTTATTTTTTATACTTTTACAAATAAAAAATATTTAGTATTACTTGTTTTTGCTGTTATTTTGTTCTTAAATACTGAAATAGAAAACAAAACAATAAGTTATAAAATAAAAAATATTAGTGAGTTGTTTTTAAATCTCAATGAAGATAGTATTTATCTTATTCCTCATTCACCGCAAGTAAGGGTTATTGAGATAATTAATATAATGTCATACCCATGGTACTATGTAGTATTTGGTCATGGGATAGGAGGGCATTTTACTGATAAATATTTTGAATTTAATAAATACATAGGTAAATATGATTTTTCGGAAATTGAAATTAACTCTAGAAAGTTTTATTATCCACATAATTTTGGATATGGATTAATGAAATTTGGTCTTATTTGGTATGTTTTTTTAATATATTTATTATTTAAAGCAAGTAAAATTAAATGTTTAGAAAGTAAAATGTTTATATTACTGTGTATAATGACAGTTTGGATGAATCTAGGATATGGTGCAAAAAATAGTATCTTATTAGCTATAATTTTAATTATGCTTAATAATAGGGGGAAAAGTTTTGAAACAAAGAATTAATTTTGTAGATTCCTTATTTAGTAATGAAGGACACTATATAGATGATGTGGTAAAATATTCTTTTTTAAGTAACAATTATGAATTGCATTATTTTATTAATGGAAATATAAGTTTTGAAAATAGAAATAAGTTATCATCTTTTATTATTCATGAATCTGAGTCTAATACTTCATTATTAGGATTAATTAAATATATGATTAGAATACAACAAGATCTTTTAACTGATGATTTTAATTTTATTATGTCTATAAAATATATCCCATTATTTATTTATTCATTTATAAGTAGAAAATCTAATTATTTTGTATTAATACATTTTTTTCCTACTATTAAAAAGAGATTAAATACTTTTTTATTAAACTATCTATTAAAGAAAACAAATGGATTTCTTGTTTTAGATACTTTTGTGAAAAATGATTTAGAAATATATCTTGGAGAAAATGAGAAAATTAAAACTATTCATTCTAGAGATATTAAATTATCATCTTCCATTAAATCAAATGATTCTTTAGTAAAAGTTTCATTTATAGGTGCTATGAATTCACATAAAGATATACTAACACTTATAGAAATAATTGAAGAAAATAAATATCCTGATATAGAGTTTTATTTTTATTCTAAAGGAATTAGTCGTTATTTTAAAAATTCCAATTTAAAAAATAAAGTAACTGTTAAAGATGAATATTTTTCTAATGAAGATTATAAACATTATCTAAAAAGTAGTGATTTTGTGTATTTAGCATATAAATCTGACTATGGTGTTAGATTTTCTGGAATATTATGTGATGCATTAAGTAATGGATGTCAGCTGTTATGTAATGATAATTTATCCTTTGAATATTATATAGACAAGTACAATGTAGGATATATATTTAGAAATAAAGAAGAGCTTAATGATATTTTAAAAAATGTAAGGAAATTAGATCTTAATGAGGACATTTATGATGATTATTCAAGAGAGAAAAGAGAACAAATGTTTACTAATATTGTAAAAGAATTTTATGGGGTAAATAAATGAAAGTTTTAAAGTTTTTAGGTTTATACATAATGAATTCTATTATAAATAAATTACCTTTTCATTATATTCGATATGTTTTCTATAAATTTATTTTTTTAGTTAAAATTGATAGTTCTGCTAGTATTTTAAGGAATGTAAAATTACTTTATCCTTCAAATATTGTAATAGGGCATAATAGTATAATAAACTGGAATGTACTTATTGATGGAAGAGGTTCTGAAGTTATTATTGGGAACAATGTAGATATAGCACCTGAGGTTAACATTTGGACACTTCAGCATAATCCTGATAGTGAAGTACATGGAGTAAAATCTGCTGAAGTAATAATTGAAGATTTTTGTTGGATAGGAAATAGAGCTATTATTTTACCCGGTGTCAAGTTGGCAGAGGGTACTGTGATTGCTGCAGGTTCTGTAGTTACAAAATCTACAAATTCTTATTGTCTATATGCTGGTGTCCCTGCAAAAAAAATAAGAGAGTTAAATGTGAAAGAAAAAAAGATGACTTTAAATTATAAACCATGGTTTATGTAATATGGCAAAAATATTATATATAACATCATTTTTGCCATATGATACACCTTTTGCTGGAAGTAAAACATCATATAGAATATTAAAGAATATAAGCAAAAATAATAAGATTGAACTTTTCTCTTTTTGTACAGAAGTAGAAGTAAAGTATATCGAGAATTTTAAAAAGTTTTGTAATGAAAACATGAATATTAGTTTAATTGATATCGTTAAAGTTAATAAAATTACAAGAGTTTTAAATAGCTTGTTGTTTTTCTTTATGCCTGCTTTCTTGGTAGCACGATTTTCTATTTTTCATCTTTTTAAGCTAAAAAATAGATATGATTTTATTTATTTAGATTGGTCTCAAAGTGTGTTTTTTGGATATGTATTATCTAAGATACTTGGTATTAAAGTTATATATTCTATAGCAGATGTGATAACTCAAAGTTTAGAAAGAAAATATAAACAAGAAAAAAATTTAATTAAGAAAATTATTTTTGGATTTGAATATTTGAAAACATCATTTATAGAAAAAAGACTATTGTCTAGTGGAAAACTTATAATTATACAATCTGAAAAAGATAAGGATATTTTAATTAATATGGGAATTGATAAAGAAAAAATAGTATCAATAGCCCCTTATTTTAATCAAGATATGTTTTTTGAAGATAAATGTAATGAGGAAAAAACTTTTAATATCTTATTTTGGGGAGCTATGAACAGGATAGAGAATATGGATGCTGTAGATTATTATTTTTCTACATATCATGCATTGTTAAAAGAAAGAATTCCACAATATAGATTTATAATTGCAGGGGCAAATCCACCAAAGTCACTTGTTGAAAAATATGAAAAAAATAATACGGTTTATATTACAGGATTTATAGATGATCCATCTGATATATTTAATATTTCTCATATGAGCGTAGTACCATTGAGATTAGGTGCAGGAATTAAAGTGAAAACTTTAGAATCTTTGTATATGGGATTGCCGACCATTGCCACAGATGTAGGAGCTGAAGGAATTTATATCGATGAGCAAGATGGTTTATATATTGAAAATAACGAAGAATTATATTTGAAAAAGATAATTGATATTTATAATAATTACAATAGTATAAACAAAAGCAATATTCATAATAATATTAAAGATTTATTTGATTTTGATAAGTCTTTAGAAAGTATTGATTTAAATTTAAAAAATATTGAAGGAGTGAAATGAATATAATAATAGGTAAAAATGGTTTTATAGCAAAAAAGTTGCTTAGTAGAGATAAATATCAAGTTACTACTTCTAGTATAAATTATGAGGATGCTCTGTTTTTAGATTTAAAAAATCCAGAAAAGTTTGATTATAGTTGTTTAAATGCAAATACTACAATAGTATTTTTAGCAGCTGTATCTTCACCTGATGAGTGCAATAATAACTATGAAGAATCTTATAAAGTAAATGTAATTGGAACAAAGTATTTTATTAATGAAGCTTTAAAAAAAAGTGTAAAAGTATTATTTTTCTCTAGCGATGTTGTATATGGAAATATGATAAATACCGTTGATGAAGATTCACAAACTAATCCATTTGGTAACTATGCAAAAATGAAAGATGAAGTTGAAAAAACTTTTGATGGATTTGAAAATTTTAAAGTTTTTAGACTTTCATATGTGCTTTCACAAGAAGATAAGTATTTGTCATATCTAAAAAGTTGTATAGATAAAAATGAAATAGCAGAAGTATTTCATCCTTTTAGTAGAAAAGTAGTTTACATTGATGATGTACTTCAAGCTATAGAAAATATTATAGAAAAATGGGATACATTTGATAATCAAAAGTTTAATATCTGTGGAGAAGAAGATATTTCACGAAAAGATATAGCTGATTTTTACAATGAAGCTATGGAAAATAAATTAAAATATTCAGTTACCGAACCAGATGAGAAGTTTTGGGAAGCAAGACCGAAGGATATAAATATCACATCTTTGTATCTTGAAAAATTGATTGGACTAAAACCAACTAAAATAAAAGATGCGATAAACAAAATAATTCAAGGAGAAAAATAAAATGGCAAAAAAAGCTTTAATTACAGGATTTACAGGACAAGTTGGCTCTCAAATGGCTGATTTTTTATTAGAAAATACAGATTATGAAATAATTGGTATGATGAGATGGCAAGAGCCTATGGATAATATCTATCAACTTACAGAAAAAATAAATAAAAAAGACAGAGTAAATATTTTTTATGCTGATCTTAATGATTATGCTTCATTGGATAGAATGATAGCAGAAACTAAACCTGATGTAATATATCATTTGGCAGCTCAGTCTTTTCCAAAAACATCTTTTAACATTCCAATAGAAACATTACAAACAAATATTATTGGTACGGCTAGTTTACTTGAAGTTGTTAGACAACTGAAAGAAAAAAGTAATTATGATCCCGTTATTCATATTTGTTCATCTAGTGAAGTATATGGAAAAGCTAAAGTAGGTGAAAAACTAGCTGAAGATACGAAGTTTCATGGTGCAAGTCCTTACAGTATTAGTAAAATAGGTACAGACTATTTAGGACAGTTTTATGGTGAAGCTTATGGTATTAAAACTTATATTACAAGAATGGGAACACATACTGGACCAAGAAGAAGTGATGTGTTTTTTGAAAGTACAGTTGCGAAGCAAATTGCTTTAATAGAAGCTGGATTTCAAGAACCTGTTATAAAAGTTGGAAACCTTTCAAGTGTTAGAACTTTTCAAGATGCTAGAGATGCCGTAAGAGCATATTACCTTTTATCATTAGAAAGTGAAAAAGGGAATGTACCCTGCGGTGAAGCTTTTAATATTGCTGGGGAAGAAGCTTATAAACTTCCAGAAGTTATTGATTTATTATTGAGTTTTAGCACAAGAGATGATATAAAAGTGCAAACAGATGATGATAGATTAAGACCGATTGATGCTGATTATCAAATGTTTGATAATTCAAAAATTAAACAATTTATTGATTGGAAGCCAGAAATAGCTACAAAAAAAATGTTTGAAGATTTACTTAACCACTGGAGAAATGAAATTAACAGTGGTAGAATACCTTTGAGTAGATAGGAAAATTTATGAAAATAAGAAGTAAAGCACCATTAAGATTAGGATTAGCAGGTGGTGGAACAGACTTAGATACTTATTGTGATAAGTTTGGTGGCTATGTGCTTAATTCTAGTATATCACTTTATGTGCATTGCACCATTGAAGAGCGAGATGATGAAAAAATAATTTTTGAATCAACAGACTTGGGGCAAGAAGTTGAGTTGGATTCAACTAGTTATTTAGAGCTAGATGGGCAGATGGATTTATATAAAGGTATTTATAATCGTATAGTTAAGGATTACATAAAAAAGCCTTTGAGTTTTAGTATTTCAACATATTCTGATGTTCCAAGTGGGAGTGGACTTGGTGGAAGTTCTACATTGGTGGTTGCAGTTTTAAAAGCATTTGTTGAGTGGCTTAACCTTCCCCTTGGTGAGTATGATATTGCTAGACTTGCTTTTGATATTGAACGTGAAGATATAAATATTGTTGGAGGAGCTCAAGATCAGTATGCTGCTACATTCGGTGGGTTTAACTTTATGGAGTTTTATGATAATAAGAGAGTAATTGTAAATCCACTTAGAGTAAAAAACTGGATAATAGATGAGCTTGAAGCCTCTATAGTTTTGTACTTTACTAATATAACAAGACAAGCTAGTCAAATAGAGCAGGAAAAGAAGAGTTTGCTTGATGACGATAAATCTTTAAACGCTATGCATGAAGTAAAAATTGATGCTACCTTAATGAAAGAGTCATTGCTCAAAGGTGATATAACTAATTTTGCAAAAATACTTGGTAAATCATGGGAATCTAAAAAAATAGTCTCAAATTCTATTTCAAATAGTGAAATTGACAGAGTGTATGATTTAGCTATTAAAAACGGTGCATATAGTGGAAAAGTAAGTGGTGCTGGTGGCGGTGGTTTTATGTTTTTTATGGTCGAACCTACTAAAAAGTTACAACTTATAAGAGAACTAAACAAACAACAGGGTGAAGTGATAAATTTTGAATTTGTTAAAAATGGAACAAGAGGATGGAAGATATGATAAATGACTATATAAATAATCAAGTAAAAAAATCTATAGAAGTAAAACAACAATTTTTAGATAATGATGAGCTCATGGAACAGATAAAAGAAGTGGCTTTAAAATGTACGCAAGTTTATAAAAATGGAAATAAAACACTAATAGCAGGAAATGGCGGAAGTGCAGCAGATGCACAACATATAGCAGGTGAATTTGTAAGTAAGTTTTACTTTGACAGACCAGGTTTGCCATCTCAAGCACTTACAACTGATACAAGTATCATCACTGCTATTGGAAATGACTACGGATATGAAAAGCTTTTTGCTAGACAAGTACAAGCAAACGGCGTAAAAGGAGATATGTTTATAGGTATCTCTACTAGTGGCAATAGTGCGAATATTGTAGAAGCGTTAAAAGAATGCAAAGAGAAAAGTATCATTACTGTAGGACTTACAGGTCAAAAAGGTGGAAAGATGGCAGAACTTTGTGACTACTGTATAAAAGTGCCATCTGATGAAACTCCAAGAGTACAAGAGGTTCATATACTTATAGGTCATATTATCTGTGCTGTTGTAGAAGAATCTATATTTGGAAAAGGTTTTAACTAACTATGGAAGCTATCGTTTTAGCAGGTGGATTAGGTACGAGACTTCAAAGTGTAGTAAGTGATGTACCTAAACCTATGGCACCTGTAGGAGATAAACCTTTTTTAGAGTATATTTTAAGATATTTAAAGAAAAATGGTATCACTCGTGTTGTGTTATCAGTAGGGTATAAATGGGAAGTGATAAAAGAATATTTTGGAAATAAATTTGACGAAGTAGAACTTATCTATAGTGTGGAAGATGAACCACTAGGTACAGGTGGAGCTATAAAAAAAGCTATGAGTAGTGTAAATAGTGAAGAAGTTTATATTATTAATGGAGATACATTTTTTGATGTAGATTTAAATGAGCTAAGTTTAGTGGATAGTAGTAAACTTATGTTATCTTTGAAACTTATGAAAAATTTTGATAGATATGGATGTGTAGAGAGTGATAGAAATAGTTTGGTTACAGCATTTACAGAAAAATGTTATAAAGATATAGGAAATATCAATGGAGGTATATATTTAGCTTCGAGAAATATTTTTAATGGATTTAGATTGGAGAGTATATTTTCTTTTGAAGAGTTTATTCAAGATAATTTTAAAGAATTAAAAATTGGTTCGACTGTATTTGCGAACTATTTTATAGATATTGGAATCCCAGAAGATTATGAGAAATCTCAAAGTGAAATAAAGAATTATATATGAATAAAGTCCTCTTTTTAGATAGAGATGGAGTGATCAATAAAGAAAAAAATTATCTTTACAGAATAGAAGATTTTGAGTTTATTGATGGTGTATTTGATACATGTAGATATTTTCAGAGTAAAGGTTATTTATTGATTGTAATTACAAATCAAGCAGGTATTGCAAGAAAAAAATATACTGAAAATGATTTTAATTTATTGACAGATTGGATGATACTCGAATTTGAAAAAAGAGATATAAAAATTTTAAAAGTTTATCATTGTCCACATCATCCAGATTTTAGTGGTGACTGTGAATGTCGCAAGCCAAATATTGGAATGTTATTGGAAGCTCAAAAAGATTTTAACATTGATTTAAGTAAGTCTATTTTGGTTGGTGACAAAAATAGTGATATAGAAGCAGGAATAAATGCTGGTATTGGTCAGAATTTTTTGATAACTACTGGACATATATTAAATAATAATCAATTTGAAGTACAAATATTAGATAATTTGGAAGAGTTAATAAATGAAAAAGATTAATGCATCAATAGTTTTATATCATAATAATAAAGAACAGCTTAATAAAGCAATAAATAGTTTTCTAAATACAGATTTAGAAGTAAAGTTGTATTTAGTGGATAATTCAGTAAATGATGATTTAAAAAAATTAGCTAGTATAGACAACAGAATAGAATATATTTTTAACAATACAAATTTAGGATATGGAAAAGCTCACAATATAGCTATGAAAAAAAGTATAGAAAATGATGTACCTTATCATATAGTACTAAATCCTGATATATATTTTGATAATGATGTATTGGAAAATCTTTTTAACTATATGGAGTCAAGCAAAGATATAGGGAATATCATTCCGCAAGTAAGATATCCAGATGGAGAGATACAACATCTTTGTAAACTACTTCCAACTCCTACAGACTTGATACTGAGAAGATTTATACCTAGTAAAAGTTGGAAAGAGAAAAGAAATAAAAAATATGAGCTAAGGGATAGTGGATATGATAAAACTATCAATGTACCAAGTCTTAGTGGATGTTTTATGTTTCTTAGAACTTGGACACTGAAAGATATAGGTCTTTTTGATGAAAATATATTTATGTATCTTGAAGATACAGATCTAAATAGAAGGATACATACGAAGTATAAAACTATATTTTATCCTAGTGTAGAGATAGTGCATGAATATGCAAAAGAATCGTATGTAAATAAAAAGTTACTTATGTATCATATCAAATCTGCTATTTATTACTTCAATAAATGGGGATGGTTTTTTGATAAAGAGAGAGATGATATAAATGATAAATGTTTAAAAGAATTAAATTTAAAAAAAAAGGAGAATAAATGAAAGGTATAATATTAGCAGGAGGAAGTGGTACAAGACTGTATCCAATTACAAAAGGGGTAAGTAAACAACTAGTACCAATATACGATAAACCAATGATATATTATCCATTGTCAGTTTTGATGTTAGCAGGTATAACAGAAGTTCTTATTATTTCAACACCAAATGACTTACCAAGATTTG
>Ga0233441_1001817_pt1 | contig 17314 bp, 15 predicted proteins | sample SI_123_September_4_FD_182781 | JGI IMG/M metagenome (GOLD analysis project Ga0233441, IMG submission 182781) | Seawater microbial communities from Saanich Inlet, British Columbia, Canada - SI_123_September2016_135_MG | ecosystem: Environmental > Aquatic > Marine > Inlet | place: Canada: British...
TTCAGATATAGCAATAACATCAAGACTTAATAATGTGACTTCATTCCTAAAGGAGCGAGAGTCAATTATAAACTTTGAAAAACTCAGACCAATACTAAATAAGAATGGTAAAGGTGGAAAGAATGCAGTTAATAAACAATTATAAGATAATGACTTTATTGCCAAAGAAGGTAAATAAGTACTGGTAGATGCTTCTCTTATTAAAAGCGATAACACTCAAATCAACTACACCTTCAAAAAGAAAAATCCAACAGCTGTTAAATGCCAGAGAGTATAATTCAAAAACAATGAAGAATGCGGGACTGGACACACTTCAAGATATATATACCAAGGATATATAGGATGATAGTTGTTATGCAGTGGTCCCGTGATGATTGAAAAAGGTATTTTTAAAGGTCTATGGTTTATAAGTCTTTACTGATTTTCCATTTATGTTCTATTCTTATTTGCTTTCCTTTTTTTAAACGTAATAAGAAAGTTTCTCTTGATATTTCTTTTGCACCTAAGCTAGTTAAGTGTGCTGTCGGAACTTGACAATCTATAAAGTCATAGCCCCATTCTTTTAAATGCTTTACAAGTACAGCATAAGCTGATTTAGATGCATCGCTTACATGTGAGAACATTGATTCTCCACAAAAGAGGTTTCCAACTGTAAGGCCATAAAGACCACCGACTAATTTTCCATCTTGATAAGTTTCTATTGAATGTGCAATTCCCATATTGTGAAGTTTTTCAAATGATTTAATTAAATCATCTTGAATCCAGGTGCCGTGCTGATTAGGTCTATAAGTTGTTGCACATTTTTTCATAACTTCTGTAAAATTAGTGTCTATCTTATATTCAAATTTTTTGATACTTTTTTTGAGGGAATGTGAGAGTTTAAAATCATCGAGTTCCATAATGAGACGAGGGCTAGGAGACCACCATAAAATAGGGTCATCTTTTGAATACCATGGAAAGATACCACTTTGATATGCACTAATTAGTCGCAAAGGATTTAAATCCCCTCCAAACGCAACTATACCATCTTCATTGGCAAGGTTTGGATTTGGGAAGTCAAAATTATTGCTATCAAGTTGGCTAATAATCACTAAAGCTCTTTAAATGATAATAGCAGTTCACCTTTTGAATCAACTTCTACGATACCGCCTTTAGTGAGTTTACCAAATAGTATCTCATCACTTAGCTTATTTGTTATATTATCTTGAATATAACGTTTTAATGGTCTAGCTCCCATCTCTGGAGAGTAAGCTTCTTTTCCTATAAATACAATTGCTTTTTGAGTTATAGTAACTAATATTTTTTTCTCTTGAAGTTCAACATTAAGTTCTGCAATAAATTTTTTTACTATTCCCTGAACTGTTTTAGTGCTTAACTGATCGAATTCAACAATTGCATCAAGTCTATTTCTAAATTCTGGAGTGAAGAATGACTTTAGCTCTTCATTTTTTGAAATAGATTCATCTTTGTTAAAGCCCATTACATTTCTGGCTTGTGCACCAATATTTGATGTCATAATAAGGATGATATTTTGAAAATTTGCTTTATATCCATTATTATCAGTTAGTGTTGCACTGTCCATGATTTGTAAAAGTATATTAATGAGATCAGGATGAGCTTTTTCAATTTCATCGAGAAGTAAAACTGAGTAAGGATGTTTTTTTGCCATTTCTGTCAGTAGTCCACCTTGCTCAAAACCTACATATCCAGGAGGAGCACCAACTAAACGACTAACAGTATGCTTTTCCATATATTCACTCATATCAAATCTTTCAAAATGAATACCGAGTGTTTGACTTAATGAAATGGCAAGTTCTGTCTTACCAACTCCTGTTGGCCCTGAAAAAAGAAAAGAAGCAATGGGCTTATTTTGGGGAGTTAATCCCGCCTTTGATATTTTAATAGCTTTAGTTACAACTTCTACGGCTGTATCTTGACCAATTACTTTAGTACTTAGCACTTCCTGTAATGATTTAAGTTGAAGAAGTTCCTCTTTTTTGTTTCCAGTTTTTGTAATACCTAGAATTGTTGAAATAGTTTTAGATATATCTTGGGAAGTAACTTTTTCTCTTTTATTTGCTTTTAAATGAAATGAAGCTGCTGTTTCATCTATAAGATCGATAGCTTTATCCGGTAAAAATCTATCTGTTAAATATCTAGTTGACAAATCAATAGCACTTCTTAATGCATTATTGGTATATTTGACACCATGATGTTGTTCATATTTTTTTTGAATACCTTTAAGTATTTGATATGAAGTTTCTTGACTTGGTTCCTCGATATCTACTTTTGAAAAGCGGCGACTTAATGCCTTGTCTTTTTCAAAACCATTTCTATATTCAGCATAAGTTGTAGCACCCATACATTTTATTTCACCAGATGCTAGAGCGGGTTTTAGTTGATTAGCTGCATCCATAGTACCACTTGTACTACCTGCACCTATAAGTGTGTGAATCTCATCTATAAAGATGATGGTATTTGGCTCTTTTTTAAGTTCATCCATTACACCTTTGAGACGTTTTTCAAAATCGCCTCTGTATTTTGTACCAGCCAGGAGTGCCCCTAAGTCTAAGGCATAAAGCTTAGAGTCTTTAATGATTTCTGGAACTTTTCCTGATGATATTTTAAGAGCTAAACCTTCTGCAATTGCAGTTTTACCTACTCCAGGTTCACCAACTAGTATTGGGTTATTCTTTTTTCTTCTACAAAGGATTTGCACTACTCTTTTTATTTCATTATTTCTACCAATAACAGGATCTATTTTTCCTTCTTTTGCTTTTTCAAGTAGGTCAATAGAATACTTTTGTAAATAAGTTTCTTTAGTGGAATTTTCAGCTAGTTCATCATTGTGAGAGATAATTTCTAAAATATCTAATCTTGAAATTTGGTATTGACTTAGAAGCATGTACGAAAATGTATCTTCTTCTTCAAAAAGTGCAGCTATTAAATCACCTATATCGGCAACAATTTGTTGTGCAGATTGTATGTGTTTTACCATTTTATCAATAAGCCTAGAAAGAGCTACAGTTTCATATGGATCAACTTTTATGTCTTCTGGTAAAGGTTCAATATTAGATATTATGTACTTTGATAAATCATCTTTCATTCTCTTTACATCACCGCCACAAGCACTAATGATAGAGTGACCTTGAGGGGATTCTAAGAGTAGGAAAAACACATGCTCAATTGTAAGATATTCGTGACGCATTTGTTTAGCATAAGATATAGATTTTTGAAAAACCTCATTAAGTGCTGGACTAATCATTTTATTCTTCCTCCATTGTAGCTTTAAGTGGATAACCACTTTTTTTTGCTTTTTTGAAAACTTGCATTACTTTTGTTTCTGCAATTTCATGTGTAAAAACACCACAAAGACCTTTGTCTTTTTTGTGTATTTCGAGCATTATTTTTTCAGCTTCTTCAGTACTTTTATGAAAAAGAGTAGTAAGTATTTCTACTACAAACTCCATCGCTGTATAATCATCATTTAATAAAAAAACTTTATATTTTTTAGGATAAGATAAAAGGGTTGCATCTTTTAGTTCGTATTCTGAATTAGGTGCCATGTCTTTACTTTGCCGCGTTTAAGAAGTCAGTTACTATATCATCTGGGTTTTCTAAACCTATTGAAATTCGCACTAGACCATCAGTGATTCCAAGAAATTTTCTTGTATCTGTATCAAAATCACTATAAATTGTTGATGCCATGTGTAAAGCCAGTGTTCTGCTATCACCAATGTTCGCTGTTATTGTCGCTAACTTTGTAGCATTTAAAAAGTTATAAGCTTTTTCTTGTGTGCCCAAGTCTATAGTAAGTAAAGTTCCACATCCATTTGAAAATTCTGACTTATATCTTTCATGGTGAGGATGACTTTGTAAGCATGGGTGGTTTATGTTAAGACCATTTTTACTTAGTTCTTTCGCTACCTTCTCTACACTCTGTGTAATTCGTTGGAGCCTTAAAGGAAGAGTTTCTAATCCAAGTAGTGTTTGGTAGCTAGCATGTGCATTTGCACTCATTCCGAAATCTCTAAGAGCACGTTTTTTTGCATTTGGAAGAAGTGCCATTTTTCCAGCTTTTTTTATAAACTTAGCCATAAAACTATAACGAGAAGTTTTTAATTTATCTTCTCCGTCGTTAATTGCTCTAAACACGGCACATCCACCAAGAGCCGATGAATTTCCAGATATTATTTTTGTTGTTGAGTAAACAACTATATCTGCACCAAGTTTTAAAGGTGATATACTTAATGGTGTAATTGTGTTGTCTACTATAAGTACAACACCAGCCGTATTTGCAATTTCTGCTATTTTTTTGATGTCTGGAAGTCTCATATTTGGATTTCCAACACTTTCCAAAAAGATTATTTTCGTGTTTTGATTGATTGCATTTTTGATGTTTTCTAATTCATCAACATCAAAAAATCGTGTGTTAATGCCAAACCGAGTCAATGTCTCATCAAACAGGGCATATGTACCACCAAAAAGACCACCAATACTAATGATTTCATCACCACTACTAAGTAGAGACATTGTTGCTAAAGTTGTGGCTCCCATACCTGAACTTGTAGCTACAGCAGCAATCCCTCCATCCATTTGGGCTAGAATGGCTTCTAGTTTTGCAGTAGTTGGATTACCCATTCTTGAATAAAGTGGTTTTTTTACACTCCCATCAAAAATACCTTCTGCAGTTTGTGCATCTCCATAGCCAAAAGATGCAGATGAAGTTAGTTCCGGTGAGACTGACCCCTCTTTATTTCCTACAGATTGTACAAACTTCGTACAATATTCTTCAAAATTATTCATTTATACAGACCTTAGTTTAATTATATTTCTTTATTATATCTAAGTAGAGATAATAGTATCCTGTATGGATAATTATGATATTATTGTGTAAGTAAAAAAGATCAGGAAAATTTATGGAAAATCAAACAATTTTAGAGGCTCTTAATGAGAAAGTGTTACAAATGCTACAGCAGTTTAATCATATGAAAGCCGAAAATGAAGTAATGAGAAATGAATTAATAACTTTAAAAGGTGAAAGTGAAATAAAAAACCAAGAGTTAGAAAAACTAACGGAAATGAATATACTAAAAGATATAGAAATAGAAGATATAGTTAGTAAAATAGAAAGTATTTTAGGCTAAAAACACATGAGTAAAAAAATAGGTTTATATATTGGAGGCATAAGGTTTGATGTTGACATTGAAAATGACTTTGCCATATTTTTAGAAAAAAATATGTTAAAGGATTTCAACATCGAAGGTAACAACGATATAAAAACATTACTTCAAGCTTATGTGAAAAAAAATCATGAACTTTATTCACAAGAGAAGAAAATTCAAGAAATTTCAAATACTTTAGATAATTAGTACACCTTTTATAGCAGTTTAAGATTAGTCGGATATAATTTCAACCTCTCAAATACAGAGATGGTGTGCGCTCGTAGCTCAGCTGGATAGAGCACTGGTTTGCGGTACCAGCGGTCACACGTTCGAATCGTGTCGGGCGCACCATGTTAGAAATTACTAAATTATTACTTCATTTTGAAAAACTTGATTAATCTTACAAAATGTCGCGGAATAGAGCAGTTCGGTAGCTCGTCGGGCTCATAACCCGAAGGTCGCAGGTTCAAATCCTGCTTCCGCAACCAATAAAAATATTTTATTTATAGATTCTGTTACAACACTTTTAATTACACTTATGTCTTCGTATCAGCTAGTAATATTAAACACCTTTTAGAACTACTCAATTTGTTATCCACACTATTGTTAAACGAATAAATTAAAATTTTAAAACAAAAAAAATGTCAATTATAAATTATAATCTAAAAGATTTCCCAGTTCCTTGCATATAGGTAAATCCGATGAAAAATAAAACGAATCTTAATCTGATACGGCTACACTTGTTCACACAAAGAATACAAAGCTATTCTGAGCTAAAAACACAAATAGGTGAGCTTAAGATAGAAAATAAAAAAATCCACAAGAATTTAGAGATTCAACAGTTCAATTAGCACTAAATAGAGATAAACCAATTTCACAAATAGGTATCGATTTAGGTGTAAATTCTAAAAGAGAGAAACACTCCAAATAAAATTTATTCTTTACATGAGCTAGATGCTTATGCTATCAATAAAGGTAAAGACCACAAAGGCCATGAGTTTGGAACTAAAGCTTTACTTTACAAGAACAGTTTAAAGGTACAGGTCTTAAAAGAGGTTTTATATTTTTAGCTCAAAATGGTAGTAAATATTCTAAATATGATACATTTCGAAAGTATCACTGGAAAAACCTATTAATACGAACTGGGTATGATCATCGAGTACTGTATCAGACTAGACATACATTCGCTAGTATCATGCTTCAAAAAGGTGAGGAATTGGCTTGGGTTAGTAAGGTAATGCTTGGACATTCTGAATTAGCGACAACATTGAAGTTTTATGCTAAATGTATTCCAGATGAGAATAAGAAAAGAGCTGTATTTTTAGGTGATGAGCGTACAGATAGCGTACAAAATGTTAACTTAAAGCTTGAAAGTATGTGATTTAGGTGTTTGAAGTGGTGGATCCTCAGAGATTCGAAAACTTAATAACATGCATCTGCTGTTTTGGATATTTACTTACATCAAACAATAATCTGCCTTTTTCCTCAATAAGCCAAATTACCTGTACTTTATTTGGGATTTTAACGTGTTCAAAACTTTTTTCTATATCTCCATCTGTAGCACATATTATCATATCAGGTATATCACGACTTGATTGTTCTAATAAGGCCATAAAGCCTGGTTCCATTATGGTTCCACCACTACCTTCTCTCTTTATGAACTTGTCTCGAATTCCAAATTTTTGTATATCTTTTATCTCAGCATCAACTTGCACTAGGGTAACACTCTTAATAGAATATCTTCTCTGGATGGCTTGGACTTCAGACATCAAAAAGCTAAGAAGTTTGTCATCAACAGAACCTGACACATCAAGTACAACGGCTAGTTTAGGTTTCCTTGTGTGGCTGTATCCATACAAGTCTAAATCATCTTGGAAAATGGGATGTTGTCTCGACTTATTTGGTTCTCTGTACCGTATAGAATTATTGAAGGAGTTTCGCATCTTTTTGTTAAGTATCTTTTTCCAATCTTTGTGTGAGTTCCTTTTTTGGATTTTACTTAGTGCCCCAGTTGCAAGACCAGGTGTAAAACCTCTTGCAAAGTCTGTTGAATCATGTATCATCTCATTTAATGTGCTATCCATGAAAGAGTTTAATGCATTATCATTAAGTTCCACAGCAACTTGCAGCTGTTCGCCATACTCATGGTTATCCATCTTACACTCACCATTTTTTAAGGCTTCTAAGGTTTTATCAGATAAAGATTTTGACTCTGTACTTATCTCATCATTTCTTTCAGATGATCCACTCTTTTCATCTGTGTCTTGTATACCATTTTCTTCATCATTGCTTGAGGGCTTACTGTTTTCATCTTTGTCCTGTGAAGTATCTGATGGTATATCTATCTCATCATCAGAGCTATTATCTAAGTCATTGTCAGATGATTCATTATTGTCTTGTGCTTCTGTGTAAGAACCTTCTTTTAAAACTTCTTGTATTAGCTCTACATAATATTCAAACTCTCTACCAACCTCATAAGTTTCAATTCGGTACTTTTGAAAAAGGGACTGATAAAAAAGTGCTGCAATAGGCGAATCTTTATAGCTACCAGTGCTAGGTAAGTCTTTAATATAAGGAACCTCTCTACATCCATTAATTACTATATCTTTTGCTGTTTCAATCGCTTCTTTATTTATGCTGCTGTCGTAGTTTCCTCGAGTAAAATGATGGTTAATTATATGTCCCGCACTATGTTTAAGTATGGCAATAATTTGGTCTTTATGAATGACTCCAAGTATCACTGGATTTACTACAATAACAAAATTTTTCCCATTAAAATAAACAGATGAAACAAATGATTCATCAAAGTGAAATTCATATTCACACCTGCTTAAAAAATTTGCATACCAAAGCAACTCATTTGTATTAGAAGCTATCATAGAAATAATCATCTCTTTAAATACTGTTTTCCAACTACTATCAGGATTTGCAATGATAGACTCAATGGTTTTCATACAGTAGAGGTAGTCTTGATTACTGTTCAAGTGATGCAGCCTCAGACATTTTTATAACATAAGGCAGTGTTGAAAACTCTGCAATTTTTGCTAAGACATCTTCTTTTTTTTTGCCTTCTCGCCTTGGGTAAACTTCTTTTGCTAAATAAATAGTGTAATTAAAGATATTTCTAAATTTTTTTTCCCACATATCAAAAAAGGAGGGGTAATCTCTTTTGTAATCTCGTGGTATATTTCCTATACTGGTTATATCAAGACCTAATTCTATGAGATAGCTTATGCTTTCATACGCATTGTGAGCAATCATTGCCTTATTTAGGTGGGCATTATACGACCCGTTAAACTCTGTACCTGAGGCATGAAGATATTTTAGTATTTCTACGTGATTTCCATTTATGATTTCAACAATAACATCAGTACCCAATACATCTAGATTAGCACCATTATTAACGGCTTGTCGTAAGTCTTTAAGATTGCCTTTGGTGGCAGCAACTTTCATTTTAGTAAAGTGTTGTGCTTGTATAGAAACACCTTTGTTAATAAAATACTTTTGCAAGGAGTCATTGTCATAGCTATAGGCTATTTCATAAGCATATTCTAAGTCATCCATATGGCTTAGAGCATTTAAAACTTTAGTATAGTTAAAACATACTGCGTTTGCAATAATCACCTTATTAAATATTATATTTGAGTTTAAAATATATTGGGTTATCTCCTCGTTAACGTTTACATCTTTATTGTCTTGTGTTTTTGAGTAATATCGACTGAGCACAGAATTAAGCGATTCATTCTTGTTTACCCCTGTCAAAACCGAAAATTTCATCATGTTCAAATTATTAGTGTCTAATCCCATTCTAAACAAACGTGATTTGTCAGATTGATTCCAAGATTTAAAGCCTTCTATAGAGTTGGGTCTTTCTAGATAATAATCAATGATAAATTGTAATAGATCATGTCTTTTATTCCTTTTCTCTTCATGCGAGTTTATTGCAGATGAACCCATCCATTGGGTTAAAATTTTGTTTGTATCCGCATGTATATTAAAACCATTTTCAATTAACAATTGTAATACTTCTACACTAGCAATTTTTAAAATAGCATATAAAAACAATGAAGATGGTTTTACACCTTGCTCAATTGCTTGTTTTGCGAGGCCTAAATCACCTATATTAATTGCGGCTAGAAGCATCCCTGTAAGAAGTTTTTTATCCTTGCACACTTCAAAGTTTGGAATTAAAAGATGTAGATATTTTTTGTCTTTTTCTATGGCTTTTTGAAGCACATACTCTTTTATTGTAGCATCAGACTCTAAGAGTAGATTAATAATTTGATGATTACCTGTTTGTACGGCTGTATCTAAGGCATTCTTAGGAAGGTGTATATTTAAGTTTACGTCAGCACCAAGAGCTAGCCACCGTTTGACCTCGTCTATATTGGTATTTTCACATGCTTGAATGAGATTTTCATGAAGGTAAGATGGTGTCATATTATTGCCCTCGAAGGAGGTCTGCTACATAGGGATTTGTTTTATTTATATGCTTCACCAAACCATTAGATACTTTTTCATTGACACCTAAGCTGTATTTTTCATCTACCTTATCTATATAAGTTTGAGCCTCACCAATACCAATTTTTATTGACATAATGTGTTCTTCAGAACTTACATTAAGCATAATTGCAAATATATCATCGCTTACACTCATAGCTTCTACCGCGTAGAAGCAAGAGCTAAGAATATTCATCTGAGTTACAGGTTGAGAACGATCCAATTGGGATTGTATTGACTCTATAAGTTCATCATAATGAGAAGTATCATTCTTTTCATCTACTAAATATGCCTGGAAGTCTTTTTCTTTATGCAAGTGTAAAAAATCTGCAAGTTGCTTTTGAATTTTGCTGAAAACCAGAACTTTAGAACTCTTGAGATAGTTAACTAGTTTAGGTGTAACTTCTTTACTAGATACGGTAGATAAAAGGCTTAGTAAGTTATTATCACTTGTAGTATTTATTTCATAAGAATACAGTAGTCTAGAAATCATATCCCATCTTCTTGGATCCATTCCTGGATCACTCATATCATCATCATTGCTTTGAAGTAAAAAGTCAGAACGATTATTATCAAGGTAGCTAATGATTAAGGGGTGAACCCTTTGTCTATTGTTTTTCTTATCGTGCATTAGAGCATAACTCTTTTTCCATGACTCAAGCGTAGCTTTAACCTTTACTATGGCCATTCGACTTAGCATAGCCTTATCAAGTGACTCAACAAGGTAATTACCGTCATCTGTGGGATTGCCAGCACAGACAATAAACAAAGACTCTGGTAATTTAATGCTATCAGATCCAAACTCTTTTTTAAGTATTAGGTTCATTAAACTTTGAAGATTTTGTGGCTCCGCACGGTTGAGCTCATCTATAAAAAGAAGTGTTTCTTTATTGTTTTTATCATTTTGAAGTATTGTTGATACCCAGTTAGGTATAGACTTCTTAAATACAGTAAATTTTTGATCATTAAAGCCTGCTACAATATCTGTTGAAACTGTCCTACCGTAAAACTCTATATGATCTAAAGAAGCCACTCCCATAATGATACAATCCATTTCTTTTGCCGCAGCATACTGTTCTATAATCGATGTCTTACCTATCCCAGACTCACCCTCTAAATAGGGGACAATTTGGGATTCTTTGTATATATCTAAATGTGAAAAACTAATGTTCATCTATATTCCTCTTGAGCAGTTCATTGATTTTGTATGTTTTATTACTCGGTCTAATAGAGCATGTACACTATGCAATCTTTTTTTGTAAGTTTGCGAGGTATCTGTCTATTTCAACACTATTATCTTTTATGCTATTTTATTAAAGTACACCTTTAAAAGCCCTATACTTACTCAGCGATAAAATATAGGGGGCCACCCCAAAGTATAATGAACCCCTAAAACTAAACCAGTAAATCTTATTTTTTAATTCCAAGATGTTAGAATAAAAAGATGAAGATATAGGGATTGAAAATGAGTAGAACACGAAAGACATACAGTGCAGACTTCAAGGCAAAATTAGTGCTTGAAGTTTTAGAGGGTGAAAAGACGATAAATGAAATTACAAGTGCATATGAGATTATTCCAAATAATCTCAAGAACTGGAAAAAGCAATTTCTTGAAAATATGAGTTTAGCTTTTGATAAAAGTACTAAATATGAATACTCGACTTTTAGATACAATTGAATTTTTTTTAATTACTTATTAACACTATAAGAGATATAATCCATTTTTTAAAACCAATTTTATAGGACTTACCTGTGAGCCAACAATTAGAAAATATTGATGAACAATTATCAAATCATAAACTTTCACTAGATGATTACACACATATAAAAGAGATACTTAAACGCGAGCCAAACTTAGTGGAGCTTGGTGTTTTTTCAGCTATGTGGAGTGAACATTGCTCTTATAAATCATCAAAAGTGCATTTAAAAGGTTTTCCTACTAAGGCTCCTTGGGTTATTCAAGGTCCAGGTGAAAACGCTGGTGTTATTGACATTGGTGATGGTTATGCAGCTGTATTTAAAATGGAATCACACAATCATCCATCTTTCATCGAGCCTTATCAAGGTGCTGCAACAGGTGTTGGTGGAATTATGCGTGATGTATTTACTATGGGTGCTCGTCCTGTAGCTTCTTTAAATTCACTGCGTTTTGGTAATGTTATGAATGATGACAAAGTCTCTGCACACCAACGTTATTTAGTTCGTGGTGTAACTGAGGGTATCGGTGGTTATGGTAACTGTATGGGTGTTCCAACTATTGGTGGTGAAGTGAGTTTTGATGATTGTTATAATGGTAATATTTTAGTAAATGCTTTTAACCTTGGTATTGCAAAATCTGATGAGATCTTTTTAGGTCGTGCAGAAGGTATCGGAAATCCTGTAATGTATGTTGGTGCAAAAACAGGTCGTGATGGTCTTGGCGGAGCAGTAATGTCTTCTGATAGCTTTACTGAAGAATCAAAATCACTTCGTCCTACAGTTCAAGTGGGTGATCCATTTACTGAAAAACTTCTACTGGAAGCTTGTATGGAACTTTTTAAAACTGACCATGTTGTAGGTATCCAAGATATGGGTGCCGCAGGTCTTACATCTTCATCTTTTGAGATGGCTGGACGTACTGGATCAGGTATGACTATGCACCTTGACAAAGTTCCTGCTCGTGAAGAAAATATGACTCCTTACGACTTTATGCTTTCAGAGTCTCAAGAACGTATGCTTCTGTGTGCTAAAAAAGGTTCAGAACAAGCTATTATTGACATATTTGAAAAATGGGATTTAGATGCTGCTGTAATTGGTGAAGTAACTGCTACTGGTAATATGGAACTTTTCTGGCATGGTGAGAAATGTGGAGAGGTTCCTGTTGACCCGGTAAGTGAAGAAGCTCCTGAACTTAATCGTCCTATGAGTAAACCAGCTTATTTAGCAGATTTAGCTTCTGTAACTATTGATGATTTTGACAAAGTTTCTAACCAGTCTGCGTTTGAGACACTTACAAAGTCCATGGAAGTTGTAGATAAGTCATGGATTTATACACAGTATGACTCAATGGTACAAACTAACACAATCAAAAAAGGTGGAATGCTTGACGCTTCTGTTATCCGTGTAAAGGAGAATGGAAAAGCACTCGCAATGTCTGCTGATTGTAATGTTCGTTACTGTTATGTTGACCCTAAAAATGGTGCAGCAACAGCAGTTATAGAATCAGGTAGAAATGTAGCTATGAGTGGTGCTCGTCCACTAGCTATTACAGATTGTCTTAACTATGGTAATCCTGAAAATCCAGAAGTTATGTGGCAGTTTGCAGAGGGTTGTCTCGGAATTAAAGAGGCTTGTGCTGAACTAACTACTCCAGTTATCGGTGGAAATGTTTCACTTTATAATGAAACAAATGGCATTTCTGTTTTTCCAACGCCATCTATCGCTACTGTTGGTGTGAATGATGACCAAAACAATGTTTTAATGTCATCATTTCAATCAGAAGGTAATGCACTTTACTTAGTTGGTGAGTCAATGTCTGAGTTCGGTGGTTCTTTATACATGAAAGAAATTTGTGGAACTGTTGCTGGTACTATGCCAGTTATAAACTACAAAAGTGAACTTGCTCTTTGGGAATTAGTAATCGAAGGTAACAAGAAAAATTTACTTGAGTGTGCTAAAGATGCAAGTTCTGGTGGTGTTGCTATAGCACTTGCTAAAATGGTTGCGACTTCTGGACTTGGATGTGATGTTGAAATTACTGTAAGTGATGAGAGAGATATTTTCGCTGAGTCTCAAAGTCGTGCTATCATTGAAATAAAACCTGAAAACTGTGCTACGTTTGAAGCTATGTTAGACGAGTCAATGGCAGTTGAAAAAATTGGAACTGTTGGTGGAGACTCTATTAAAGTTAATGATATAGAGATGAGCATGGAAGTGTTAAATGATAACTACTTCAATACCTTTAAGCGTGTAATAGAGAGAGATATCTAAGATACTCTCTGTAGGTTTACATACAAATCGTCGTTAAAATAATTTTCCTGAGAGTTAAGTTGTATATCTACATAATGGACATGTAGTTTGAGTGATTTAATACAGCTACTTGGAACTTCTAAGTCCAGAGTAACATAATCTTTAACTAAGTCAATGGTCAAAGTGCTATCGTAGTTCAAATCCAAATTGTCATTGTCTATTGTGATTTCTCTTGCTTTCATCTTATATCTTAGAGTCATAAGCCTTTTAGCAAAGAGTATGCCATTTTCTTATATAAGTAGTTCCAAAATCTTTTTATGTGAGACAACTTCTTCTATACTTTTATATACAAAACCACCTTGAGAATAACAGACAATAGATTCTTCTTTCCCTTCGACTAAGGCATCTATCGCATAATTGATAAACTTGTAAGCCATTAATCTATCATAAACAGAAGGGTTACCACCTCGTTGTGTATGACCGAGTATAGTTACTCTTGCTTCTATCCCAATACTCTTTTGGAACCATTGGGCTATCTCAGAAGAGTCTTCATTTATTCCCTCAGCAACTATAGCTATAAAATAGCGTCTTCCATTTTCTAATTCTTTTCTAAATTTATCTTCATAGTTTTTTAAATCATGTTTTATTTCTGGAATTAAGCAAAGTTCTGAACCAGAGGTAATGTGAGATATTTGTGCTAGATAACCACATTTTCTACCCATAGTTTCTATTACAAATGCTCTTTTAAACGATGAGGCAGTATCACGGATTGAATCGATGGCATTTTTTATGATGTTGAGTGCTGTATCCACCCCTAAGCAGTATTCAGTCATATTTATATCGTTATCTATGGTTGATGGAATACCACAAAAAGAAATGCCATGCTCTTTGTAAAAGATATCTAAACCTCTAAAAGAACCATCACCACCAAGAACTATGAGTTTTTTTATCTCAAGTTTATCGAGATTTTGTTTAGCTAAACTGCGAAACTTTTTTTCCATAAAACGCGAGCTTCTTGCAGAGCCAATCTTTGTACCACCACGAGCGATAATCCCAGAAATATCTTTATAAGTTGCCTTAGTGATTTGGTTGTCTATGAGGCCTTCATAACCATCAAAGACAAAATATGGAGTTAAATTATTTTCAATCGAGTATTCTACAAAATGCTTAAGCGCGGGGTTCATACCTGAAACATCGCCACCAGAACATAAAATTGCAATATTATTCATATGTAGTCCAAAATGTTAATTTATATAGTTTACCATTATCTAAACTATAATTAGATAAAATTTCATAATTATTTAAACAGTAAGATTTTTTTTAAATTCTTACTCTAAAAAAAGGAGAGTTTATGTCTAAAAGAGCATTAGTAAGTGTAAGCGACAAAGCGGGTGTAGTTGAGTTTTGTACATCATTAGTAAAAAATGGTTATGAGATAGTTTCAACTGGTGGAACATATAAAAAGTTAGTTGAAGCTGGTATAAAAGCTATAGAGATTGATGAAGTTACTAAGTTTCCTGAGTGCTTTGAAGGACGTGTAAAAACTCTTAATCCTTATGTTCATGGTGGAATCCTTCACCGCCGTGATAAGCAGTCTCACCTTGACCAAGCCAAAGAGCTTGGTGTTGAGTCTATTGACCTTGTATGTGTAAACCTTTACCCATTTAAAGAAACTATTGAGAGAACTGATGATTTTGATGATATCATCGAGAATATTGATATCGGTGGACCAGCTATGGTTCGTTCTGCAGCTAAAAATTTTGATGCTGTTATTATCGTTACAAATGTAGAAGATTACTCTGAAGTTATCGATGCAATTGAAAATGAAAAAAATACAAAAGACTTTCGTCGTGGTTATATGATAAAAGCTTATGAGCATACAGCAGCTTATGACTCTATGATTGCAAACTATATGAATGAGCGTTTTAACAATGGTTTTGGTGAGAAGCAGTTTGTAGTTGGAAATAAAGTAATGAATACTCGCTATGGTGAAAACCCTCATCAAAAAGGTGCTCTTTATGAGTTTGACAATCACTTTTCACAAAACTTCACAACACTAAAAGGTGAAGCAAGTTTTAACAACTTAAATGACCTTAATGGTGCCGTGAAAATAGCACGTGGTTTTGGTGATGACAATGCTGTATGTATTTCTAAGCATGGTAACCCTTGTGGATTCGCTATTAAAGACACTCTTTTAGAAGCTTATACTGAAGCACTTAAATGTGACCCTGTGTCTGCATTTGGTGGTGTTGTTGCAGTCAATGGTACAGTAAACGCAGAGTTAGCTGAGAAAATGAATGAAATTTTCTTAGAAGTAGTTATCGCTGGTCGTATAACTGAAGAAGCACAAGAAATTTTCGCACAAAAAAAACGTATCAAACTTTTTGAAATGGGAAGTGATAAACTCACTCTTGCAAACGATAAAAAAGATTTCAAACATGTTAATGGTGGATTTGTTTTCCAAGATGCTGATGTTGTTGGTAAAGACGAAGTAAAAAACGCGAAGCTAGTTTCTAAAAATGCAGCGACAGAGCAAGAGATGAAAGATTTAGAGATAGCTTACAAAGTTGCATCTTTAACTAAGTCCAACTGTGTTGTGTATGTTAAAAACTCTGCAATGGTAGCTGTTGGTATGGGTATGACTTCTCGTGTAGATGCGGCTCAGTGTGCACTCAAAAAAGCCAAAGACATGGGTCTTGATGTAACTGGTGCTGCTCTTGCATCAGAAGCTTTTTTCCCTTTCCGTGATTCTATAGATGCAGCAGCAGGTGCTGGAATTAAGAATGTTATAGAACCTGGTGGAAGTATCCGTGATGGAGAAATTATTGATGCTGCAAACGAATTTGGTATGAGTCTTTACTTCTCAGAAGTTCGCCATTTCTTACATTAACCTTTTGTTCTAGCTTATGTCCCCCTGTGTCAGGGTAGTTGATACTTGATTTATCTAGTATCTCATTTTTCAGTATTATTTTTAAAGTATTTTAATTGAGTATATTTGATTTATAGTTGGTGGAGACGTGCTCTACTTACTTTGTTAATTCTTAAGCCTATTTTAAGTACTTTGCATGTATTCCTGTTTTCAGAATGTACCTTTAAATGTACCATTTTGCGAGAGCATAGGAAGTTTGAGACTAGAGTTCGATTCTTATATGGGGAATATTATAGTCAATAAAACTATAATTTACAAATCATAAAACTTATCAACAAACTGAACAATCTTATCCAACACTCTAGGAACTATCTTTTTTCTTTCAAGTAACTTAGGCTTTACAAGCAGTGTACCTGCAATATCATCTTTAAGAGGCTTTCTCTCTTCATACACATAAGTATCAACAACCTGTCTAACTTTTGCACAATCAAGATTCTCTTCAGTACATAGCTTATCGTATGCTATTTGTTTCTCATCTTCCCAAAACTTCTCAAACTCATTTTCAATATTGTCTGAGTCACTGATATTCATCATATTCTCATTGATAAACTTCTTGATAAGCTCTTGGCCGTAGAAGTTACTTACATCTTGAACCTCTTTAGAGACACGAAGAAGCAGTGAACCACTTCCACATGTAGGGTCGTAAACTGATTTTAGTTTTGATTTTTTGTTAGTGACTATTTTTGCTAAGATTTTTGATACTTGCTGAGGAGTATAAAACTCACCTGCTTTTTTACCTGCACCACTAGCAAACTGAGCGATGAGATACTCA
>Ga0233441_1001830_pt1 | contig 17211 bp, 15 predicted proteins | sample SI_123_September_4_FD_182781 | JGI IMG/M metagenome (GOLD analysis project Ga0233441, IMG submission 182781) | Seawater microbial communities from Saanich Inlet, British Columbia, Canada - SI_123_September2016_135_MG | ecosystem: Environmental > Aquatic > Marine > Inlet | place: Canada: British...
TATTTTGATTTATTTATTTTAAAATCTGTATTAGCTATAGTCTCTTCTAGTAGTTTTCTAAGCTTATGACTTTTACTATATGCTCCAAATTTACTTTTAGTTTCAAGTAAATGTTTAAAAAATAATTCAAACATTTGTTGATAATGAAAACATTCTATAGCACAATCTTTTATATCTGTTTGCTTTAATAAATCAATTGCTACTGAATGCTCCCATGCTTTTCCACCTAAGTTTTCAATATTTTTAAACTCTTTAAATATATCTTGATACATTATAATCTTTCTTCTTCTGCTCTTCCTATTAAGTATTGCCCATATTGATTTTTCTTTAATGGTTGAGCTAACTCTAATAGTTCTTCTTTAGTTATATACCCCATCTCATAAGCTATCTCTTCTAAACAAGCCACTTTTAAGCCTTGTCTGTTTTCTATTGTTTGTATAAACATACTAGCTTCTAATAAACTTTCATGAGTACCAGTATCTAGCCATGCATATCCTCTACCCATAAGCTCGACTTTTAATCTATTTTGATTTAGATAGTCTTGATTTAAAGTTGTGATTTCTAATTCACCTCTATGAGATGGTTTTACCGCTTTTGCTTTTTTAATTACATCATTTGGATAGAAATATAGTCCTACTACTGCATAGTTAGATTTAGGTTCAGTTGGTTTCTCTTCTAGTGAAGTCACTATTCCATCTTCATTGAACTGGGCTACTCCATATCTTTCTGGGTCTTTTACATAGTATCCAAATACTGTAGCATTATTATCTTCCACTGCATTTTTAACTGATGTCGCTAATAGTTTTGATAATCCATCTCCATAAAAGATATTATCCCCTAGTACTAAACATACATCATCATTACCGATAAAATCTTTACCAAGTATAAATGCTTGTGCCAATCCATCTGGAGATGGCTGTACTACATAAGAAAATTTCATCCCGATATCGCTACCATCACCCAAAAGCTCTTCAAATCTTGGCAAGTCTTTTGGTGTTGATATGATAAGTACCTCTGTTATCCCTGCAAGCATCAAAACTGACAATGGATAATATATCATTGGTTTATCGTATATTGGTACTAACTGTTTAGATACCCCTTTTGTAATTGGATACAGTCTTGTACCACTTCCTCCTGCTAATATTATACCTTTCATTTATTCTCCTTTTATTTATTTTTATTCTGTGTAAAACACTTCATCTTGAGTTTTATCTACAAATTCATATTTAATTGTACTTGCAAGCCCATCTTCAAGTTTTACAGGTCTTACAAAACCACTTTTTTCTATACTCGTATCAAACATACTATCACTACAGAATTTTTTGATTCTTATTGAACTAACAGTAAATTTTTTACCTGTTAATAAAGCTATTAAATCAAACACTTTACCAATACTATATCCAAGAGCAAAAGGCATTCTAAATCCTATCTTTTCTTCTTTTCCAAGTGCTTTGTTTACATTTTTTACAAGTGTATTCATATCAAAGTCTGGTTTATCAATATAATTATAAATATGAACACCATTTTCAAATTTTAAACTATATTCTAAAAATGCTGCTACATTTTCTACATAAGCCATAGATTTTCTATTTGTTCCATCACCTATCATCATAAACTTACCACTAGCTATTTGTCTTAAAAGATTATAAACATTTCCTCTGTTTTGTTCACCAAATACTACTGTAGGTCTTACTATAACTAATTTTCTATTTTCTGGATCTTTTTCTTGCCATGCTTTATAAACTAGTTCTGCTTCATATTTAGTTCTACCATAATCATTAAAATAATTTATTTCACCATCTTCTTTTGTACCTAATGGTGCAAATCCATATACTGCTACACTACTAGTAAATATAATAGTACTAATACCTTTTTTTTCTACTACTTCACATACATTTCTAGCACCTTGTACATTTACATCATCATATAAAGTTTTTGGAGATACATCATCTCTATGTTCAGCTGCAAGATTTATGATAATATCATCTGTATTTAGTACTTTTGATAAACTTTCAGTATCTCTTACATCTGCTATGCTACAAATATTTTCAAATGTTTTGCTTATAACTTTATCAACTATTGAAAACTCACTATTATTTTTATTTAATCTTTTTGATAGTCTTGTCCCTATGAAACCACTACCACCTATAATTTTTATCATTTATCTTCCTCGTATCCTAATTCATCTAATATTTGTTTATTAAATAGTTTTCTTTCACTATCAAAGAACCAACCCCATTTGTTAAAATATTTAATCATATTAAACATATGTATTTTCATCATTTTAAAACTTTTAAATGACGCTTTTTCATGTTCATGAACAATAGACACAAAAGGATAGTAAATTGTTTTATATTTTTTATGAATTCTTCTTGTTAAGTCTATATCTTCAGGATACATAAAAAATCTTTCATCAAACATACCTACATTTTGAAGTGCTTCTATTCTTAAAAACATAAAACATCCTGATAAATAAGGTACATTAGCAATTTTATCATAACCACTAAATCTAAGTTCATATTTGAAATTTCTTTTTTCCTTCCAACTTTTTAAAGGTATGAATCTTCTAAAAATTAAATCAAAAGGAGATGGAACTAATTTTGTCAAATGTTGTATTTCTCCATCTGGATAAAGTACTTTTGGCATAATATGTCCAACATCGTTATTATTTTGCATATATTGGGATAATTTTTCTATTACATCATTTTTAAAATAAATATCAGGATTTAAAACAACATGATAAGAAATATTATTTTTTATACTTTCTCTTATAGCTATATTGTGTGCTGACCCATATCCAAGATTAACATTGTTAAAAATATATTCTATTCTATCATCTATATTTGATAGTTCTTTCAAATCATCATTTAATGAGTTATCTATTAAATATAGTTTTACTTTTAAATTTGTATTTAAAAAACTAGCTATAGCTTTTAAAACTTGCTCTTTATTATTATGATATAGAACTATTGATGCATTTATTTTAACCATTTAATTTTCCAACCTTTCCTATAATTCCATGCCAAAAACCAATCATCACATATTTTAAATGTTTAAGATGTGGTTTCGATAATAATGGAAAACCGATAATATATCTAAAAGATTTAAAAAATAAAGTAATTCTATGAAATATATCGAGGTTCTTATCTCTCAATGCTAAGTGAAAAGAATTTCTAGTGATATAATAATGTCTCATTGCACTTCTAAGATTTACTTCCCTAAACCCTACATTTACAGACTCATCACCAAGCTGATGTTCTATAATTACATCTGCATTTCCTATTATATTATATCCTTTTGCTCTAGCTCTCCAGCACCACTCCAAATCTACCCAATCTATAAACAGTTTTTCATCCATTAAACCTATAGTGTTTAAATACTGTACATTTAATATTTTTCCAGAAGCAATAGCTTGCATAATTTCATGTGTACCATTTTTTGGAAAAAATTGATTAAATACAAAAGGTGCTATTTGAATAAATCCATCATCACCTTTTTTCATACTATCTATAAATCTTGGAGCAGTTGCTGCTACTTTATTATGATTTTTAAAAACTTTTAACATCTCATCTATATAAAATTGAGGGTAACATGTATCTTGATCTGAAAGCATTATATATTCTGCATTATTATCTATAGCTTTTTTTATACCAACATTTTGAGCAAAAGCTATACCTAGATTATCCCCAAGATAAATCACTTCTACTTTTTCATTTTGAAAAAAATCTAATCTCCTATCTTTTTTTGGAGTATTATCAACTATGTATATTTTTCTAACCTGAGAAGCTATACTACTGATAGATTTTTTCAAAAGCTCTATCTCTGCATTGTATGTTACATAAACTGTATCTATTTTCATTTTAATCCTTAAATATTTAACATGTAAATGATATTCTTTGTCAGTGTATAAATTAAAAATAATCCAATCAACAGTAACAACAACTTTTTTTGACGAAAATATTCACCCGTAATTGGTATTAGAAACACCAAAGAAAAGAATAAATAATTAGAAATACGATAAGCAAAAACTTCTAAAAAAGAAAATGTAAAAAGAATAAAAAATCCAAATCCTAAAAGCTTAATACATAATATATAATACTTTTCACCTCTTTGTTCCCTAGTAAAAATATAAAGGTTTAAATAATAAATACATAAAAGAAAAAAATTACCAATATTAAAAGGATTTACTTCTTTTAATTTATCTTGCTCCATTAACGACAAATAAATTTGTATTTTAATGGATAAGAAATCAGGTAATATTGAAACTAAATGAACAAGTAATTCGGGAATAAAGCTTATTTGAGAAAGAAATATTCCAAGCAATGGTAAAAATATGTAAAATTTTCTATAAATACTTGTATATGAAAGAAAATAAATGAATATCATAACTATTGCTGAATAATGGAAAAGTGTAGCCATTATTATTTTAAGTAAAAATCCCGTATTATTTTTTGATATTAAATCATGCATTGCCCAAAAAACAATTCCTATTGCTACTCCTGCTCTTATTTGTGTCATTTCCTGTAATATATAAAAAATTGAAATATAAGTTAACACACTCAAAATAGGATGTAAAGAATATTTTCTAATTATATATAATTTTATACTAACACCTATAATTGCAAATATTAAAAAGAAAGTTTGATTATAACCATTAAATAGAAATTTATTAAGTTCATTTATTAGCCAAAAGAAAGGTTCTTTATCAATAAAATTAGCCTTGGATATATCCACACCTAATATACTTATATAACTTAAAGAATCATTATCAATACCAATAGTTCTAAATCCTGCTATGAATATAAGCGATAAAGCAAATATACTCAATATCAATGATTTTTGATTAATTAATAATTGTTTATTTTTCATTAATAAATTATTCTTTTAATAATAATTGTCATTTTTTCTTTAAGTTTTTGGAAGAAGGTTTTATTTTTTGATTCATTATGTAATATATACTCAAAATAACCTAATCCAACTCTGGCACTTTCTTCCATATAATTAAATATTTCTTTATTTTTCCATAAAATATAAGCTAAACTCAATTGATCTCTTTTTGTTTGAGTATTTAATTCTTCCCACCAATCCTTCATAATCTTAATCACTTTTTCACTATTATGTTTTCGAAAGAGTATATTGTTCTCACCCAAACCATAGTTTTCTGGAAAACTTTGTTTTTTGTAATCATCAATTTGTTTTTTTGTCTCATCATGTTTTGACTTTCCAAGTATTACACACTCTTTAGCCTCATTATATACACAATCTCTAGCAAAATGTTTTGGCATAGTAAAATTATATCTACTTAAATATTTATTTGCTAATTCAAATGGATTATTACGAATCAAAATATTAGCATCTACATACATACTCCATTCGTACTCACTTAAAAACAAATGAGGAAGTATTTTATATCTTCTATTCATCATATTTAAAGGTAAATCAATATTCTCAACTATTCTTATCTCCCAAATATCAGACTTTAGATTTATTTGATCTGTGAAACAGATAAAATCACACCCTTCATAATTTTCGTTCGGATCTATCAGATTATCATAATCACCGAAAAGCGCTGTATATACTACAAATTTATTTTTCATTATTAAACTCTTTGATAATATTCTCTGCTCGTTTCTTCCAAGTATAATTTTCAATAAAATCACTATAAGCTTTATTTGCAATTACTTCTCTGATTTCTTCATTTTCCAAATTTTTAATTGCTTTAATCCAAGATTCAGTAGATTCTGCTTTTGCTAAAATTGAATTACTTTCACTTAAAACTTCTCTTAAAACTGGTAAATCAGAAGTTACAATTGGTTTTTTATGAGACATATATTCAAATATTTTCAATGGGGACATATATGCACTTGTATTTCCTACATTACCTTGAACCTTTACCTCTTTTGCATAAGGAGCTAATAATATATCAAATGAATTTCGATATTGTATCGTCTCTTGTGGTGTTTTATAACCATAAAAATATACATTTGATATCTCATATTTACGTAATTCAGTTTTCCAGAATGCTATATCTTCTTCTGTTCCTCCTACTATGTGAAAATTATGTTTTTGTAACTTATTTGCAATACTTATTATTAAATCAATCCCTCTACCTTGGTATAGATGTCCAATATATCCAATATTTAGACTACTATTATCGCTTAATAATTTTATTTTATTTTCTCTATCTAATACTTCGTCTGCTCCATCATGTGCAACAATAATATTATCACATTTATATATATTTTTTTTAGTATACATTTTCTTCAATGCATTGGAAATAACAACCAGCTTTTTAAATGCTTTTCTTTTAAACATTAAATCTAACAAAAACTTGCTTTTACCGCCATATTCTTCATATGGAGAGTGTGACTCAAATATAGTTTTATAACCAAAGAAAGTACTTATAGCACAACTGAATAAATCTCTTCCAAATACTAAATCAGGTTTTTCGACAACATAGTTTTTCATAAGATAAAAAGCATTAACTATATTCCTAAACTTATTATTTACTATTGGTATCTTTTTTATTTTGAAACATTCATCTACACCATAAAATTTAAATACATTGTCAATATTTTTTTCATATTCATCTTTATTGTCAGGCGCTAATAAAACCACTTCATGACCATTTTCAACAAACGCTTGACACATTTTCATAACATGAATACTATTTGCACTTCTTGATGGTATTATTGAATATGCTGTATATATTATTTTCATAATTTCAATCCATTTTTTGAATCTATTTTAATTGTTCTATTATCTTTAAACATCAATCACTCCAAAATCATTTAATATTTTCTCTTGTCTTGTATTTCCATTACCTAATATATCTTTCCAGCTATGTAGAGGAATACTAAAACCTTTTTTATCTCTATCAATAATTTCTATAGGTAAAATATTTCTAAAGGCTTCTTTCATAACACCTTTTAACTCATCATTATATATTCTAACTTCTTTTTTAAGAGAAAAACTATACTCAATAAGTTCTTTTTTCATAAATGGAACTCTACACTCAAGCGAAACTGCCATACTAACCCTATCCACTTTTGTAAAAATATCATCATGAAGATAAGTATGAAAATCCATATATTGTAATCTCGTATATAAATCTAAATCTTTTCTGTAAAATTTTCTAAAATACCAATAATCATCATAAGTTTCATCTATATTCCAAAGTTTTTTATACTTTTCTTTTTCATCTTTTAACATTCCACCCATAAGTTTTGTATATATCTCAAAATCATCAAGTAAAAATTGTGTTTCAACTCTTCTAGCAATTTTTCCTAAAATATTTTTTTGTTTTTTTAATGGATTAGTAAATACCTTCAAAAATCTAAAATATGGTAAAGAGTATTTTTGGAAACTTTCAAATCCTTTATACCAATTGTATCCACCAAACACTTCGTCACCACCATCACCTGTCAATACTACTGTTGAATTTTCTTTTGAAAATTGTGAAACTAGATATGTAGGGAAACAAGAAGTGTCTCCAAATGGTTCATCATACCAAGATTTGATTTTATGAAACATCTCTTTGGTTGTATTTTCATCAAGAATATTTTTATGATGTCTAGTATTATACATATTTGCAACCATATCTGCAAAATGTGTTTCATCATGATTTTTGTCTGTAAATCCTATTGAAAAGGTATTTATATCATTGTGATTTTCAGATGCAAGTGCCACAATAGTACTAGAATCCATACCACCACTTAAGAAAAATCCAACTGGTACATCTGCAACCATTTGTTCATCTACAGATTCTTTTACCAAGTCATAGATTTTCTTTTTTGCAGTTTCAATATTATCATTACATTTTTGTATCTTTAATTGCCAATATTGAGTCTTTTCAAATGTATTGTTTTTAGTATCTATTTTTAAATAATGTGCAGGTTCTAGTTTATATACATGTTTATACATACTTTTGGGTGTCGGAATATAAAGATATGTTAAAAAATCATAAAATGCTGTATAGTCGTACTCTAAAGTATTTTCTTTTTCATAAAATTTTTCAATAGCTTTTAATTCTGATGCCCATGATATTTTATTGTTTATATTTCCATAATATAATGGCTTTATTCCTGTTCTGTCACGAACTAAAAATAATTCTTCTTTTTCTTTATCATAAATACTAATAGCATACATACCATCTATTTTTTCAAGAAGTTTATCTATCCCCCATTCTATATATCCACATAAAACCACCTCAGAATCAGAAGTACTTTTAAATATATACTTATTTTCTAGTTCTTTTTTTAGTTCTAAGAAATTATATATCTCACCATTTACACTGATAATTACATTGTCGTCAGTACTTATCATAGGCTGTTTACCATGTTCTGAAAGATCAAGAATACTTAACCTTTGATGTCCCATATAAATATTGTCATCAAAATAATCATTCCACTGGTCCGGACCTCTATGCTCAAGAGTATGCAAAGATTCTCTCGCTTTTTCTAATTCTCGTTTTTTAAAGTTTGTAAATCCAAATATACCACACATTATAATAACACCTTATTTTTTTCAATTAATTCTAATTTCATATTTCTCTCATTATTTGATATTTATTTTTTAAAAATTTATAATATATTGTCATATAAGATACCGAACTCAATATTATTAAAACTATTATATTTATACCTATATTTTTTAAATACAATGAAATAATTAGTAAGAATAAACTTACAATTAAGACCTTTAAAAAGAAAACTAAAAATTCCCTATAATTTATCTTATAAATATTGATATTATAAAACCATACTAATAAAATACTTCCTAAAATACTTTTTATAGACATAACTATTGCTAATGCATAGAATCCATACAATTTAAAAGCAATTATTTTAACTCCAATTCCTATAGCATGTAAAATAATGCTCATTTTTGAAACTAACGATGTCAATCCTTTTGCATAAAATGCATTTACTAACACAGATGACAATATACCACCTAAAAAAACACCTAGAAATGACAAAATCATTATGTATAATATTTCAAGTTTCTTTGCTGAAAAGTTGTCACCTTCTAATAAGTATATTAAGACTATATCACTTGAAAGAATCACTTGAATAACAAAGAACATAGAGATAATAAGCATAATCTGATAAAGGTTTAAAAAGTAGTTATTAAACTTTTCTTTATCATCATTTATTGATGAAAAATTTCTTAATGAAACCAATAATATCCCTTGATTTACAAATGTTGTAATAATACTTATAAATAATTGACCATAATGTAGTATTGAGATACTTCCTGCAATAAGAGATGAAGCAAAATACCTATCTATTAGAATATCAGATTTTGAGAAAGATGATGAAAGTATCAATGGATACATTTTCTTCCATGCATCTTGTAAATTCTCATCTATTTTGATTTTAAATCTATAATATTTTACAAAACTTGCACTAAGTCCAAAAAAAACAAAAACTTGAAATAATCCCAAAGCATACACTAAAGAAAATATTCCTAATGATTCATAAGTAAAATAGACAAACCCTATTTGTAAAACACTTCCAACTATAGGAATAATAATAGTTCTATAAAGATTGTTAAATGTATAATTTATAGCATTTAACACACCTATTAAAATACTTACTATTGATACAAAAGCTTGTATAGCAAACATTTCAGCAATAAGCCTATTATCATCTCCTATAAATCCAGGAAAAATAAGTGAGGTTATCTGTACAGAAAAGAATGACTGTAAAATAGCTAAAACTAAAAAAATGACAAATAATAAACTAAGAAGTGAATTAGCTAAATTTTGAAAGGTCTTTAATTTTTTATTATTAAAATATTTAACAAAAATAGGTGTAGTTGAATAATTCAATGCACTGGTAGCTACTCCAACTATTATCATATTTATCGTATTTGAAGCAAAATATATATCTAAGTTTTCTGTAATGCCAAATATTTTTAATATAAATAGTTGAAATCCAAAAGCTATTGCTAATTGAAATAAAGATAAAAGAGATATAACTATTGATTGCTTAATAACAAACTCCTAAACACTTTCTAAAGCATTGATATAGTCTTTTTTGTATGCTTGCACTGAAAAATTATCTGCTGCCCACTTACTAATTTGTTTTTTTGTTCTATTATCTTCAAACCTATTTACTGCTATTAATATTTCAGTTTCATCATAAATATCATCTATTAAAATGCCGACTTTTTCTTCTTCCATTTTCTTTGAATAATTTCCAATATGTTTTGTTGTTAATACATTCAATCCAGAAGATAAATACTCACCTAGTTTACCTGGTGATGCAACTTTATTTAGAGTATGATTCTCTCTTAGTAATATTCCTAAATCTGAAGCATTTAAAAATCCATTAACTTCATCGTGTGATACACTAGTTAGAAGATATTCATCTTTTTCTAACTTTAAACTATCAATAAATTCACGAGCAATCTCATAATCTTGTTTTCTTACTAACATTACAAAAAAAAGGTTTTTGTATGTTTCTTCTTTTAATAATTTAAATACTCTTATAGATTGTTTTAAATTTTGCCAGCTATACATTACATTCCCACTATAAATCATAACAAACTTATTTTCTAAATTATATCTCTTTCTATATTCTATTCTTAATTTATCATTAGGATAAAATTTATTTGTATCAAAACCAGTTGGTATAACACGAATTTTTTCTTCTGCATTATTATATCTTTTTATAAAAAGTTCTTTTAATTCTTTGGTAACAACAAAAACTCCATCAGTTTTTACAATCTGTTCTTCTAAAACTTTTGCTGACTTTTTCATACCATTTATAATATTAGTATAAAACCTTGGTTTATATTGATTTTTCTTTTGTGACAGATAATCAATCTCTGATTCAAAATCACCTTCAATTTCTATTATGTATTTTAATTTATTTGTAAACAATTTCTTTAAAATATCAAATGGCTTTGGTGATTGTTTTCTTAAATGAACTACTACCTTATCATTCACTGTACAAAGATAAAAGAAGTATAATAATGCAAATAATTGCTTAGTATATCGTGGAACAATAAAGATTTTTAAACCTTTTTTTCTATAATGAATAACTAATTCTTTTTGTTTTTTTTGTTCTTTATAATCTAAAATAGTAACCATAGACATGTCAATAGAATTTTGCACTACATCTAACCAGCTTTTGTATATATCAACATGAGATGATAAATCACTTCTAAAAAAATATATGTATTTAGTATTCATATAATAAAATCTTAATAATGAACATAATATAATGAATAATTATCTATCCATTCTTTGATTTCAATCAACATTTGATTGAAAGTCGGTCTTTTCTCTTTATACTTAAAATCATCTCTAGTACAAACCAAACTTTTATCTACTTCATAATTAGGATTTTCACTAATCTCAATATCTTTGTCCCATACCTTAGCAAACTCTTTTACTAAATCATATTTTGATATTTTGCTTTCTGGACATAACTGATAAAGACCTGTTATATCTTGATCTAAAAAAGCTTCCATTTGAATTGCAAGTTCTAAAGTAGTCACGCCAGACCAATAAGCTTTTGAATAACCTTTTATAGGTTCTTTTTGTTTCAAAAACCAATCTAATAAACCTGTACCATTTTTTTTAAGTTCAGGTCCAATTATGGAAGTTCTTATAGTTAAATCTTTATCATTGATAACTTCGCCTAAAGTTTTTGTTCTAGAATAGTTATCATCTCCATCTCTAAACGAATTTTCTTTATACCCTCCAACTTTACCAGAAAAGACACAATCAGTACTAATATGAATTAATTTAAAGTTTAGTTCATCTCCTAGTTCTGATAAATAGTGAGGTAAATAGCTATTTATTTGTATAGCAGTTGTTAGTTCATTGTTTGATTTTGATACTAATATACCTATACAGTTTATAATAAAGTCAGGTTTCACTTCTTCAATATAATTTTTTAGAGATTCAGTATCTCTTACATCTAATATTTTAGATATAAATTTTGTATCTTTAGATCTTGCTATACCATATATCTCGTATTTATTTAAAGAGTCTAAATATTCAGCCATAATATGACCAGCCATCCCTAATGCACCTAAAATAATGACTTTTTTCATCTTAATACTTTTTCCATACAGTTCGATTAATGTAGTCTATATAACTAACTATGATTCGTACAACTTTTTTTGATACGGTATTTGTATCATAATCTTTTACGATATTCATAGATTGATTTATAGTTTGTTCAGTTACTATATCAATAGAACTAATTATATCTTCACTTTTAAGTCCAGACATGATTAACGTACCTTCATCCATACCTTCAGGTCTTTCATGAGCTTGTCTAATAGTAATTGCAGGAAATCCTAAGATAGATGACTCTTCAGTGATAGTACCACTATCAGAGATTGCACAATACGCATTTTGCTGTAAAGCAATATAATCAAAAAACCCTAATGGTTTCATAAACTCAACTAAAGGATTAAAATCATTTTTATCTAAAGTTTCAAGTTTTTTTCTAGTTCTTGGATGAGTTGATACTATTACTCTTTTATTATATGTTGTAGCTATTACATTTAATGAGTCTAGCAAATCATTGAAGTTTTGTTCACTATCTACATTTTCTTCTCTATGCGCACTTACTATAAAAAAATTTTTTTCTTTTAGATTTAAAGTTTCTAACACCATAGAGTTTTTTATATCTTCTTTATGATACTCAAGTACTTCTTTCATAGAGGAACCAGTTTTAATAACAGTTTCAGGTCGTAGACCTTCTGATACTAGATAATCTCTAGCATGTTCAGTTAAAGTCATATTTATATCACTTAGTTGATCTACAATCTTTCTATTTATCTCTTCAGGTACTCTTTGATCAAAGCATCTATTTCCAGCTTCCATATGAAAAATAGGTATTTTTCTTCTTTTAGCAGAAATCACCGAAAGACAAGAATTTGTATCACCATATAGTAAAACTGCATCAGGTTTAACTTCAGCAAGTAATTTATCTGATTTACTAATAACATTTGCAATAGTCTCCGCTGCATTATCAGCAGCTGCATTTAAAAAATAATCAGGTTTTTTGATGCCCATCTCTTGAAAAAAGACTTCATTTAATTCATAATCATAATTTTGACCACTATGAACCAATATATGATTTGTGTATTTTTCTAATTCTGCCAAAACTCGACTTAGTTTTATAATCTCAGGTCTTGTACCCACAATTGTCATTACTGTTTTCATTAAATAACTCCAAACTCTTTAAGTTCATCTTGTACTTCATAAAGATTTACTATCATTTTTTTTAACTCTTCTTCATTTAATCTATGTGTATTATGAGAGTGGTATTCTCCTGCTTGAGTAATAACTTCTTCTCCATCCTCAAAAAACTTATTGTAATTTAGATCTCTATCATCAGAAGGTATACGATAATATTGATCCATATCTATAGCTTTTACCATTTCTTCTTTTGTTAAAAGTGTTTCGTATAGTTTTTCACCATGTCTTGTACCTATTATTTTTACTTCATGATCTGGTTTGTTTAGTAAGTTTTTTAAAGTTTTTGTTAAAATTTCTATTGTAGCAGCAGGTGCTTTTTGTACAAATATATCTCCATTTTTACCATTTTTAAATGCAAATATTACTAAATCAACAGCTTGATCTAAACTCATCATAAATCGAGTCATCGCAGGGTCAGTAATCGTGATAGTTTTACCATCTCTTATTTGGTCTATAAAAAGAGGTATAACAGAACCACGACTAGCCATTACATTTCCATATCTTGTGCATGCTATCATAGTTTCCTCATCATCAAGATTTCTACTTTTTGCTACAGCAACTCTTTCCATCATAGCTTTACTTACACCCATAGCATTTATAGGATAAACGGCTTTATCAGTACTTAGCACTATCACTTTTTTTACTTTTGCTTCAATTGCAGCATTTAAAACATTTTCAGTACCTATCACATTTGTTTGCACAGCTTGCATAGGATAAAACTCACAAGATGGTACTTGCTTTAAAGCAGCCGCATGAAAGATAAAATCAACTCCACGAACAGCATCTTTTACAGAATTTACATCCCTTACATCTCCAAGATAAAACTTTAGTTTAGAATTATTATATACCTTTCTCATATCATCTTGTTTTTTTTCATCACGAGAAAATATTCTAATCTCTTTTATATCTGTATTTAAAAATCCTCTTAGAACAGCATTTCCGAAACTTCCTGTTCCTCCTGTGATTAATAATATCTTATTTTTGAACATTTATAATCTCCCATCACTATCTTTTAAAATAGATTTAATATCATAAATCACTTGGTTTTGATTTTCAAAACTTAATGTTTTGTATTTATCATGTGATACAGCCATAACTATAGATTCATAATCATCATAGTTAACATCATTAGTTAAGTCTAAGTTATACTCGTCTTTTACTTCATCTTTATCAGCCCAGTAGTCAGATACTGTTATATCACAACCAAACTCTTGAAGCTCTTCTATCACATCTATCACTCTACTATTTCTTATATCAGGACAGTTTTCTTTAAAAGTGATACCTAGTACTAGCACTTTTGAGCCTTCTATTTTATGACCTTTTTTTATCATAAGTTTTATCACTTGGTTTGCTACATATATACCCATATTGTCATTTAGTCTTCTACCTGCTAAAATGATCTCTGGATTATATCCAACTTGTTGTGCTTTATGAGTAAGATAGTATGGATCGACACCTATACAATGTCCTCCTACAAGACCTGGTCTAAATGGAAGAAAATTCCATTTTGTACCTGCTGCTTCAAGTACTGCATTTGTATCTATATCTAGTTTATTAAATATAATTGCAAGTTCATTTACAAAAGCTATATTTATATCTCTTTGGCTATTCTCTATTACTTTTGCTGCTTCTGCTACTTTTATAGTAGGTGCTAGATGAGTACCTGCTGTGATGATACTTGCATATAGTTCATCTACTTTTTTACCTATTTGAAGTGTACTTCCAGCTGTAACTTTTAATATTTTTGTAACAGTATGTTCTTTATCTCCTGGATTTATTCTCTCTGGACTATATCCACAATAAAAATCTTTATTGAATTTCATATTTGAAAACTTTTCAAGTACTGGTACACATTCTTCTTCTGTAGCACCTGGGTATACTGTAGATTCATAGATAACGATATCATCTTTTTTAAGAACTTTTCCTATAGTTTCACTTGCTTTTATAAGTGGTGTTAAATCTGGTCTTTTATTTTTATCTATTGGAGTTGGTACTGTTACAATGTAGATATTGCAATCTTTTATATCTTCTACATCAAGAGAAAACTTCATACCATTTTTTATAGCTTCATTTACTTGAGTTTCATTTAGTTCTAAAGTTCTATCAATACCTTTTGATAATTCATCAATACGCCACTGAGATATATCAAATCCAACTACTTCATATTTTTCTGAAAATGCATGAGCAAGAGGAAGTCCTACATATCCAAGACCGATTACACATATTTTTAAATTATTCATTATTTACTTCCTTTACTATCATATCCGAAGAATTCTAAATACCAATCGACAAACTGGTTGACTCCATCTTGTATTGGAGTTTCTGGTTTATATCCTAAATCTTCCACTAAATCTTTCACATCAGCAAATGTAGCAGGTACATCACCTGGTTGTATTGGCATCATGTTTTTACTGATTTTTTTACCCAATCTATTTTCAATAGCTGTGATAAAGTCCATAAGTTTTACAGGATTATTATTTCCTATATTATACACTTTGTAAGGAGCAGAAGATGTTGAAACTTGTCCAGTTTTACCATTCCAATTTTCATCTTTTTTAGCTGGATTGTCTATTACTCTTATAATTCCTTCAACTATATCATCTATATATGTAAAATCTCTTAACATTTCACCATTATTGAATACATCAATTGTATTACCTTCTAATGCAGCTTTTGTGAATAAATATAAAGCCATATCTGGTCTTCCCCAAGGTCCATAAACAGTGAAAAATCTTAATCCAGTAGTAGAAATATCAAAAAGATGAGAATATGTATGAGCCATTAATTCATTTGCTTTTTTAGATGCGGCATAAAGTGATATAGGATGGGATACATCATGATTTGTTGAAAAAGGAAGTTCTTCCTTTAATCCATAAACAGAAGAACTTGATGCATAACATAAGTTTTTTACATCATTATGTCTACATGCTTCAAGTATATTCATAAATCCAATTATATTTGAATCCATATAAGCATCAGGATTTGTTAACGAATATCTAACTCCTGCTTGAGCAGCAAGATTACAAACAGCATCAAACTGTTCATTCTTAAAAAGTTCCATTATAGCATCTTTATCTTCTAAATTCATTTTGATAAATTTATAATTACTATTTGTTTTTGATGTTAATATCTTATTTGATTCAATATTTGGACCATCTTCAAGAGTATCAATTATACCACCTCTTTGAAGTCTTCCATATTTAACTTTCTGATCATAATAATCATTGATATTATCAAGTCCAACTACTTCATCTTCCCGTTCTAACAATTTTATAGCTAAATGACTTCCTATAAATCCTGCTGTTCCTGTTACTAATATCTTCATTATTTATTATCCTTAGCTATCACTATTAAATATATCTCGTGTATATACTTTATCTTTTACATCTTCTAAAATAGATTCAAATCTATTTGCTATGATTACATCACTAATATTTTTAAATTCATCGAAACTTTTAATTACTTTACTATGAAAAAATTCATCATCTTCCATACATGGTTCATAAATAACTACTTCTATACCTTTAGCTTTGATTCTTTTCATGATACCTTGGATACTAGAACTTCTAAAGTTATCAGATCCTGATTTCATAGTAAGTCTATAAATACCTACTACAGATGGATTTTTACCTATTACACTATCAGCTATAAAGTCTTTTCTTGTAGCATTTGATTCTACTATGGCACCTATTATATTTGATGGTACATCTTTGTAGTTTGCTCTTAGTTGTTTGGTGTCTTTTGGCAAACAGTATCCACCATATCCAAAAGATGGATTGTTGTAGTGTGTACCTATTCGGGGATCTAGACCTACACCTTCTATTATTTGTTTTGTATCTAAGTTATGTGATTGAGCATAAGAATCTAATTCATTAAAGTATGCAACTCTCATAGCAAGATAAGTATTAGAAAATAATTTTACAGCTTCTGCTTCTGTTGCATCTGTAAATAATATCTCTATATCTTCTTTTATAGCACCTTGT
>Ga0233441_1001840_pt1 | contig 17162 bp, 20 predicted proteins | sample SI_123_September_4_FD_182781 | JGI IMG/M metagenome (GOLD analysis project Ga0233441, IMG submission 182781) | Seawater microbial communities from Saanich Inlet, British Columbia, Canada - SI_123_September2016_135_MG | ecosystem: Environmental > Aquatic > Marine > Inlet | place: Canada: British...
CATGGCTAACGGCTTAAATACCGTTTTGCTTCCTGCAGTTGCTTTTTGATTGCTTCCTGCAGTTGCTGTTTTTTTAGTCACTGCAGTTGCTGTTTTTTTGGTTCCTGCAGTTGCTGTTTTTTTGGTTACTGTCTTTTTCATGGTTATCTCTCCAATTATCAAGGGGTTGCACGGGTTTTGTTTTGCGCTTGCCTTGTGGGTTGTTGAATTGCAAGGGTTTTATCCCCGACTTATTCAATATTACCTTGCCTTGATAATGATTTTTGGGGGATGACGCGGATGTGCTTATTTCAAATAAGTAAAAAGCCCCCATATTCCGGTAACTTACATTATCGGTGCCTGCATATGCGCACAGCATCTTCAAAATGGGGGGCTATGGGGCACAGAAAGGGGGGTAAAGGGACGCGAGTATCTCTATACATCCCCCCATTCCCACACTACTCCTCCCCCTCCCAATAACTACCAAGTTAATAACACAGACTATTCCCGCTATTCAACCCCGAACCCCATATATCTGCCTCTTTTTTGGGCAAGGGGGGGTGTTTTGGTGGATGTACCCCTGGAATATGGGTTGGAGTCCCGTATTTTGGGGATTATTGGAAATGTAAAAGGTGTTGTGGAACAGTGAGTTAGTTAACATGTCCCACGGGGTGGGTACTGGGGTTTTGGATACCCTGGTTTGGTGGGTATTTGGTGGTGGAGATTGTGTGTATTCCCCCTGTCGTAGGGGGTCAGAGTGACGTAAGTTATTGAATCCCTTGTAGCTGTTCTGTTTTCAAGGATTTATGTGCAGGGTACTGGTGGTATGGGGGTGGAGTTATGCTATTAACTGGTTAACAGCAAATTATTTTGCCTGTGCTTAGATCCCATAAGCCTACGGGGTAGTAAGTCATAGTCCGAACTTCTTGGCGATCTTTTGTGCCTGCTCTTCGTTGGTTTGTATGTTGATCCATTTAGCTACTTCTTCCCATGAGCTTGTTCTGTGTTCTGATTCGCAGCAATTGCAGGATGAGCTGAAGTAGAGTTTCTCTTCTTCTCTGAAGAAGAACACGACGACACCGCAGAGGCAGCAGTTGTGTGACGGGATGATGTCGATACCTGCATCAATGGTGGCTTGTTTAACCTGGTCGGCTGTTACTTTCATTGGTCAATCTCCTCGAAGTTCCGGTTCATGTAGATATACATTGGTCTTGGTATTGAGCGGCGTAGATAATTTCTATCTGGAGTGCGCTCATGTGACGGATGATGTCGGTGTTGTCGCAGGCTTCTTCATCTCTCATGGTGCAGCAGATGATTGTGTGTCCTCTTGTTCTGAGCAGGAGGATGAATGCGTCCCATATTGATGGGTCTTCGGTGTAGGTTTCGTCGTAGTCCATGACAATGAGCATGGGTGTATTATATCAACTGGAGTTAATTTGAGTTAATAAATAACTTATTTCGCAATAGAGCAGAAAACTTTGAATACATTGCGGTTTACAGACAGGGTAATTTTGACCCTTAGATTAGGTAGTGGTGGTAGTTCGCTCTGCTGAAATCTTACATCCTCCTTGCGGAAATATTAAACCACCTTCGGGTGGTTTCTTTTTATATGACACAACAAATCACGACTATTGACTGGGACAAGGTGCAGGAAGAATTCCTCTCGGGTACCTCTGTGGATGAGATAGCGTCAGCTATTGGTGTGGATAGGATGGATTTGTATGCTCACGCTGAGAGGGAGGGGTGGGTACGGCAGCTGATGTTGGAAAAAAATCTCGCGGTTCAGGCACGAAGTGCCTTGGGTGATGACGGGGATTTGGACAAGGCTGTAGACCGAGACGTAAAGATCCAGCAGGATGTTGCGGATATTGCTGAGTTGGCAATTCAGAAACTACCTGGTGTGGTGGCCTTGTGCACAAAGCCTGGGCAGCTGCTCACTTGCTTGCGAGCAAATGATGTAGCTTATGAGACGTATAAGAAGGTACGCGGCCTGACTGATGGTGGCATCAGTACAGAGGGTGATGACAGGATGCTGGATAAGGTTCGTAAGATCGTCGAGCGTAACCGTGCAATAAGCCTGACTAAGCGGGAAGCTCTTGCAGCCCCTGAGTGACGATGAGCTGGTAGAAGCTGGCTTCCTTGATCTTGAGGTTTACTCGGAGGCGTTTCTAAAGATTGCGCCAAAGGCTGGTGGTACACCGATGCCGTTTGTCTTTAACCGGGCGCAGACACACATACATACTGAGGTTGAGCGGCAACTGGCTGAGGCGGGTCATGTTCGGAAGCTGATCCTCAAAGGGAGACAACAAGGAGCTTCCACCTACGTACAGGCCAGGTACTACTGGAAGACCAGCACAAATATAGGACAGCGTGCGTTCATTCTTACGCACGACTCCGGGACAACAAAGCGGCTGTTCGCAATGACGGACAGGTATCACCGCTACAGCCCTGAAGAGATACGCCCAAAGATTGGGGCATCAAACGCAAATGAACTTTTCTTCCAGGATCTTGAGTCCGGGTATGAAGTAGGTACTGCAGGGAACAAGGCGGTTGGACATGGTTTCACGCTGCAATACTTTCATGGGTCGGAAACTTCGCGTTGGCCAAATGCTGAGGATCACCTGACGGGTATCTTCCAGGCGGTATCAGGGGAGCGGGGCACTGAGATTATTCTTGAGTCCACTGCGAACGGAGTGGGAGGTGTCTTCTATGACATGGTCATGGAGGCTCATGCGGGTGATGGTGAGTATGAACTTATCTTCGTCCCCTGGTATTGGCAACCTGAGTATCGCAAGCCATTTGTGAAAGAGGGTGGGATTCTAATCCCGGCCAGTGAAATTGAGCTAACTGAAGAGGAAGAGTTCTTCCGCACTCAGTACAAACTGGATGTGCAGCAGATTGCTTGGCGGCGATCAAAGGTGCATACATTAAAGAGTGAAGCAAAATTTAAAGAACAGTATCCCTTCACCATCGAAGAAGCGTTTCAGGCGAGTGGTCGGAGTGTGTTTGCCGATAACTGGCTCACTGATGCTTGGTATGAGTGCTATACCCCAGCTGAGCGAGGAGACATTCAGGAGACCACCAAGCGTTACATACAGCGATCTGATGGTGAACTCTGGATCTGGGAAAAGCCCCAACGTGGCAAGAAATACTTCATCGGTGGCGACCCGGCGGAAGGCTTGGCGAGGGGCGACTACTCGGTAGCTGAAGTTGTAGATGACAACGGTAACCAGGTTGCTGAGTACCGGGGGCATATAGCGCCGGACAAATTTGCAGACTTGTTGGCTGGCCTTGGAAAGATGTATCTGCGTGCAGAGATCATCTGTGAGCGGAATAACCATGGGCAGTTAACCCTATACCGGCTGGCTAAAGAGATCGGGTACCCAAAACTATACACCCAGGTTGATTTTGAGAATCAGGCTGAGGGCAAAGAAGTTAAGAAGTACGGGTGGTTAACCACCTCGAAGTCCAAGCCACTGGTAATTGATCTGTTGGTATCGCTGATGCGAGACGGGAAGTCTGGGATCAGAAGCAGGGTACTGGTAGATGAGTGCAGGACTTACGTAGTGGACTCCAGGGGAAGAACGAACGCCCAGCCGGGAATGCATGACGACACGATTATGGCGTACTCGCTTGCGCAGTACCTGGCCTATTCGAGACGTAGGCGCAGTCGTGGTACTGGGGGCGTGGGTTACTCCCCAACAGATGATATTGCTGGGTATTAAATGAAGAAGCGTTGTGCAAGTTGTAAGCATTTTAAGAGCACGTCCCGGACTCGATCAGGGATCTGCAAAGTGAAGTCAAGACGCACCACTGAGAGCAATCGGTGCGACGAGTACCAGAAAAAAATATGAACGACGATCAACATTTAGTGTTTGAAACACTCGGGATGAAGCTGGCCAAACGCTTCGGCGAGTGGGCGAGAGCACGCCAAGAGATTGAGGAGAAGTGGATCGAAGATCTGCGTGCGTTCAATTCTCAGTATGATCCTGATGTTCAGATGAAGATGGCCAAGAAGAGAGGCTCTAAGGTCTTCGTCTCTCTAACAAGAACCAAGACGATGCAGGCATACAGCCGCATTATCGATATGTTGTTCTCATCCAGCATGCCTCCTTATGGTGGCAAGCCTACCCCTGTCCCTGATGTGCCTCCAACCATTGATGAAGCTCGTAATATGTTTGAGCAGGCGAAGCAGGTTGTTATGCAGGGCATGGAAGCTGGTGAAGTAAGTGATCCGAATGCAGCCATTCATGATGTTATGAATAAAATGACGGCTGAAAAGCGTGACGCAGACAGGGTCATGGCGCGTGAGACGTGCTCAAGAATGATGACTGTGATCGAAGACCAGCTCATTGAGAATGGTTTCGAGAACAAGGCAAAGCGTTCGTTGCTGGAGATGTGCATATTGGGTACCGGTGCTCTGAAGGGTGCCACCATGAGGATTGAGCACAAGAAGGGGTGGGCAACCAACGAGAGTGGCGGCTGGGATATCAGTTTTGCTGAGACGCCTAAGCCCAACGTAGAGCACGTATCGATATTCGATCTCTACCCAGAACCCTATTCAACTGATCTTGAGGATGTCTCAGGATTATTCCATCGGCATGTCATGTCGAAGCACCAGTTCCGCGAACTCAAAATACAGGGGTTCAATCAGGCGGAAATCAATTACATTCTTACCTCATATCCAGAGGGATACCACCAAGAGACTGTCCATGAGCAGTCACGCCGAGCTATTGCTGGGGTCAGCGCTGTCGCTGGTTCCAACCGCCGGTATGAGGTACTGGAATATTGGGGGCCGGTAGATGGCCAGGAGCTATCTAACTGCGGCTGTCATGTCCCTGATCCCACCGTGGAATACCAAGCAAACATCTGGCTGTGTGCTGGACGGGTCTTAATGGCTCGCCTGAACTCTACACCTGGACAGCGTATTCCATACAATCTATTTCCGTTCGAGCGTAGCCCACACCAGTTTTGGGGGATGGGTCCACCTCGGATGATGCGTCACTCGCAGATCACAATCAACGCCTCTGCCCGAAGCATGATGGACAACTTGGCCATTACATCTGGCCAGCAGTATGAAGTGAATACTTCTATGTTGTCTGAGGGTGAAGATCCTACCGATATCTATCCGAACAAAGTTTGGTTGAGAGACGGTGGCGACCCTTCCTCCCCAATGGTACGCACCTTTCAGCCGCACAATAACGCGAACGTCTCCATGGGTGTCATGGAATTCTACAAGATGCTTGCGAACGAAGAGACTTCCCTGCCGCAGTACATGCAGGGGGAGGGCGTTGGCGCAACACGCACATCTTCCGGGCTATCTATGCTGATGGGCGCTGCGAACATTGCGATCAAGTCAGTCATTAAGAACGTAGACGACTATGGCATTGAGCCATTTATCACGTCTATGTACGACTGGAACATGAGATGGAATGACCGACTGGACATTAAGGGTGACATGCGTGTTCTCGCCCAAGGCTCTACCTCGTTAATAGCGAAGGAAGAGCAGGCGCAGAAGATGATCAACATCATGAGTATGACTCAGAGCGAGGTGTATGCACCGCTTGTAGATCACAGAGCAATCCTGACGGAAGTGGCGAAGGCTATGGAACTGCCGGCTGACAAGCTGATCAAGCCAATAGAAGAGGGCATGTCTGAGCAAGAGCAGCGAGCTATGCAGATGCGTGAGCAGCAGCAGCAGCTGGAGTTTGCCGAGAAGGAGGCGAAGATCGATAGGCTGGTTGCAGAGGCAGAGAAGTTCCGTGCTGATGCGCAGAGCATTCCTCAGCTGCGTTATGCAGAGAGCCAGAAGGATATGGCAGTTGCTCAACGGGCAGTTGCTGATATCAGCATTCAGCAGCGGCAAGCAGTTGAGGCACCTCCGCTCCCCAGTGAGTTCGGGGACGTTAGTAGCTCGTTAGAGGCATTGCCTCGTGAGATTGCGGCACAGGCGCAGTTCGCATGAAGCTGAACAAGGAAGAAGCAGAAGCAGTTCTCCATCTCAGCAATACCAACCTACGTAACTGGGGTGGCCTCATGGCGCACATAGATCGCGTGAAGCAGCAGGCTTGCAAAGAATTAGAAGAAGCAACAGATATGGTGAGTGTCGCAAGGCAGCAGGGAAGGATCTCTATATGTAAGGAGTTCCTCGCGCTGTCTGATCGGGCAAAAGCGATGTCATCAAGATGAATTACCGCCAATTGGCGGGAACCAGCCGAACCGCACTGATGTGCGGTTTTTTATGCCCAAGGGAAAAGCAAACAAGACCCCAGATGCCTGACCGGATAAGCGAAAGCCCCGGTTAAAGCAGAAGGACAAGTGGACCTTGCCCCCAAAAAAGGAAACTTAGATGGACGAAGCAAAGAGACTTCAGCTTGAAAAAGAAGCTGACGATTTAATCAGACAGGCCGCAGGTCAAGCCCCTCTTGAAGAGGATAAGCTGCAACCTGAAGTTGTTACACCACAGCCGGAAGAGACTCCCCCTAAACCCGTAGCGGAGCAGGACAAGGACCAGCCACCAGCTGAGATGAAAGACGGGCTGACCGTCGAGAATGCAGAAGCGAGACTGATGAATGCGGAAGCAAGCTATCAGCACGCACGTAAGCGTATGAACCAGGCGGCCAATGAAGCTGCTGAACTCAAGCGTGAAAACGAAAGTCTGTCTCTCGAAAATGAGATGTTGAAGAAAAGGATTACTGAGCTAGAGGGACGGATCGTAACCGCACCTGTTGAGCCACCAGCAGCACAACCTGCCGAGCAGACGCTGGATAGTGTGACACAGCAGTACGGGGAAGATTTCCGGCCTGTTGTCAATGCGTTGAATACGCAGGGGCAAGAGATGGAGGCGATGCATGGCGAAGTAGCTGATGTCAAAAAGCAGATGGCAGATATGGCTGTAGCGAAAGCTGAAGCCGAAAAGAAAGCCGCGCTTGCTGAACATCGTGCTGCGATCAGAGCCGGGCACGCAGATGCCTTTGAAATTTATGAGACCGCTGAGTTCCAGGGGTGGCTACTGAAACAGCCTCCTACCGTTCAACAAATTATGAAGTCTGGTTATGCCGACGATGTGATCTGGGTCATCTCAGAATACAAGAAGACTCTTACGCAGCAGACATCAACTTTAGAGCAGGCGCGTCAGGAAGCAGATCCTAACGTATCCAGCTTAGCAACCAGACCAAGTTCAGAAGGTCCGCTTCAGTTCACCCGTGAACAGATAGCGGCGATGTCGCTTGAGGAATACATGGCCAACCAGGAAGCAATTGATACCTGGATGGCTAACCAGTCTCAAGCTGCATAACTGAATAAGTCTATTTTTTTACTGCCGGACAGCTCGCATACGCGGGCTTTTTTTATGCCCGGCGCATTTATATAGAGGAAAGAAAAATGGCAAATTCATTTTTTGGGGCACCTCCCGCTGCGGGAGTGCAGAGCGCTGCATCATTTATTCCAGAGGTGTGGAGCAAGAAGCTCCTAGCACGCTACTGGGCTGAAGCTGTAGCAATGGGTGTCTGTAACACTGACTATCAGGGTGAGATTGCTGGAGCTGGATCCAAGGTCCAGATTCGTAAAGCACCTATGGTTTCTATCCAGAATTACGATCCAACTGATCCTACCGCACTGCTGACTTATGAGCAGCTGAAGGAAGAGTTGAATGAGCTGGTTATTGATCAGGCTAAGGCGTGGGCATTCCAGGTTGATGACGTTCTAGTTGCACAGAGTGATCTGAGCTTGGTGAACGACACTACCAAGAATGCTGCAGATGGCCTTGTTCAGTTCATCGATCAGCATGTTCTGGGGTCTATGTTTGCTGATGCGGCAACGCAGGTTGGTAGCATTGCTGCTCCTGTCATTGTTACACAGGGCGCTACGGCGGGCGGTTTGACTAACGTGCTTGAGCTGATCGTTGAGCAGTTCTCAGTCGCTTGTAATGAGAAGAAGCTTCCTCGTGAAGGCCGCTTCATCGTTGTTCCAAGCTGGATGGGTGCACGCTTGAAGCTCTCTGAGTTGCGTAACGTGAGCATTACTGGTGACGGTTCTTCTCCTCTGCGTAACGGCATGATTGGTGAGATTGATAAGGTTCAGATTTACGAGTCTAACAACCTTGCAATCGTTGATCACCTTGGCGTTTACAAGGGTGAGGACACAGCTGGCAAGATGCCTTGGGACGTTGGTTACGATCCCGATTCTCTTGCGACCTATAACGCTTTGGCTAATCCTGAGCGTTACAAGGTTATCGGTGGTACCCGCGACTTCTTCAGTTTCGCTACTCAGTACGTTAAGACTGAGGATGCCCGTATCCAGGGACGCTTTGGACAAGCGATCCAGGGATTGCAGGTGTATGGCATGAAGGCTCTTCAGCCTGACGCTGGTGTTGCGATAACTGTTGCTAAGGCAGCTGATGCGTAAGTGATATGGCCCCTCTTCGGAGGGGCTTTTTTATTGGAGAACGTAAATGACAGACCAAGTAAAACCGTTGGAAGAAGAGCAGGTTGAGGAGACAGTTGATGTCACCGATATGGATAAGGACCAGCTCGAAGCATTTGCAAAGAAAGAGTTCAAGATCGATCTCGATAAGAGAAAGAAGCATTCGGACCTTCTAAGGCAAGTACAGAATTTGATGGGTGATGAGGAAGAGAAGAAGGAAGAGGAGAAGCTGATCGTTGAAGTAGAAGCTCCTGCTCGCCCTGCATTCTGGAAGCATCCCCGTACTGGTAACGTCTTTGCAGACGACACCATGGTCCGCCGCGTCCCAGGGATGATTCCTTGTGATGAAGACGGCAAGTCCGTTTAAGGAGATAGGTAATGGCTTCAACACTGGTTAGCTCGTTAATTGATCGAGCACAGGTAATACTGCAGGATAAGACGGGTACAAGATGGCCAGAGTCGGAGCTGCTGGATTGGCTGAATGATGCTTACAAGGAGATCATTCAGATCCGTCCAGACGCTTACTCTCAGTCAGCAACCTTCAATTGTGTGGAAGGTACGCTGCAGAAGGTGACGACAATGTTCCCGGCTGCACTCACGCTGCTGGATGTTATGCGTAACTCTACTGGAACAATGCGTCCGATCACTTTGATTGAGCGTGACATTTTGGATGATCAGATTGCGGACTGGCATAGCCAGACTCCTGGTGCTGAGGTCCAGCATTATGCCTACGATCCTCGTAATCCGAAGGAGTTCTTTGTCTATCCGTCCGTTGCTGCGGCGACTCAGGTGGATATTGTTTATTCCTCTGTCCCCACTGCACATACAGTCACTACAGACGTGATCAAGATTGATGATAACTATGCGAATGTCATGCTTGATTACATGCTGTATCGGGGATACCTGAAGGACGCTGATTATGCTGCGAATGGCCCTCGTGCTGATTCAAGCTACATGGCATTTAACAACGCCATGGGACGCAAGGTGCAGTCAGACGCAGCCATGGTGCCTAAAGAATGATCTTTAGCGGATTAAATAATCAGGTGATGCTTGAGGTTCAGGGCGTTCCATCTTTGATTGCAGAGATGGAAGTGCGTATGGCCACGATTGAGTGGTGTGCGCAGACTGAGTCATGGAAGGAGGATCTTGAAGGGGTGGTGATCACAGCTGACACTGCCTTGGTTGAGATCTCTCCTGACACTGGAGTTATCCATCGTTTCTCCTATGTGGGGATCGATGGAGTTCCTCTTGAGCCAAGCCAGCCTATCCGCAAGTCTGCGGCAGGTAAGCCTACACACTACTGGGTAAGGAACACCGGAGAGATCAAGGTATGGAAGGTTCCTGCTGTTGATACAGATATTGAGATAGAGGCAGTTCTGAAGCCAAAGGTTACAGACAGATCGGCCCCTGATTTTATTTTTGACCGAGACGCTGATGCCATTGTTCATGGTGCGGTTGCACGTCTCAAGCGGCAGAAGGATACATCCTGGATGGATATGTCTGGCTCTGCTGCTCATTACGCGGAGTTCACTAACGCCGCACACAAAGCAAAACGCAGGAACAAAAACCTGTCTGGTGTGCGTATGGAAGTGAAGCCACGCGAGTACGGTTTCTAGTCCCGCTGCATTCGCAGCGACATAGAAAACTCTGAAGTGATTGCGTCCTTGTAGGGACACACAATGTCTGTGTGTCTTCGATAAGTCGCGCCTGCTTCTTTTTCAACTTGTTGCCAGTTTGTTGGGTAACAGCATTTTTTTAAAGGTATAGGAGAAAAATTGACATGGCTAAAATGTCGGATTATCTGGAGAACGCTGTTCTCAATCTGGTAATGAAGGGGCTGAATTCGGATGGCACAACTGCTGTAACAGCAGGTGCTACTAATTCAGCTGATCCTGAAATCTCAAACGCATCGGTTGAGTTGGCACTGTATACGACTAACCCCAGTGATCCTGGTGGTGGTGTTGAGTGTGCTGATAGTGGTTACGCACGTCAGACTGTCACCCTTGGTGCAGTGTCTGGTGGTGTGGTCTCTAACTCTGGCTCGGCGTCTTTCCCAGCTATCGTTCAGTCTCAGAACATTATCACTGGCGCTGCGTTCTTTGACGCTGCTGGCAATATGTTGTTCTGGAGTGGCCTGGCTGCGAATAAGACTTTGGATGTTGGTGACTCGCTCACCTTTGATCCGGGCGATCTGAGCGTGACGCTAGACTAATGATCTTAACTCCACTTGCATCCGGCATTCTTGGTGGCTATGCCGCCGGGAGCGCTTCTACAGTACATAATGGGGTTGCCCATGCTGCTGTAGTTGCATCTATGGTTGCGAGTGGGGGGCGGGTTACAACAGGTTCTGTAGGCTTTACGTCTGCAGCCACAGTAGTGGCTACAGGTGGAAGATCTACAAATGGATCTGCGAGCATTGCATCTGCTGCTTCGGTGGTAGTTGGTGCTTCAATAATTCGAGCTGGTGCTGTTCACCCTTCCGGGTCTGCATCAGCGACATTTACTGCACACTGTAATAGAGGTGGTGTGGTAGATGCTGCATCGTCTGCGGCGGTTACCGTAGATGGCGCAAAGGTTTCACATGCGCTTCTGACGTTTGCTGGCACAGCTACAATGACTGCCAGTGCGAACCAGGAGTCAAAGGGATCTGTTAGCGCGGCCAGTACGGCCTCAATGGCTGCTGACGGGCACAAGATCCTTTATGGTATAGCTCAACCCTCATGCTTTGCTTCTGTCGCTGCTAACGGCGTAGCGGCTAGAGCAGGGGTGGTTAGTTTGGCCTCGGGTGCGACTGTCGTTGCTACGCCAACCAAGATACAGCACGGCACAGCGGCCTTTAGTGGTGTCGCTACATTGTCGGCTGTAACAGTGGGTGCTCTGACGGCCACGGCTGCAATGACGGCCGGGGCATCCGTAGTGGCAAACGGAACCAAGAGGCTCCACGGGGCGGCCCACCCTGACGGCGCTGCTTCAGTCACAGTGACCGCTTCAAAAGGTGCAGCCGGTTCTCTGTCTGCATTAGCTTCTGGTGGGTTTACGGTAAGCGGCTCTGTATTACGAGTAGCTCAGGCAGCGGTCACAACGACTGCAGACTTTACGGCAAACGCTGCGGCAACGATTAAGGCTCAGTCGAGCTTTGATGCGGTAGCGTTGTTTGCCCCAACAGGCATTGAATACAAGAAGGCAGTTGCCCATATCACTGCAAGCGCAGAGATAACTGTTCAGCCGCGCATTACCAACGCAGTCATTATGAATATGATGGCCGCAGCGACAGTAGTGGCGAATGGTTCTGGGGTGAAGAGATCATCTGCTGCGGCTACTGCAACTGGGGCAATGGTTGGAGTCGGGCGGGTTATTAATCCGGCCGTGTGCCAGATGACTGGAGCAGCTACAGTATCAGCTTGGGCGTCAGTCGTGCGCTCTGGCGCAGCTGTAATGGATGGTACTGCAGACCTGGGGCTTGGTGTTCCAGCTAGAGTGGGTCATGTGTCTGCTCTGTTTGACGGATACGGTGGAATGACTCCTCTCCTGCCATTGAGCGGTGAGGTGATTGCTGCCGGCACTGCAGGCATGACAGCTTCAGCAAGTGTAAATAGACGTGGTTCGGTGGCTCTGTCTGCGGCTGCTGATGTCACACTGTCTCCGAAGGTTAGCTACTTCTTGGCTACAGGCTTTGGAGCAAGCAGCACGTTTACTGCCTCAGCTACATTACTCGCTAATCCAGCGCTCACTATGGCCGCAACAGTGAACTGCAACTTCGTAGCCAAGGCACATAAGAAGTCAGCGATAGCTCTGTCATCTTCTGCGAGCATGGGCGTTGATCCGATAGTTACCCTCGAGGGTGGCACTGTTGCGATAACCGCAAGTGCTGACATGTCTGCAAGCGGCCATGTCTTATCCCTCATCTATGCCAACTTCGCTGCAGCGGCAGGAACTACGGTTACATTTACCGGGAAAGCCGTGAGGGCCGGGGGAGCTATAGCGGTCTCAGGCACACCAACATTTGACGCTACTGCCGGAGCTGTTCGCAGCGCGGCGGCAGCCATTACCACTAATGCAGATTGCGTAGCTGATGGAGCTGTTGCTGCGTCAGGCGTTAGTGCATTTACTGCTACTGCAGAGACGTTCTCAAGTGGCCACAAGACAACACAAGTTCTGACTGAGCTTGGGATTGAGGCTGTATCGATTGTAACGATAACGGGGAGAATCATTGATTACTCTCCAGACTTTATCCCTCTTGATCGAATCATGGTTATGGAGTCAGAGGTTCGCGTCACCCAAATGAATGAAGAAGACAGAGTGACGATCAGTTAGGAGAGATCATGGATACCTTTAGAAAGCAGCCAACAGAGAGATTGGATTACGGAGTAAAGACATCAACCTGGATGGTGTCTGGTGACTCTATTACGGATACAAAAGTGTCTATTGATGACGGTGCGCTGGGGTTATCTGTCACTGCCAATGGATTGCTCGCAGAGGTTGCCGGAGGGAATACGAACTATCCGCAGATCTGGGTTGAGAACGGAACTGATGCTGTTACGTATAAGTTGTCGGTGGTCATGACGATGGTGTCAGGTCGAGTTAAAGAGCACAACTTCAAAGTGAAGGTCAAGGATATCTAATATGTCATACGAAAATAATGTTAAGGCAACCATTAATGCGGCAGTAGCGGTTGCAGCCACTACCATTCAGGTGGTCAAGGCAGTTGCTCCTTACAACGATCCACCGGCTGACGGTGGTGTCCTGGTGTTACAGGATGATATGTCTGCACCTACCAAGTGGGAGATCATCACTTACACCGGGCGCACTGACAATACTACGTACTGGACGCTGACGGGTGTAGCGAAAGGAGCCGAGAGCACTACTGATCAGGCTTGGAGTTCAGGTGATCACTGCTTTATGGCAGTCACTGCTTCGGTTATGGGAGTTGAGACTGAGGTGGTGCTTGCTACGGTTGCTCAGACTACATTAACAGATCAAGAGGACGTTCTTGTTACGCATGCGAGTGACCCTGATTACAGTCGTGAAGTTCTGGTTGAAGAGTATATCCCCACCAATACTCAGCTACGCAAGATAGGTAACGGATTTGGAGGGCAGAGTTACGCAGACACTATGACCAACTCCATCCTGAATCATGGTTCGTTAAATGGCGCATGGGATTTTGCTACATTCTTGCAGCGAAGCAATACAGATGCAAGTACCTGTTTCGTTGGCGCATCACCCTTGACGGCTTATGGCTTGGACGCAGGCGCTGGTTTTGAATACATTGTTGGTGATATGTATGTCGTTGGCTACAACAGCGCCGGCTTAGGTACTTCTCCGTTCTATGTTGAAGTATCTGACGACAACACTAACTGGACAGAGATCGGCAGGTTAGTTACACATTACTATGCTGCAACTGAAACGGTTGTTTCTATGAGCGGCCGGGGCAGATATGTTCGTATCACTCCAACTGCATACTCGGGGTCGTACGCCTATATATTCTGGAGCAACTATAATGGTGCGAATCTAGTAACTCCGTGGGATATTTCCAGACAGGCTCCTGTTGTATTGACGGCAACGGGTGATACCGTCTGCTCTGAAAGTGCTGTCCTTTCCGAGGTAACCTCAATAGAGCAAACCTCACTAAACGGAACCACTCCAACAACAGCGATCAGCCTTGATAACGGGGCCACCTATTCGGCATTTACGGCTGATCATGGGGTTGTAGCCGTACCAGCAAGTTCGACCACTCTGCTTGTTAAGGTGCATCTTGATGCATCAGAGTCGTTCGAGGATATTACCTTCAACTTCACAAAGGGCAATTCTTTTAAAGTAGCTGACGCATCCCGTTGGGAGGTCCAGTACCTCTCGGCTACAGAGACAAGCATTAAGAATGTCTCTGGATACTATCAAGACTTCAAGGCCACTATCAAACACGGTTCGCCATTCTCAGCCAACCCCGCTGCCACTCAAGGCGAGATGGAGACTGGTACTGAGTCTGGGATACGTGCCATGTCACCACTGAAGGTAGCTCAGGCTATTGCGGCGCTGGCGGCTCCTGTTTATTTCTCAGCTACAGGTGGTACAGAAACTACATACACATCAGGTGGTGTTAATTACAAAGTACACATATTTACCTCATCAGGTACGTTTACTGCTGAAGCTTCAGGTTCTGTTGAGGTGCTGTTAGTTGCTGGCGGCGGCGGTGCTTCAGGTGGAGACTATGCTACGGGCGGTGGTGGTGCTGGTGCGGGTGGGTTACTTACAAGTTCATTAAGCGTAACGGCCCAAGGCTACCCTATTGTTATCGGTGCAGGAGGTACTGGTACTTCGGGTAGGTCAGTTAGAGCTGGGCAAGCTGGTTCATCAACAGGGTTTTCATTAACTGCAATAGGAGGCGGTGCTGGGGCATCTCATTCAGACAATACGGCACAATCTGGCGGGTCTGGTGGTGGAGGCGCTCACCTCCTGCACCATTCAGTACATCCAGGAGGTGCTGGTACTTCTGGACAAGGTAACGCTGGCGGTGCTGGTACTGATTCTAGGACTGGCGGCGGTGGCGGTGGAAAGGGCAGTGTGGGAGCTGCTGCTACAACTTCACAAGCAGGTGCAGGCGGTCATGGGCAGTCATCTACCCTTAGAACAGGTTCTAGTATAAATTACGCTGGTGGAGGGGGTGGTGGTGCTTCAGACTGGAACGACCCACCCGCAGGTGGTCGTTCCGCAGGTGCTGGCGGTTCTGGCGGTGGTGGTGCTGGTGGTCACTCCTCAGGCGCAAATGCTTCGGTTAAAGGCATAAACGGTGCGACTAGCACAGGTGGTGGCGCTGGTGGTTCGGCTCACAATGGTAGTTCTTCTAGTGCTACTAGCTTAGTTGGTGCAAACGGTGGCTCAGGCATAGTAATCATTCGCTACGCAGTTTTTTAAGGAGAACAACTATGGCACATTATGCAAAAGTAGAAAACACATTAGTAACACAAGTAATAGTTGCAGAAGCTGAGTTCTTCGATACATTCGTAGATTCAAGTCCAGGCGAGTGGGTACAAACATCATATAACACATCAGGTGGTGTTCATTCAGATGGTGGCACACCTCTAAGAAAGAACTACGCAGGAGTAGGATTCACATACGATTCAGTTCGTGATGCTTTCATTCCACCTCAGCCTTATCCTTCGTGGATTCTTAATGAAGACACTTGTCTATGGGATTCACCCGTACCATACCCAACAGATGACTTAATGTACTCTTGGGATGAAGACACACTTGCTTGGGTAGAAATAACAGGAGAAACATAGATGTCCGATACCAAACTTTGTCATAGATGCGAAGAAACTAAATCTATGGCTGAATTCCACAGAGATAGGTCTAAGGCTGATGATCGACACACATTATGTAAAACCTGTAAAGAGGTTGCTCAAAAGAAGTGGCGAATAGCTAATGACCGCTCAGCCTACCAAAAGCAGTATAGGGCTGATAACCGCGAGGAATTGCTCGAAGGTAAGGCTTTCTGGAGTTCGGAGCTGAATAAGCAGGTCAAGATCATGGACGCATTGACTGAAGAAATGGAAGAGGCTGCATAGCATGGCCGCTCTCAAGACAGCAAAGAAGTATCACCCTTGGTACTGGTACATGAAACTACGTGGTTTTGAGGGCTTCATGACGTTCTGGGGCAGTGTCTATGCCATGCCTAGCTGGGAGAATAACCCCACGCTGATTGCTCATGAGATGGAGCACGTAAGACAGCTCAAAGAACATGGAGTTATCTCGTTCCACATTATCTACCTCCATTACAACTGGGTACATGGTTACTGGAACAACCCGTTTGAGGTGCTGGCGCGTAAAGCAGCAGGGGATACACGAACAGAAGAGGATTGGGATGGCAGAGATCGCAGCTCTGCCGATGTGCGCGTGGGTATTGTTATCGTTTTGGCTGTGCTTGCTTTGTTGTTTGTCTAAGGAAGGGATTATGAGTGAAGGCACCAGAAGCACCGGAAAACAGTACCAACCATCCAGCAGTTGACAAGTTCTTCGGCAAGGTGGAATCAACCTTCGAGCATCTTCTGGAGATAACGAAGGACGTTGTTGAACGGGAGACAGTAATAACGCTGTTTAGTAAATACGACAGCTTGAAGGATGAAATAGCGGCAAACACTCAAGAGCTGGAGAGTGCTAGATCATCAAGGCGTACAGCCAGATGGATTTTAAACGGTATTGGCGCTTTCTTGATACTTGCGGCAACAATAACCACTACGCTGGTAGTGAGGGGTATAGATAAAGAAGATGCTATAGAGAAAGCTAAACGCAAAGAGTTGATCGATTACTTTAAGCGCATAGACCAACTGGAATCTAGGACGATAGTGATTGAACTAGAGCATAAGAACGAGAAAATTATTATTGAGTCGATGGCAAATAAGCTTGAGGCGCTGGTAGAGTCAATGGACACCTGGAGGTAATACTGATGGAACGAGGATCGAAAAAATGACACCGATATATCTTATAGGCTTTTTTACAATGGCACTCATGGCTATCTCAATTGGTCTATTCTATTTGCGATGATGGGTTATTTAATCATAATACCTGCCGCGATTGCCCTTGTAGTGATTATATATTGCACATGGTATGGCGCAGAAAAATGTGATGAGTGATTTTAAGTGTACTATTTGCGGATTGATGATTCTATACGATTATGAAGGACGACAAGCTACACGATGTGATCACCACCCTCTTGGTCCGATTGTTAGAGTTACTTCTCGTGGTTGCGTGGATTACTTTCATCG
>Ga0233441_1001844_pt1 | contig 17139 bp, 17 predicted proteins | sample SI_123_September_4_FD_182781 | JGI IMG/M metagenome (GOLD analysis project Ga0233441, IMG submission 182781) | Seawater microbial communities from Saanich Inlet, British Columbia, Canada - SI_123_September2016_135_MG | ecosystem: Environmental > Aquatic > Marine > Inlet | place: Canada: British...
TACTAGTACAAAACACAAATTTTGATCAATTTGTTTTATTTAATTTTAAATGGTTAGAAAACCATATCAAATCATTTGATACGGATTATTACAAGTATGTAACCAAACACAATTTACTTGATGATTTGAAAAAGAAATTTGCTTTGTAGATTCAAACTAATTATAACCTATTTTGCTCGCAAACGAACAACTATTATTGCAAGAGCCGCAAAGAATAAGCAACCTATGTAGCTCTCCCAACTCCAATTGAATAGTACTGGCGCAAAGAAAAGAAACACTGCAACTAAACCAAATAATAGTTCTAGCGCCATTCCTGGAAGACTAACATTTACTCCTGCAACCATATTATCACATTAAAAGAGGTTGAAGTACTATAAAAAGAATTCCTTGCGAAAGAATCATTTAAAGTTTAGAATCGGATCCCTATCAAGTTTCATTACATCTTTGAGAAACTCGCACCTCTTTGCTTTGTGATAAGCAACGATACCAATCATCCCCGCATTATCCGTACAAAACCTTGTTTTTGGCATTGCAACATCAATACCCGTTTTTTCAAATTGTTGTCTTATTCTTTTACGAATATGTAGATTTGCACAAACGCCTCCGCCAATAGAAACATGTTTTACATTGTATTTTGCGACAGCGCGAGCAAGTTTTGTAACTAAAACATCTGCAACTGCTTCTTGGAAACTAGCTGCGAAATCACTAATCTCTTTTTTTGTGAAAAACATTTTGGTAGAATCAAAATAATCTGAAGTAGTACTAAACGAAATTATTTCGCCGTCGTGCTTAGCACTCTTGCTTGCATAAATCTTTCTAAGCGAAAGCAAACAAGCTGTTTTCAATCCTGAGAAACTAAAATTAAAGTCTTTTGAGCGAATCATTGGCCTTACTAAATCATATCTTTTTCGGTCTCCCGTTTCTGCAACCTTTGAAATTAATGGTCCTCCAGGATAACCTAGTTTTAGTAAGCGAGCAACCTTGTCAAATGCTTCTCCGGCAGCATCATCTAAAGTTTGTCCAATCAATTTGTATTTTCCTATTGCCTCAACTAGAACTAGTTCAGTGTGCCCCCCCGAAATTATTAAGCTGATGAAAGGAAACTTTGGTTTTATGTTTGAATAGATACGCCCTTCACTGTTTTTTAGGAACGGAGAAAGAAGATGTCCTTCTAAATGATTTACTGCGATAACTGGTTTGTTATATTCTTTCGCAAGTTCTTTTATTTTTGCTATCCCTACTTCAAGAGCTACGGCTAAACCAGGACCATAAGTTACTGCTAAAACATCAATGTCTTTCATTGCTACGCCTGCTTGTTTCAAAGCTTTTGCTACACACGGATCAATGAATTCTTTGTGTTTTTCTTTTGCGATATTTGGAACAACTCCTCCGAACTTTTTGTGAAAACTTATTTGTGTAGATACAACGCTACTAAGCACGCGATCATTGTTTAGCACTGCTGCACAAGTATCATCACAAGAAGTTTCTATTGCTAATATTTTCATTCAAATTCACCATACTCAATTATTCTTTCACTTTCGCTTTTGTGATACATATTAATCCAAACAATAAATGCTTTTTTGCTTTGTTCTTTTAGGATCTGTGAAATCTTTTCTGCCCACTCAATTACAATCAAGTTCTTTTCTTTTAACATTTCTGCGAGTCCTACATCCCAAATTTCTTTTCCTTCCATTAATTTGTAAATATCCATGTGAACAAACTTCGCAAAATTCTTTTTTAGTTTGTATTCTCTAGCAATAATATATGTTGGAGAAGTGATTTCTTGTTTTATTCCAAGCGCTTTTGCCATTCCCTTGCTCATCTGTGTTTTACCCGTTCCTAGTTCACCCTGGAAAGCAATTATTATTGGTTTATTCAATTTTTTCGCAATTAAATTCTCAACCAATTTTTCTCCAAACCCCCTTGTCTCTTCTTCCGAGTGAGTAATCACTTTGTGTTTGTGGCGAATCACAATACTTCCTTGTCTTAGAATATTTACATCGTCAAGAGTTGTGTCGATAACGGTTGATGGATCGTTCTTTGGTAGCGTTCCCGCGTCAATTATCAAATCGATTAAGGCTTGTTGTTTCTTGGTTGTGTGAGTTAGAATGTCTTTCACAGAATACGGTGTTTTTTTGTATGACACGTTTGCACTTGTCGCGGTAATCGGTTTACCAAATACTTTTGTTAGTTTTAGCATGAAATCATATTTTGGGATTCTTATTCCAAGAGTTCCAGTATTTGATTCTACTCCTTTTGCAACTTTTCCCCTTCCTTTTGAAACAATTGTAAATGGACCAGGTAAATACTCTTTGTACAAGTTCTTTGCAGTTGAATTTAGAGTAACGTATTTTTCAGCCATTTTTCTATCGGTTACTGCAACCGAAATCGGCTTGTCATCCCTAAACGTTTTATAAGAAATTAGCTTGTTCACGGCTTCCCCGTTTGTTGCGTCAACTCCAAGACCATAACAAGTTTCAGTAGGATAAATGATTATTCCGCCTTCTTTAAGCGTCTTGATCGCAGTAGAAATTGCTTTTGCTTTGTTGCCTTTTAATTTGAGGATTTGCATAGAATACTTTGATATAAATACTATTATAAAATTGTTTTTCGAGGACTTTTTTTGTTGTTGACATTAGGATAGGCTTTTATTTGCCCACAGCTAAATATTATTATGGGTTCAACAAAGCAACCAGCATGGAAAAAACGAGGTTTTAAGATCATGCCCGGCTGGTTACTTGGCGATAGAAAATGGTTTAGGACGTCGATAAAAAAATTAAAACGGCTAGAAACGGTTGATCGGACACCCCCTGAGACTTCTACTGGAGTTTATGTTAGAACGCTTGGTTTTATTAAAGAAAAATATAATTTTGATATTGCAAACGATTGTATTACCCCTGCTTTGAAAAGAAAACGTTCTACAAAACCTTTAAACATTTTAGATGCAGGAGCCGGGTTTGGTTTTATTTCAGCCGAACTTGTCGCAAAATTTAGAAATGCCGTTAATGTTACTGCTTTAGGTTTAAATCCACGCGTTTCGTTCAAACGAGTTAAACAATTAATTGATGTAAGCCTTGCATCAGATGAGTGGTATGCTAATGCAGATTCTCAACGATTATATCATGCACAAAAAGCTTTGCCAGAATACGAAAAAAATATTGGTAAAGTTAAGCGTGTTATTTCACGTTTTGAAAATTATAAAACAAAAGAAAAATACGATGTTATCTTTAGTCTTTTTGGTCCACATTTTTATTCGCCATTCAAAAGAAGAGTTGCTGAACAATTATTCAATTTATTAAAACCAGGCGGACAAATAATCACAATAACCGCATTATATGATTTAGATCGTTCAAGAGCATTTTTTGACCCAAAAAGCAGACACTCCCAACGCAGTGGCTATTATTTAAAACTAACAAAAACTACCAAAAATCTATTTTTTTATAAGAAAGTTAAGGTTGCGAAAACGAAATGATGTTTTTGAAAAAAAGACTTCCTCAAAAATTCATTATACTAAACGATATAATAGCTAAAAAGAATCTTCTATCTTTTTAGAATGCTTTAAGAAAGCATCTTTTTACTTTTTACTTATGGCTTTATCAATTAAAAATCTTTCAATTAATATTGGAGACCGAGAAATCATTCGTGACCAAGACGTCGGAATCGGAGACGGTGCAAAAGTAGGACTTATTGGAAGAAACGGAGTAGGAAAAACAACTTTATTAAAAGCGATTTTGAAACAAATAGATTATCACGGAAAAATTGATTTTAATGGAAAAGCAGCTTATTTTTCTCAACACGTAGATCTAGATAAAACAAAAACAGTCCGCGAAACAATTAGTGAAGGCGCGACAATACACCATCAAAATGAATTTGAAAAAAGACTAAAAGAAATTGAAGTTCTTCTTGCGCAACCAGCAATTTATGAAGACCACGCAAAATTAACTAAACTAACTGAAGAATACACACACTTACAAACAGATTTAACAAAACACCAAAACTTACGCCCAACAAATAAAATAAAATCTATTTTAAGTATTCTTAATGTAAAAGAAGAATGGTTAGATCAAAACGTTGGTTTGATTTCAACCGGACAACGAGCGATAATTGCTCTTGCCCAAATCCTGTCGTCTGACGCGGACTTATTGCTTCTTGATGAACCAACAAATCACTTGGATTTTGCAAGACTCGCTATTTTAGAAAATTATTTGAAGAATTTTCGCGGAACCGTAATAATGGTAACACACGACAGATATTTTTTAGATGGTGTTTGTGACACAATCTTAAAAATTGAAAAAGGAAAATGGATAAAATACAATGGAAATTATACATCTTATGTTAGAATGCGTGAAGATCGGTTTAAAGCAGAACAAACCGCGTATCAACTTGAAAAAAAGTATATTGCTAATGAAAAAGACAAAATTGCACGAATTGGAAAAGGAAAAGCCAAAGTAAAACAAGGAAAGTATCGAGAAAAACTCCTTGCAAGACGTGAGGTAATGGAAAAACCCGATCTTGATAAATCAAGATTTTCTACAGTGCTCGAAGCAAAGAAAATACATGTATACAATGTTCTAGAACTAACAGATCTCTCTGTTGGATATGATACCCCATTAATTTCTGAAATTAATCTTAAAGTAGGCGTTGGAGAAAGAATTATTTTAACGGGTGAGAACGGTATTGGAAAAAGCACTTTGTTAAAAACAATAGAAGGCCGCGTAAAAAAATTACATGGCGAAATTGATTTTGATAAACAAGCAAAACTTGGTTATATTGATCAAGAACTAAAAGATCTTACGAGTCACAACACGCTTTACGAAGAGATTTATGAAATGACTAAAGATCATGCTAAAACTCGTCAACAATTGTCTATTGGAGGTTTTGTTGATGATGCTGAAGTTAACAAAGAAGTATCAAAACTTTCTCTTGGAGAAAAGTCTCGCCTTAATTTAATCAAAGTGTTAATAGAAAAACCAAATATCTTGTTACTTGACGAACCAACTAATCACTTGGATCTAGATGCTTGTGAAATAATTGAAAAAGCTTTTCTAAATTATAAAGGAGCAATACTAGCGGTTTCACACGACAAATATTTTATTGACAAGATTGCTGACAAAATAATCAATGTTGAGAACGGAAAAGTTGAACACTTTCAAAGAAAAAAATAATTCGCTACCCCCAATCAAAAGGAAAGAGGTATAAATAACTTAGTTATAATTTATTTATGCATAATTCGCCAGCAACACAAGGACGCCAAAAAGCTAAGAGAACTAAGGTTTTAAGCACTGCCGAAAAAATAGCAATAGATCTTTTTCACCCAAGAAAGGGAAAATATCATTTAAAAAGAGGCCCCGAATTAAAAATACGAAGAGTAAGATATGTTTTAAGTAAAAATAGAAAAAGAAAAGGTGTTGTTGCTAAAGCCATTGGAGAAGACTCGATTTATTTTTCATATTATCCACTTGCTGAACACGCAAAACAATTTTCTAACGCCTCAAAACCATTAGTTGCGGGTGGCCCATCAAGTGTTTTGCCAGGATCCGTCGGTGTTTTGAGAATTTTGTTACATGGAAAAGTAGCAGAAATTACACATCTCCAAGGTGCGTTTTCACAAAAAGCTGGAAAGTTATCTCGTTCAATGGTTTCAAAACACGGTGGTTGGAGACAGCATATCTTAAAAGCCCTTTTTGAAGAATTAAAAACAAGAAAAATAAATGAGTTTTTTATTAGATCTCAAAAAGAAAATCAATCTATGTCAAAAACATCTTTAGCCTTGCTAGAAGATTTTGCTAAACAAAACGGATTCATCAGAACATCTGATCAAACATTCATTAGACAAAAATAGATAATACCCCCGCCGAGAAAGCACAAAAAAAATTCACTACCCTAATAACCAAAGTAATAAAAAATTGGTCTAACTATTTTATTATACTACTTTAAAGGATGTTGGTTCTAATTTTCTTGATATTAATGTCTGATGAAAAACTTGCAAGAGCAATCCGAGCTAGGTCTAGAAGAAAAATTATAAAGATCCTTTGTAATCAAAAAAGAGCGTCTGTACACGAAATTGCTGATAAATTAGGTTTAAGTGAATCACTCGCCTCAAGGCACCTAAAAATGCTTTATGATTTGGGACTAATCGATAATGTTTATGAACCACCCGAAAAATTTTATTTTCTTAAAATAAAAGAACTAAAACAGCTTTTTGATATATATGACAAAGTAACAAAATACATTTAAAACAAATAATAAACTTGCGTTTTAATTTATTTGAAAAACAAAATAATTATTCCATTCAAGCTTGTTTTATTAGTACTTAGTTTCATGGTTGTGAAAGTAAGCAACTATTATAAAGCGCAAGGTCATATTTAATTAGGAGTAATAACACAAATGAAAAACAATAAATTATTGTATAAAGTGAACAGTTATGATTGAAGGATTTTTTATTGAATTTGCAGTAGTAATTGTTGCAGCTACTCTAATGGGTTTTATTTTTAGAAAGCTAAAACAACCTGTTTTACTTGCATTCATTGTTACAGGAATTATTCTCGGTTCTTCTTTTTTGAATATGATTACTTACCACGAATTACTAAATATCTTTTCTGAGTTCGGGATTGCCTTTTTGTTGTTTCTTGTAGGAATCAATCTAGATTTAAGGGTTTTCAAGGAAATAGGAAAGACGTCAGTTATAACTGGAATAGGCCAGATTATTTTTACGACCCTTATTGGTTTAGGACTCGCAACCTTTTTAGGATTCAGTTTTTTAGAATCAATGTATATTGCAATTGCATTAACCTTTAGCAGCACGATCATAATTATCAAACTGCTATCTGACAAAAAAGAGTTGAACTCATTATATGGGAAGATATCAATTGGTTTCCTAATTGTCCAAGATTTTGTTGCAATAATAATACTTGTTCTAATCTCATCTTTTTCTTTTTCAGGCAGTTTAACAGGACAACTCTTTCAACTTGTTTTTAATTTAGCGATTTTGTTTATTATATTCGTTATTGCTTTCAAATTTGTTGCTAAAAGAGTGTTTGATGCGCTTTCTAAAAATCAAGAACTGCTTTTTCTCGGAGCAATTTCTTGGTGTTTTACTTTCGCAGGACTAGCAATTCTTCTTGGTTTTTCTAAAGAAATCGGTGCGTTTTTAGCCGGTGTTTCAATAGCTTCGCTACCATACACTTACAATATACTAGGAAAACTAAAATACTTGCGAGACTTTTTTATCGTACTTTTCTTTGTCGTATTAGGTTCTAACTTAGTATTTGTTTCATCAGGCATAATTTTTACTCCCGCAATAATTTTTTCAATTTTTGTTCTTATTGGAAATCCGCTAATTGTTTTTATTTTGATGGCTAAACTTGGGTACAAAGGAAGAACAAGTTTTCTTTCAAGCCTTTCAGTTGCCCAAATAAGTGAATTTTCATTAATCATAATTTTTTTAGGCGCAAAAATGGGGCACGTTTCAAATGAAGTTGTTTCAATCATAACTTTAGTAGCAGTTGCAACCATCAGTGTTTCAACTTACTTTATTATTCACAATAACAAAATATATGATCGCATATCCGCTTTCTTACCTTTCTTGCGAAGTAAAAGATTTTTTGAAGATTCATTACATCAAGTTAAAAGCAAAGAATATTCAGTCGTTTGTTTAGGTTTTGGTGACGCTAGCAAAAAGATCTTTTCTGAAAAGTCAGATAAAAAAGATATGCTAGTTGTTGATTTTGATCCAAAAGCACTCCACGAAGCAAAAGAATATAATTTTGATACAGTATACGGAGATATTTCTGATTTAGAAATAATGGAGTTTATTATAAATGCAAAACCAAAGATAGTTATTTCAACAATAATGCAAGTTAATCCGAACAAGATCTTGGCGAAGAAATTAATGCAAAATAATCATGACATAAAACTTATTGTTTTAGCTGAAGATGTTAGCGCTGCAAAACGCCTCTATAAAGTAGGCATTGAGTTTGTTCTGGTACCGCCACTTATTACCGCGGACAAAGTAAAGATTATTTTAGAAGACATTAAAAAAGGAAAAGACTTTGAATTAAATTGGCTTAAGAAAACAGAATTTAATTACACTAATTTAGACTAGATAAAGAGTCATTTATTCTTTGATTTAATAATAATTTCATAAATTAGAAGACCCATTAAAGTTAAAATGCTTCCATATAATAGAACATCAAAACCAATGTTAAACATTAAGACTAAACTAAATAGTGCACCTAAGAAAGCTAGAATTGGAAACTTTCCAATGTTTAAAGGTACTTTGAACGAACGTGTTAATGTGGGTTGTCTGTATCTTAACCAAATTAGTGAAAAGTTGATTATAACAAAAGTAAGAAAGACTGTAAAATTTGCCAAGTTAGCGACGGTCTCAATGTCTCCAATTAAGATAAACAACATTGAAAAGCCCATTAACAATAATATTGCCGCCCAAGGAGTTCTTGTTTTTTTATGAACACTAGCAAGTAAACTAGGCAAAGAGTTTGATTTTGCCATCCCATAAGTTATTCTTGAAGTTGCAAGAAGCATTAACAAAACAGTATTGGCTGTTGCAAATAAAGCTATTACAGACATGACTAAAAATGCCTCGCCACCAAGGGCACTATCGACAACCATGGCTAAGGGTGCTTCTGAAGCGCCAAGAACTTCCCAATTAAGAACACTAACTGAAGAAATTGCAACTAAAATATAAATTATTGTTGTTACAGTAATCGCAATTATTAAAGATAGTGGAATTGTTTTTTGTGGTTTTTTTGTTTCTTCTGAAAGTCGTACTATTTCTTCAAAGCCTATAAAAGCAAAAAATATTAATGCGGCTGCAGCAAAGACACCACTAAAACTTGGTATTTCGAAATAATTAACACTTCCAAAATAAGGTATGCCCACAAAAATAATTAATACTAGCCCTGCAATTTCAATTAATGTAAAAATTATGGCAAGCCAGACCGAATGTTTAATTCCTTTGAACACAATAAATGATAAAAAAATGATTAAAATCATTGCGGTGGGGATTATAGGTGTGGAAAATAGTGCTGAAAAGTAACTCGCAAACCCTAAAGCCACTGTTGCTGCCGCAATTGTTCCGCCAGCAATTATTAACCATCCAACGATAAAAGCAATTCTTCTTCCAAATGCTTTTTTTGTATAAACATATTCCGCTCCAGCTTTTGGAAACAACGATGCAAGTTCTGCATAACTTAGCCCAGTAAAAATTGCAATTGTTGCAGCAATTAAAAATGACATCCAAATTCCATTTCCTCCAAGAGCTGCAGCTTTCCCAACTAACGCATAAATTCCCGCACCCAAGATTATTCCGATTCCGCACAGAGTAACTTCAAACAAACCAAGTTCTCGTTTCAACGAATGTTCTTTTTTCATAATGCCTCACTAAAAAGATTTTTAATTAGTTTTTTAAATTATTTCTTATACAATTGTTTTTCTTCAATAAGTGCGCCTAAAAGTTCAAAACAATCTAACTCACCTATCAAAATATTATTTTTACAAATTGGAAGGTCTTGTAAATCGCCAGCTTTTGCTGCTCGCAAAGCATCATCAATAGGATCATCCAAAGACACCGATATTCCAGAAATCATTATATCGCGTGCTTTTACATTTCTTTTTTTCTTTGAAAGTTTTAAAAAATTTGGTTTCATTTCATTAAAGATATGTGAAAAAACTTCTTTAATTGTAATTACCCCGACAAAAGTGTCTCTTTTGTCAACGACAAAAACAGTCCGTGTTGTTTTGTTTTTTACCATTACTGAAATCGCTTCTTCAACAGGATCCGTATTAAGCACTCTTTCAGCAAAACTAGAATTTTTTTGATAAATATCTTCTACATCCATATTACTCACAATAGTATAAAAGATTTAACATATATAAACCTTTCCTTGTTTCACAACCATGAAACCTTAAAAAATAACTTAGTTAAAAAAAAATCAAAATACTGAAACACACACCTACAGAAATATATAAATCTTCTTGATATGGGAACCTTGTAGATTAAGTCTCATATTTATACGGGCGTAGATTAATTGGATTTCGAACTAGTTGGTTTCATAAAAATAATTGTCGGAAGGCAATTTTTGGAATAATTGAGTGAATAATCCGGGAAGCTGTTGTTCAGGTGCGGTCAGGTCGTACGCCACATGACCTGTTATAATGTATACTATTTTGTTGTCGGACACGTATGAAATTTCATTGATTTTTTCTGTGCCGGAATAGGTGTTCCAGATATATTGGGTTACGATATTGTCGAATATTTGAGCTTTCCTATAATAAAAATCCGGGGCGGTCTGTAGGTTATCAAAGTTTGTCCAATAATCTTCTAGACATTGCTTTGCGGAATCTTGGCTGTTCAGTTCTCCAATGAATATCACAATTTCAATATTTTCCTTGTGTAGTGTATAAAACATACTTGCTGAATTTGTAAATTTGCAATTACCATACTCCGAAAATAATGACTTATATGAATAATGTGCAGAAGATTTGTCATATCTAAATTCCTTTGTAAAGCTTAAGTTACCTTGTTCTTTTGGTAACAATGCTAATAGCGAATTTGTGCCTTGTCCTGCAGAATATGTTTCGGGAGTCTTGTTTTCATTTGGATTATTTGTTTGTTCGATTTGTGGCGATGATGTGATTTCTAATGTGCTATCTGGCGGGTTATCGGTTTGGTTACAACCAAAAATTAAACCGAAAGCAAGAATTAAAATTATAAGTAAAAAAGTTGTTTTTTTCATACAAGAAAGATATCAATTCTAGTATTTAAAGAAATTGTTCCTCCAAAATTGCATTTTAGGATTTCCAGACTATGTTTCATCTTTATTAAATTAATTAGAGGACTCAAATGTTCTTCTTCCATATTCAAATTCACCTTCCGTTGTTTAAAAAGTAAACTGAGTTCAAAAGAGGGTAACTTGACTCCGACTATCATACCCCCGCCGGGATTCGAACCCGAGTCACCGGCTTGAAAGGCCGGGATGCTTGACCACTGCACTACAGGGGCACAACCGCAAAATCGGTTGGTGCTTTGGGCGTTTCGCTCTGCTCAACAGCCCGTCATCCAATTGTCTGATGACAATAAATTGCTGAAAAAACCCAATAAAATAGGTTTTGCTCACCAATAAAAGAAATTGAGTTGGAATGCTTTATAAATCTTTTCTCACAGTTTTTTCTTATTGGCAAGCAATAGCGAACCAATTTTAGTGCAGGTTTTGAATTCACAAGAATTCAAAAAGTGCGGTGAGTTAAAATGGCAGATAATCTATCTATGATAAGAAATTTTGAAAACGTTTACGTTTGTCAAAAATGTAATGCAACTAACCGAAGTGCTTCGGGAGAACCTCCTAAATGTAGGAAATGCCAAAGCAAGAAATTCAGATTGAAAAAGAAGAAAAGAAAATCTGGTTAAACGAACTCTTAAATACTATTTTCGTATTCTTTATTCTTATGAATCCTTATTTGGAATTACTACGACCCTTTAATTGTGTAATGGCAGCAATTGCCACAGTAATTGGTTATTTTTTAGTAAATCTAAACTTTAGTTTCGAAGTGATTCTAGCTGCTGTGAGCGTGTTCTTAATTTGTGGTGCAGGACAAGCCATCAACGACGTTTACGACGCAAAGATCGATGCAAAAGTTGATAAGAAAAAACCTATTCCATCAAAAAGAGTTTCAAAGAACAACGCGATGTATTATTCTATAGGTTTATTTGCTATTGGTGTTTTGGTTGCAGCTGCGATAAACACTAGTGCGTTTATCATCGCTTTAGTATTCGCTTTTGTATTACTCATTTATGCTAGTAATTTGTACAAAGTAAAGTACATTGGAAATATTGTTGTTGCACTAGGAACTGCTTTTACATTTATTATGGGTGCAGCTTCGGCTGGAGACATAACCTTGTTGGTAATCACTTTTGCAATAATTGCTTTTTTCTCAAATATGGCTCGAGAGATTACAAAAGACTTTGAAGACATCAAAAAAGATACTGGTTTTAAGAAAACTTTGCCAATGATTTCTAAACGATTATCAAAGGATCTTGTAATTCTTTATTATTGGATAAGCATTTGGCTTGCAATAGCCGCGTTATATCTTTTCATGTTATCTCTTGGTTACCTAATACTTATTTTGCTAACAATTTATGTGTTTATCAAAGCAACTATGAAACTAGTGAAAAACGATTACACAAAAAGTCAAATAAATTCAAAAAAAGGAATGATATTAAGTTTGTTAGCTTATGCAATAACAATTTTTAGGTGAAGAAATTGATTAAAGCGATTTTTATTGATTTTTCAGGAGTCATCTCTCAACACGGTTGCCTGTTTGAACCAATGTTAGAATTCTTCCCTGATGAAATAACTGCTAAACAATCAAAAGAACTTTTCAATGCAGCAAAAATCGGCAAAATGAGTAATAAAGAATACATTAGTAAATATTCTGATGAAGCATGGAACTGGTACTTTAAAAAAACCGCAGAACACGAAGGACTAATGAGTTTTTTGACTAAAAATACGCTACCCTTATTTATTGCATCAAACCAAGTTTCAGACTTAATTCAAAAAGAAATAGATATTTTGGGTGTGAGAGAATACTTCACAGACATTTTTATTAGTGACAAACTAGAATTAGCTAAACCACGCAAAGAATTTTATGAAGAAGTTTTGAAACGAGCCGGGTTTGAAGCAAAAGAATCTATTTTTGTTGACGATCAAAAACGAAATCTTGTAGTTCCAAAAGAAATGGGAATGACAACGGTTTGGGTAAATAATACCAAGGTAGATCCTTTTGGTGACAACGACGAAGTGACCCCAGATTTTTCAATCTACAAAATCGATGAACTACTAGAAATAATAAAGAAACTAAATCAACCAAACCATTGATCAAGTGACTTTTGTTTTTCTTTTTCTTCTTTTTGTTTTAAGAATCTGTTTAGCGTTCCTTCTACTCGATCCCGCGAAAAATCGTGTTTTTCGATTAAGAATTCGAGTACTTTTTCTTTATTTGTTTCACTCGCAACTAATTCAGAATTTTTTACTTCGATTGCAACTGGATTCATAAAAATGTCAACGATTTCTTTGTAATCAAAATTTGGTTCGTGCTTTGTTTTCTCAACAATGCCTTCAAAAGAATCAAATTCTTGTACTAACTTAATAGCAGTTTTTGGTCCTACGCGAGGAAACTTCTCGTTGAAATCTGTTCCTACTAAAATACCTAACCAAATTAGTTTTTCTCTTGTAATTTTTAGTTCGCCAAGAACCTTTTCTAAATTAATGTGTTCCGGTTTTATATCAACGTAAAAGTTTTTGCCAGCAACTTTTCGCTTACCGCTAAAACCAATATTTCGATACAAATCATCTGCACCAAATAACAAACAATCAAAGTCTTGTGATACTACGCCATCAAGTTGTTTTCTTGCAACTAGAACTGATGCTTGTGCTTCTCCTTCGCCCGATGCTTCAACAACAGGAATACCCATTAATCGTAATAATTCTTTTGCTTCTTCAACCATTGCAGGCGTTAATTTTAGAGCTCTTGAACCCATTTTCTTTGCTTCTGCAAGTTCTCCTTGTTGTAGAGCGTCTTTTGACTTTTGTTCAGCATCGGTTCGAATCTCTCTTCTTTTTGCTAAAGTTTCGCTTTTTAGTTCGCTTGGTTTTCCATCAAAAACATATACTGGACTAATCCCTTTTTCAAGTAAATTAATTGTTCGATAAAACAAACCAGTTATATGCGAAGTTGTATTCCCTTTTGTATCTGCTAAAGGTAAACCATCTGCGCCACGGATAGAAGCTAGAAATTGGTATAACATATTATACGCATCAATACCTATTTTCTTTCCTTTTAGGTGGTCTAGCGAGATCTCTTCTTTTTCAACTAGTTTGGATAACTTAACTCCCATGCAATCACTTATTAAAAAAAGTTCAAAAACCTTAAAAAAAGCCCTTGTTTTTTTTAAATAACCTTAGATCCACCAATACACCATAAAACTAAGCTTTAAATATAACTAATGATATTATTGGTTCATGAGAAAAATACTTGTAACCGTGCTTATTCTCTTAGTACTCGCTATAGTTTCTGCCGATATCGGGCCAAGCCCAAGTTTCGAATTTTCAATAGATAATCAAGATGCATATTCAAGCGAATATTCTTTTTATTATAGCGGGAATATTTGGGAGGATCGACTTATAAAAATAACCGGGGACACAAGCGTATACAAATTAAATACGCATATAAAGATCTTCGCGATTCCAAAAGCAATCGAAGCACAAATTGCTTCTTATGATCCCTCACAAATAGACGGATTAGGCGGCGACGACAAGAAACTCGTTTTAGAGAATTCTTTTGTTTCAAATACTTTTAGTCTACCCAGTGGTAAAACAATTTATACAATAGCTTCGCTTGATACCCATTCAAAAACACTTTCTCTAACCCAGAAACAAAATACGCCTGATGCTGTTGGTGGCGGTTTATCCTCACTTGTAATAATAGTTATCCCGATTGTTATTTTATTGGCAGTTATATTAATTGTGGCTTTAAAAAGAAAAAAGTGAGTAAATGATTACTTATTTTTTGCTTGCTTTTGCATTAACTAATCTAATTGAGTTTGTTCCATTTAATTTTTTTGTTTCCGGAAAAGCCAAAAATAACCTACTTTTTATTTTAGTTATCAATAGTATAACTCTACCCCTAATCTGGGTGTTTCTGCCCTTCTTTTTTGAAAATTATCTATTTTTCTTTGTCTTATTCGAAATAATGATTTTTTTGATAGAAACAATTCTAATAAAAATAATAACAACAAAAGAACTCCTTTTTTCAGCAAAAACCGCACTCGTAATGAACCTTTTATCTGCGTTTATTGGTTATTTCTTATTCTAATTTGGTTCAAAAACCTTAAAAAAAGCGTATAATCGCTTTTGATTTCTAACAAAAATTCGACATTGAGCGATATATTTATATAGAACTTAAGTACAAATAATACTTTACCGTGAATGAAGCTTGTTGGTGAGCTTATTCGTTCTCAAAACTCTCTTAACTGCGTCTCGGTTATTTACCGAGGCCAATTTATTTTTTCATAACATCGTTATGTACGGCAACAAATTAAGCAGTATAGATATCAAGAATAACCACACAAATAGTCTTCCGATAAACTTTTCAGTATCCTTCTTATTAAAATTTAGGAAAGAGAAATACGGCAATAACATTATTTTTGCCATTCTACCACCATCTAGTGGATCACTAGGCAAGAAATTAAACATTCCAACTGCAAAGCTAAGTAAGACAAAGAAAACTAATATACTATTGATTGCATTTATCAGAATAGACATAATAGTTATGGCAATTGGGGGTTCGTAACCTGTTTTTTCTGATTCAAACATTACTCCGATTCGTTTTAGATTCATATCTTCGAAGATATACGGTTCTATGAAAACATTTTCTTCGACACCATTACGTAAAATCAGGAAATTAAAGTCGTTTGACAATACGAATTCGCGATTTAGCACAGAAATAGAGTTTACATCTTTTTCATTTACACCTAGAACTTTGTCGCCTACAAATAAATTTCCTTTTGCGGGCGCAGTTGTTGTTATCCCACAAAAAGACACTTCGTCCAAAACATTTGTTATTATTACGCCACCATAAGTTTTTTCATATTCTGCTGAAACTACGTCCATTACAGGCATTGTTGCAAAAGCAAATAACAATAACACCGCGATTCCAACAAACATTGTTGCTAGGTTACTTGACGAACCGGCGCTTAGCACGAGTAATTGTTTTTTCTCACTTTTTTTTGTAAATGTTCTATCTTCTTGTTCTACAAATGCTCCTGCTGGAAAAATTCCTACTAAGAGTAATCCAACTGATTTTATTTTTTCTTTGTATCTCGCTAGTAATACGCCGTGGGCACTTTCGTGTATTATTAGAATAAATCCTAGTGAAATCCACGCAATTAATGGCACAACCATTCCAAGTCCGGGGATCGGCACTCCGGGGATTACTGGCGCAATCGCAGGACAAATTTGTTTTCCGATAATAACTGCGTTAATTGCTAGCGCACCATAGCCTACTAAAAAAGCAAGTGAAAGGCCTGCAAAGCCTAGGATGATGAAACTAATTAAACCTAACAAGAACAATGGAGCTAGTACTGGCGCCATAAACAACCAGTTCAAAGTAAAATAAAAAACAAGCCCTAAACAAATTGCTCCGATAATTAAAACAATTATCCGTTTTACACCCTTTTGTGGTCTTGCAACCCAGTAATCAATTCCTGCTAAACCAAATCCTACAAAGACCCCTGCAATAGAAATCTTTTCCATTAACCAAGAGTGTTTTGCTAGTTTGTAAATCGTGTTAACAAAATGCTTTGTTTTTAGCATTGTTATTACATGTGGGATTATGAATGGAGAACCCCAACCTAGTTTCAACCACAATAGATTAGGAAAAATTATTACAACCGAGATAACTGCTGCAAACCAAAACCATAGTGATATTCCTGCAGAATAAAATTCTATTATCGCCCAAAGTAAGAAAAGGACACCTATTAGTAGTGGCTTCCAAAGATTTAGTTTCATTTCTTTTTGTTTAGAAACGCTTTGTTTCTTTTTCTTTTTAGGCATAGTAAAGAAAGACAACACTTTCTTAAAAAGAGTTTCATTTAGTTTGGTTTATCAAAAACTAGCACAAAAACTTTGGTAATTGACGTATTTCAACAAGTATTTTTAAACAAACAAAAAGCAATTTTTGAATGGATGTTATAGTTGACACAAATATTTATCTTGATTACTTATTTAAACGAAGGAATTGGAAATTTGCTAAAAAGTTTTTTATAGATACTATTTCATGCAAACACAAAATCTTGTTACCTAAAACAATAGTAGATGAACTTGACTCACAAAATGCAACTAATGACATTGAATTACAAATTTTACTAAATCTTAGGAAAAAGAAAAAAGTCTTCTTTATCGCAAATGAAAAAACAATTGTTTCTAATGCAAAAAAATTATCTATTCAAAGACAACTTCCTTTTGTAGATTGCCTAATAGCATTAATTGCCAAAGAAAAACAATGTATCATTTTGAGTAGAGACAAACATATCTATCTAAATCTGGCCGATTTAGATAGATA
>Ga0233441_1001849_pt1 | contig 17094 bp, 8 predicted proteins | sample SI_123_September_4_FD_182781 | JGI IMG/M metagenome (GOLD analysis project Ga0233441, IMG submission 182781) | Seawater microbial communities from Saanich Inlet, British Columbia, Canada - SI_123_September2016_135_MG | ecosystem: Environmental > Aquatic > Marine > Inlet | place: Canada: British...
GCAGAATAGATGTTCAATCATCTAACTTAACAAGTACGTGGCATGAGTTTGATAGTAGGGTAGATGCCTTGGTAACAACATCAGAATATTTAGATTCAGCACTTACTGCAACCTGGCATGAGTTTGATAGCAGAATAGATGTTCAATCATCTAACTTAACAAGCACGTGGCATGAATTTGACAGTAGAGTTACTGTTGTTGCAGGTGATGTTTCTACTCTTTCAACAGAGCTTACAAATACGTGGCATGAATTTGATAGCAGAATAATTGAAAGCGACAGTGGATTAACAAGTACGTGGCATGAATTTGACAGCAGAATAGATGACTTAGTAACAACCTCAGAGTATTTTGATACTGCTCTTGCTTCTACATGGATTGAATTTGATAGCAGAATAGATGCAATTGATTTTTCATCAGACTCAACTGTTACTTTGATAAAAGGTGACAAATTATTTGTGAGTGGTGAGTATGCAAATGATTTGTACTATATTAGAGATAGTGCAATTTTGCCTACAGGGGGGAACATTTGGGTTGGCTTGCTTGGTGGTAAATTTGGAAATCTAAGTATGCATGATGGTTGCATTACTTTATCTCAAGATCTGATTCTTACTGGAAGTCTTTTGCTGGGTTCTACTGTATCTGGCACTATAACAACAGATGAATGTGGAGATGAAATTATTTTCATGTATAAAAATCAGGATTTTGAAGGAAATCTTACGTTCACTGGTGATATAACATTGGATTGTAATAATCAAATAATAGACTTTAATAATACAGGTAAAATATTTGTTGATAAGGGAATTGGTTCTTGTAATAAATCACTGGTTTGCATGATAATTGGATAAGTCTTGCAGGCACAGACCAGATATCCACACTAAGTTTAGACAGTGTCGTTTTGCAAAGCGATCCTTACAGTGATGGCATAAGTGGAAATGATAACTTCTTAACGTTTACAAATAACTGTGTATTTCATTCTGGCTTTACTTTGCCTGTAGATATTGATTTAGAGTCTAGAACACACTTTTCTGGTTTGCTTAATTTAAATGATCATATTTTAACATTATATTCAGATCTTCATTTTGACGGTGATGGATTGCTTGTTTCTTCTGACGGAAGTATAGCTGTAGATGGTGATTCTTATAAGCGTTCATTAAATTTTGAAAGTGATCAAAATTATGAATCAACATTAAATATTAATGGTGATTTAACTATAGAATGTTCTGGCCATGAATTAGATTTAAATTTACTAGGTAAGTTTGTTATTGCAGCAGGAAAAACTCTTACGTTGGCAGATATGACAGTCAAGAACGCACCAAATGACTGGATTACTTTTTCTGATTCAAATCTGCATTAGTTTTGGACGGAGTCAAATTTATTGGTTCTAAGAATTTGAGTATGCAACAAATGAAACAAGTTTCCGGTACGTTTGAAGCAGAGTATTAAAAATATGGGGCTGCCGTTCGTATGACCCTTCGAGACGATTTGTAAAACAAATCCCTCAGGGCGAACGGCCTTGGGCATATTAAGTTTTATGTAAATATAGTTTAGGTTATGTAAAACAAAAGTTATGTGAATGGTTTAATCGGAACTTATGTTAACCATTTGAGACGATTTGTAATATGTTTCGAGTATACTGCGGTGTCCGCCATCATGTTCGTCGTAGTCTTGGCGAAGTCGGAAGCTTTTTGAAGGATTTTGGCGAACGGTTTGTTGGAAACGATTTGAATATTTTTATTTTTAAAGCTGGGAATGAATTGATTTTTGTTTGGTAGAAGTTTGGGTTTTGCTTAGAGTTGGTTTAAGTGTCATTTTGAAAATTTAATTTGATTTATTATTCCAGGCCGTTCGTCCTGAGGGATTTATGAGTACATTTATGTATGAGTAAATCGTCTCGAAGGATTTGAATGGCCTCCATATATCTTTTTCTTGTTTTTTGTATTAAATAATCACTTGTCTATGGTGATTTTTAATAAAATTATCTAACATCTTGATATTCTTATTATAATTTTTCATTATCTGAAAAGCTAAAAAATTGTATTTTATATAAAAGTTGAGAGAAGTTTTATGAAGTTAAAAAACTATGCATTATTTCTTTGTTTTTTATTTTTCCCATTTGTTAAATCTAATACCATAGATGATTCTACAAATTTTGAAGATAGGATGGATGAAATTAATAGAAATTTAAAACATTTGCAAAAAGAGCAAAAAAAATTAGCAAATAAAATTTCAGAAATGAAAAGCAGAGACAAACAAAGAGTTTTGGCGTCGCGAGATGTTAAATTTAAAAAATTTACTAAAAAACATAATGAAATTTATCCACTGCCTTCTTGGCCGTTTAATTCGCTTTTTTTCTATTATGATAATTTATTTCAAATAGGTTTGACCTATGATTTTGCAACAAAATCATTTGGTGCATCTGGTGGCTCACAAGATATTTTAGATCAGATTTTTGCAAATAATGACATTAAAATTCAAGATATTTTGCTTGTAAGTAAATTAGTAAGGGAAGGCAAATTAACCGCAACTGCAACTAGTGGTTATCCAGATTATACAAGTGGTTCTCAATATCATTATTATTATCTTTTGGCAGACCAAGAATTAGATTTTGACGGTTCGTCTGAAAACTTAGAGTTAGATTTAAATTTGTCACATCATTTTTATGACGGAAAAATTTGCTTAGGTGCAGAATTTCCAATAGTTAGAAGAAAAAATAGAATAAAAATGAACTCGCAAATTCCGCTTTCTTTACGAGACACAATGTATGCGTACACCCCACAATTTTATAGTGTTTATCAAAGTTTGGATGATTTTTTAGAAGAAATACTAGCTGCAAAAGGAATAGAGTATAACAAAAAAGATACCAGTATTGGTTTTGGTGATATAAAACTTTTTGGGTACTGTGATATTTTTAGTACTTTTCTGCAAAAATGGTTGGTTGGTTTTAAACTTACGCTTCCTTCTAGTTTTGATTCGCAAGATACGGCAGACAAACTTTGGCAGCCCAACCGTGGCAACGGAGGATTTGTAGAATTCTCTTTGTACACATCTTTACTAAAACAAATTTATAGCGGACTAAATCCGCATTTAAGGTTTGAGGCTACTGTTGGTTTGCCTGCAAATGTTTATAGAAGAATTCCGCAAAGAAAAATTTATGAAGGTGGAAAAGATGGTGAGGATGTGGGGAATTTTTTAGTTTTAGCAAGTGGAAGTACGCAATTTACTGACCAAACTTTTGACGAGCCAGACTCAACTGTTCCACATTTTGCAGATGAGTCAAAAAGAGTAAAAATTAACAGAGGGCCTCAATTTAATTTTCGTATTGGTAATATAATTGAAGAGGTTTTTTGGCGTAAAGGTTTTTTAGATATTTTTTATGATTTTTGGGCGAAGGGTAGAGACTATCTTTGTAGTTCTGATTTGTCTTCTGCTTTTGATACATCAGGTTTAAATGACCAAACATATCAAATGGCACACAGGATTGGTCTAAACTTTTCATATCAATTTAGTGGTAGAAAAAGATTTAATATTGGAATTATGAATACTTTTTATGGGTACAATACGCCTAAAGAGCTTATGATTAATGCTGCGTTTAATTTAGAATTTTAAAACGGAAGGCCGCTCAAATCCTTCGAGACGCTCGCACTATGTGCTTGCCCTCAGGACGAACGGCCCGGTTATAGATTTGAAATATAATTTAGGTTATGCAATATAAAAATTAGCATCATGGCCGCGTCGGCCCTTTGGGCAACCCTTCGAGACGATTTGTAAGACAAATCCCTCAGGGCGAACGGCCTGGGTAATATCTTATTTTTTTAGTAAAAAGTTTATATTTGTTTCAAATAGGTTTAAGAGTTGTTTTTTTTTATTAAATTTGAGTTAGTATGTCCCGTCCGTTCGTCCTGAGGGATTTGCTTTGCAAATCGTCTCGAAGGATTTGAACGGTCAGTAACGGATTTAGATATTTATCTATGAGAGTTTGAAGTAAGAAAGTTTTTTAGTCTCCGTTTGTCCTGAGGGATTTGTGAGTATAATTTGCCCGAGCGTCCAAAGTTCGCGTAAGCGCATCGAAGGAAGGATTTGAACGGAGTTCGTTTAGTACAAAACAAGGAGAGAGTAATGGTTGGTTGCAAAAAGTTTATTTTAATTTTAATGATTTTAATTTATCAAAATTCATTATTTGCTAATTTATTAAATTTTGATTCTTCTCTTTCACGTCAAACATCTTCTATAACATTTCCGTCTTCAGATAATGATAATGAAATTCGCGGATTTGTTGCTTTGGAAAATGGTTTTGAGTTAGAAGATGCGCAGACTACTTGCACATACAATGCTTTATTTCCAATCTCTGGTGATATTTATTTGAAAGGCGGCTCGCTTTATTTAAATAAAGATTTAGTTTTTAATGCACCATTTAATTTTAAAGATGCCGGAAATATTTGTGGAAATAATAAAACTATTAAATTTTCTTCAAGCATAAATAATCTAGAATTTGCAGATACCCAAAATCAAAAAAAGTTAAATCTTATTGACCAAACAAATTTAGGAAATGATGTTAATTCAATTTCTTGGTCACATGATGGCAAATATTTAGCTGCTGGAATTGATAATGTTGAAGATAATCGCGAACTTAAAATTTATTATTTTGATGGTTTAAATTTAACACTAACGGCTTATGTAGATTTAGGAGAAGGTAAAGGTTTAAATGTTAATAGTGTAAGTTGGCATCCAACACAGAATTATTTTGCAATGGGGAAACAAGACGCTGGAAATGCTGGTGCGGCGGATTTAGCAATTTTTCATTTAAATACTTCCAATGGAATTTTATCTAGAACTTTTGGTGCTGAAGGTAGAAATGTTAATGCAGTTGCTTGGTGCCCACAAGGTGATTATTTAGTTACTGGGACAAGTGGAAATCCAGAAGTTCAAATTTATTCATTTTTGGATGGAGAATTAAGTTTAGTTGATGAATCTGATATGTCAGCAAATAGGAGTGTGCAGCTTGGTGCAGTTGATTGGAATTCAGATGGTGATTATTTTGTTGTTGGATTAAATAAAGATACGCGTAATGAGCGACCAGAAATATCTATTTATTATTTTGATAAAGTATCACAAACCATTACTCTTACACATTCAGTTAATATTGATCAACAAATATCTGCTGTTAGTTGGTCGCCTAATAGCAATTTTGTTGCAGTAGGGTTAGCGGGTTCATCTGAGCGATTGCGAATTTATGAACATAATATTTCAAGTGGAGCTTTTAGTGAAAAAGAGAATGCTAGAGTTGGCGAGAGTGTAACTGTTAATGCACTTAACTGGAATGCGGATAGTAGTCAATTGGCAGTTGGTTTAAATACAGGGTCTAGTGAATTAAAAGTTTATAGTTTTGATAAAGATATTTGTAGTTTGCAAATTCTGACTCAACTAAAAAATAACCAAAATATTTATTCAGTTAGATGGTCTCCAGATAATACATATCTTGCTTTTGGAGATGTCGCTGGAAATTTGAGTGTTTATGATTTTAATTCTATAGAATTTCTTTTTAATGATGTTAATTTGCTTTTTGATACAAATACAACCTTTAAAGGGAAAGTTAATTTTTCTGGTGATTGTAAATTAAATGCACGTGGAAATATTTTGGATTTTGATTCTGGTGGTAAATTTTTTATTGATAACGATTCTACTTTGCAATTAAGTGATGTTTTACTAAAAGGACTTGGTTCAAGCCCAGAACAAATATTATTTGGAAATGAAAATTCTGAGTTGCATTTGTCTAACGTGTCTGTTTTTCTTGATGGTGAAGCTTCTGTGCAAAAAGGTAAAGTTTGTGTAAATGGTCCAACAACTTTTGTTCTTAAAAATCATAATTGGGACATTGAGTCTTTAAATATTGATGGCGTTACATTGTGGACAGATTCTCTTGATAGTGAAAATTGCGGAAATATTGTTTGTGATAATTTGACATTGCTAAATAGTGGAACCATAAAATCTGTAGTAAATGGTGATAATTTAACAGACTTTCAAGATGAGATTAATAAATTAGGACAAACAATAACAAAAACATGGCATGAGTTTGATAGTCGAGTTGATTCAATAGTTGAAGATGTTTTTGATTTAAATACGCTCGCAGAAAATCATAGTAATGACATAACTTTATTTGGCAATCAATTAACTTCTGTTGAGTCAGATGTTTCAGGATTAACAAATAATTTATCAAATTTAAGTTTCAATTTAACAAAAACATGGCATGAGTTTGATAGTAGGGTTGAAGAAGTTGTTAGTGATGTTGCAGATTTAAATGCGCTCACAGAAAGTAATGGAGATGACATAATTTTACTTGGCAGCAGAGCTACATCTTTAGAAGAAAATGTTTCAGGATTAACAAACAATTTATCAAATTTAAATTTAAACTTAACAAAGACATGGCATGAGTTTGATCATCTAACAGATTTATTAGAGGGCAATTTTTCTGATTTAATTACCATTGTAGAAAGTTGTGATGATGACATAACTTTGCTTGTCGATAGAGCTACATCTTTAGAAGGAAATGTTTCAGGATTAACAAACAATTTATCAAATTTAAATTTAAACTTAACAAAAACATGGCGTGAGTTTGATCATCTAACAGATTCATTAACGGACAATTTTTCTGATTTAATTACAATTGTAGAAAGTTGTGATGATGACATAACTTTACTTGGCAATAGAGCGGCTTCTGTTGAAGCAGATGTTTCAGGACTAACAAGTGAAGTTTCAGGTTTAACTTTCAATTTAACAAAAACATGGCATGAGTTTGACGGAAGAGTTGATGGTGTTGTTTGTGATGTTTCAGATTTAAATATAGTCGCAGAAAGTCATAGTGATGACATAATTTTACTTGGCAATAGAGCGACTTCTGTTGAAGCAGATGTTTCAGGACTAACAAGTGAAGTTTCAAATTTAAGTTTCAATTTAACAAAAACATGGCATGAGTTTGATAGGCATGTTGGTGTGTTAGTTGATAAAATTCAAACAACATCAACTTATGTGATGGAAGAAATTGATAGAAATTGGAATATTCTCAATGGTCATATCATTGAGGTTGGAGGTTCTGTAATAGGCTCAAATAAATATGATTCATACGGGCTTATTTCTTTAGATAAAAAAAGAGGAAATAATTTTACAATTCATAAAGATTATCCTTTGAATTTAACTTTATCTAATGAATCTTGTTTGTATTTAGCGAATGAAGATACAGAATTTAAATCAACGGATAAAATTTTAGTATCAGGATCTAAAAACCAAATTGTTGTTACAAAAACATTGATAATAAATGGCGAGCTAGAATTTGAACCAAATTCAGAGTTGATTTTTTCATTTGGAGATGATGTCAACAATTCTACAATCTACATTGGTTCGGATTTAAATCTAAAACCAGGTTGTCGTTTAGTATTTCAGAAGAAGGGAAATGTGGTATTTAAAGATGGAACCATATTGAATTTTAATGGTAACAGCGAAGATGATAAATCCTATATTATATTTAAAGATTCAGTAAAAGGATTTATTGAAAATCCAGCTTTACACAAAGATAAAAGTAATGTTTTCTTTGAGGGAAATGGAAAATTATTAATCAGAAGCGGTGCTGAAATTTGTATAAAAGATAGCCAACATCTAATTTTTGGTGGAGATATAGAAAAAGATAATATTGATATATTAATTGATAGAAATGGTATTTTGAAATTAGATGGATTAGGGGCTATGGTTTCAATACATAATATGATTAGCAATGTGTACATAGCGCAAAGCGGAACTCTTTTAGTTGGAAAAGGCGCGATTTTTGAAATTAATTCTTTAAACGAAGTTGCTTTCCCTGGTTTGTTAAATAGTTGCCTTTTTGAAAAAGAAGCAATTTTGATAATAGAAAAAGAAGGCAAAATTGTTTTGGGTAAAAATAAATCTGATGCTATGACAAATTGGAGAAATGAGGGTTCTGTGGTAATTGGAGATGGAGTTCTTCAATATTTAGATGAACCAGATTTTGCAGGGGTTATTCTTGATAGAAGAATTAATTCTGGCGATTTGACAATTTTACAGATTATTTCTCATTTGCTTCAAAGACATAAAATGCTTAAACACAGTACTTTGTTTTATGATGTTGATTCAAATAAAAAAGTTAGACTTGCCAGTGGTGTAATTGCTTCTTTGGGGCCTGGAGATATTGTGAATTGTGAAAATATGGAAACTAAATTTATTTGTGGTAATAATGGTGGTAATTCATTTTTTATAAATTTAAATGGAAGTAGAACGCAGTCCTTTTCTACAAGTCGAGAAAAACCATTTTGGGCTTTACCGTAAGAACGCTATTTGTAATAATTTATAAATTATTAAGAACGGATAGAGTAGTTGCTTTTTTGTATCAGAATGTCTTTTATCCGGTATAAATACAATTTTTTTTCTAAAGAGTTGATTTTTCGGATTGATTTTTTTAATAATTTTTGAAGAGTTATTGAAAGAAAAAAATTGTATTTATAAGACGTTTTTATTTAATAAAGACGGTAAAAAAAGGGAGAACGATGAGTAGTAGTTTTAGAATTTTTAAAAAAGTTTCTGTTTTGTTTTTTATTAGTTTATTCACCTCTTTTGGTTTGAAGGCTTTGATAATTGATGGAACGTCTACTGTTACAATTTGGGATTCGCGTGCTTCATTCCCTACATCTCCAACAGTTAATGCAGTTTCTGGTTTTGCTGTGATTGATAGTGGTTTTGCGTTAGCAGATTTAGATACTACATTGACATTTAGTTCTTTTTTCCCTCTTAAAGGAAGTTCTGGCTTGGCGGGTGGGACGATGTATTTGCAGAGGGATTTGTATACTGAAAAGCCTTTTGATATTACGTCTAAAGGTAATATTTATGGAAATAATTATGGTATGCATTTTGGTTCAAGTATAACTGAGTTTGATTTTCCAGATGATTCCAGTTCTAATGCAAGTTTTAATTTGATTGATGAAAAATCTACATCTGCTGTTCAAATAAATGCCGTTGACTGGTCTTACACAAATTCATATTTGGCTATTGGTACTAACGAATCTGGTACACAACCAGAACTTAAAGTTTATTATATGGATGGAGTAAGTATTACTTTGACTGCATCTGCTGATGTATCAACTGTTGACAATCAGCACCTTTATAGCGTTCGTTTTCACCCAACTCAAAGTATGGATGCAACATATATTGCTTTAGGAACTAGGCGGCCTGCTGCCGGTGCACTATCTACTCAAATTTATAAATATCAAATTTCAAATGGTTCCTTTTCGCAAATTTATGCTAGTTCAGATTTAGCTGATTACGCAGTTGGTTGGTTTCCTTCTGGGGATTATTTAATTACTAATAGTGGAACATCTGCAAATACACAGATTCACTTAAGCGCATTTTTACCAGATTCATCAGAAATTTTAATAGGCCAAGATACAGCAGGAATAGGAAGAAGCGAAACTGTTCAAAATAATACAATTGCTTGGGATGGAGTTGGGCAATATTTTGCTGTTGGTTATGAAACAAATGCTGTTACAACAGGTTCTGATTTTTGTATTTTTCATTTTGATGCTGCAACTATTACGGCAACTCTTGGTGCCGGGGGAGATAATAGTATTTCTACTTCAATAGGTGCAGATGTTGTTGGCCTAGATTGGTCGCCCACTGGTTCTTATATTGCAGTTGGAGTTAATGATGGAACTGCTAGACTGCAAATTTTTTATCATGATGTTACAAGTGGCACGCTTACAAAAACATTTATAATTTCAGAGTCAAAAACAGTTAACTCAGTTCAGTGGGCATCTGATGGAAATTCTTTGCTTGTTGGTCTTGATGCTGGAGCAGGCACTGAACTTAGAACATATGATTTTAATAAAAATTTAACAACTCTAACATTGGGCGCCGGGGTAGAAAGTTCTGTAGATCAGCGCTCTGTTCGCTGGCGTCCTTTTACTACAGATTTAGCTTCAGGTAGTACTACTTTGATTTCTGTTTATGATTTTGGCGTAATAATGGAATTTAACAATGTAAAATTATTTTTTGATACAGATGTTACTTTTAATGATCCAGTTACTTTTTCTGGAACTTGTTTGATTCACGGTGATGATAGTCTTTTAGAATTTACTGGATCTACCATTTTTAATGTTACAGATGGTACTACATTGACGTTGAAAGATTTGAGTTTAAATAATTTGGAATCTAATTGGTTGACATTAAGAGGAACATCAAACGTAGCTTTTGATAATGTAGTCTTTGAAAGTGATCCAAATACAAGTGGCATGACAACAGCAGATGGAATGACATTTACAAATAATTGCAGATTTGAAAAAGGATTTACTCTTCCAACAAATGTTGATTTAGAAACCACAGAGCCATTTTCTGGAGCATTGAATTTGAATACAAATTCTTTAACGCTATATGGTGATTTGCTATTTTCTGGAGAAGGTTCGTTAGATGGTTCAACGGAAAACGAATATGCTACATTTTTAGCCGATAATGATAATACCAACAGAACAATGTACTTTAACCGCAATCAGGCAATATCTGCTGATTACTTGTTGAGTTTCAGTAGTGATTTAGTATTGGATGGAAATCAATACGCATTGGATCTTAATAATAGTAGTTCAATAAGCATAGGAAATGGTAAAACATTGTTATTAAGAAATTGGTCTTTAGAAAACTTAAAAAGTGATTGGGTGGTGCCATCAGCCGGAACATTGGCTTTTGATAATGTAGTATTTGAGAGCAATCCATATAGTAGCGGAATAGCAGATGGTGATGGCATGACATTTACAAATAATTGTAGATTTGAAAAAGGATTTACTCTTCCAATAGATGTTAATTTAGAAACTTCAGAGCCATTTTCTGGAGCATTGAACTTGAATTCCAATACATTAAGTCTTTACGGTGATTTGTTATTTTCTGGAGAAGGATCATTAGATGGCACAAATGGTACAATTGGTGCTGACAATGATAATACTAATAGAACATTGTCATTTAATGCGGATCAAACTTTTGATAATGCAATATTAACATTTAATAATAGTATTATAGTTAATGGTAATGGGCATCAATTTGATCTTGATCTTGGTGGTAAATTTGTGATAGCTGCAGGCAAAACTCTTAGGTTGGTAGATATGACAATCAAGAATGCGCCAAGCGATTGGATTGTTTTTTCAGACGCAAATTCTGCATTGGTGTTGGATGGAGTCAAATTTATTGGTTCTAAAAATTTGAGCGAACAACAAATGAAACAAGTTTCAGGTACGTTTGAAGTAGAGTATTAAAAAAAGATGTGGCCGACTCCTTTTAAGTCGGCCACATTGAATGGTCCGTGGAATATCAAAATTCGCTAAAAACATAACTTTGATTTTTATGTGGTTATTGGGGCCCCTTGTAATACTTTTTGCTAATTGCTATAATCTGTTTAGTCTTTGTTTTAAGGGGTAAATTGATTGTCGTGTTTAATTTTTAGTCTTGGGGGCAAGCAGGTGAAAAGTAGACTTTCTGTTTTTGTATTTTCTATACTTTTTTTAAGTTTTGTTATTGTAAATTTATGTGCGCGTGTTGATCGTGAAAATATGTTATTTGACGATTTAGGAATGTTTGGCGGCCGGCATGAAGTTTTAGATAAGGCACGTGCCATGGAAACGTATCTGGAAATGCGTGAAAATTTAATTAGAAAATTAGAAGAGTTAAAAATTGGTCCAGAAGCTAGCTGGGATATGGGATCTATAAAAAGTTATGAATCTGTTTTGAGTCAAGTTGAAAATGCTTTGCGTCCTATTAAAGTTGGTGAGGCTGCGCTTAGGGTAGCAATTGGAAAAGATTCTTGGGATGTTATAAAAGATTTAGATACAAATAAAATTGGTGCCGGATCTTTAGTTGGTTATGGCGCGCTGCTCAAAGTTGCTAAAGTTGCGGGGGATAGAGTTGAAGAAGCAATTAACAGATCTTTTGGGGACTTTTTAAGTGACATTCTTTATGGTGGGGTTTCTAAATTTAAAAGAACTGTTCGCTATGTTGTTGATAAAATTAATCGTCGAGATGGTAAAGCTTTTGACTGTGAAGAAGTTTTGGCTTGGCAAAAAACATTAAATAAAACTTTCAACGGATTAGTAAAGCGTGCCAGAAAAGCAGGAATGATTGGTCAGCGTGACAGGGTAATGCGTTCGTCTGTTGAAGAAGAAGTAACAGATGATACTTGGAAATGGCAGCGAGATTTATATGAAAGAGAATTTAGATCTGTTGCTGAGCGTATTGATGAATATCTAAAATATTATAGAGAAAAGCATGACAATGAATCTCAAATCATTGTTTATTCTACTCACATTCGTGATTGGTTACTTGGATATATTGATAATTGCTTGTCTCAAACAAAAACTCATAAAGATCTTGGAAGCGGTGCAAATTTGAATGCACTTATTAATTTAAAAGAATCTTTAGATAATAATTTTAGTATTTTGATTAATTATCTTGATACTTCCTCTTCTACTAGAAAAAATAAAGAATCTACAAGAGATGCCGTAAATCCATACTCAAGAATCAATAGAGGTGGCTATGCGGGTGGCTATAATTATGATTCAGAAGATTATGATGAGGACGAATATTAATGTTCGTTCAAACCCTTCGAGACGATTTGCAAGGCAAATCCCTCAGGGCGAACGGTCTTTAGATAATTAGAGTATAAAAAATATAAAAATGCCGTTCGTCCTGAGGGATTTATGAGTACATTTGTGTACGAGTAAATTGTCTCGAAGGATTTGAACGGCTTCTGTTGAATTATGATTGGGGGCAGGGCTGTGAATAAAAAAAATATAGGCTTGGTTATTTTAGCGTGTTTATTTTTAAGTAATTTCAAACTAATTCAAGCAAATCAAAAAACGTATTCAAAAAATGACGGACTTGCATTAGAGAGTGTAAGTCTTGATAATATCAAAACAATTCAAGAATCTTTACTAAAAGAAAATAAAAAAAATAAGTTGTTAAGGCGTGGCGGGTATGTTTTGGGTGCTGTTGCCATAAGTTTTATGGTTGGAAAAATTGTTTATGATTTAAAACATAAAGCAAATAATAATATAGAAGATCTTTCTGCAGATTTTCCACAAGAATTGGCTGTAGATTATTTGTTTTTTAGACAACCATTTTCAAAACGTTTAATAAGAGAAGTTTTATTAAGAAGCATTATTCAAGGTGTGGGTTTTGGGATTGTTAAAGGATTTTCTTCTTTTTTTGTAAGTGTTTATAACAAATTAAAAGAAAAGTTATTTGTTAAAACAGATAGCTCTGTTTTTTATTTAGATGAGTGTTCTAGAAACTTGAGAATTATTGCAAGCTCTCTGAATGGATTGGCTGCTTTTGATGACAATGATTCTTATTTAAAATTTTATATTTCACAAATTATTTCTACACACAATTTGCTTGTTTTCGCTATTGAAAATGTGGTTGCAAGCGTTGTTGTCTCACAAAAAGAGCAAGATGAGTCTGCTGATTATGAATGGCTTTTAAGTGAGGATAATGGTTTGGTTTGCGAATTTGATAAATTAACCCAAGTTTTACAATCAAAATTAGTCGAGTCATTATCTGTTGATTCTGAATTCATTAGCGAAATTGAAGTTTGCTTGCATGGTGTTTTACTTGCTTTGCAAAGATTGGTTGTAGATTTTAATATTTAGAATGAGAATTAATCAATGTTTTATGTTTATATTCTCAAGTGCAAGGATGGCTCATATTATACTGGGCATACAGATGATATTGACAAAAGAATTAATGAACATGTGCGCGGAGAAACTCCATCTTATACAAGCAAGCGTTTGCCAGTAACTCTTGTATATATGCAAGAGTTTCCAAGTAGGTATGAGGCATTGGTTGCGGAGAGACAAATAAAGAGTTGGGGGCGGAATAAAAAAGAGGCTTTGATAAAACAAAATTGGGAATTGATATCTTTATTATCAAAAAGGAGGGTCCGTTCAAATCCTTCGAGACGATTTGCAAGGCAAATCCCTCAGGACGAACGGCCGGCGGAATAAATTGGTATTTGAAGTAATAAGTTTGTTTTTGTTTTAAAGATAGTGGTTGTTTTTTTTTATTAAGTTTGAGTTAGCGTGCCCCGGCCGTTCGTCCTGAGGGATTTATGAGCACATCTTATGTGCGAGTAAATTGTCTCGAAGGATTTGAATGGCCAATGTATAGATAGTTTTTTTAGAAAAAAGATTTTGTTTAAAAGAAGTTTACGAGTTGTTTTTTTTAGTTAGTATGTCCCGGCCGTTCATACTGAGGGGTTTATGAGTACATTTTTATGTGCGTATATTTTGTCCCGAGCGTCCTGAGTAAGCGTGAGCGCATCGAAGGAAGGATTTGAACGGCATGTATTAAGAATTTAGGTTGCAATGAAAAAATTATTAATTTTTATTTTTCTTATTATCACAAATCTTCATCCATGCAAATGGTGTGGAGAGTGGGATTTGCCAAAAGATGAAACGCCATCACAAACCGTTCAACAAGAAGAAAAGATAGAAGCTGAATGTTTTGAAGAAAATGAAGATTCAAATCTAGAAGATATCCTAAATTTTTTAATTGAAGATGAAGTTGATATTACCCAATTAGAAAATGTTGGAAATTTAGATGAGCCTGCCAAAAAGTTTTATCTTGATTATCTATCAAAATATTATCCCAAAGCTTTGGTGATTGTAGATTGTTTTTATAAAATGTGTCCCGTTGCAATTGCTGCTGCACTTGGTGAAGTTGTAGAAATTTTATCTTGTGATGAATGGTTTTATTATAAAGATAGACAACAAGATTTTGCTAGTGGAGAATTTTGGGAAATTACACTTGGGCAATGTCTACATATAAGTCGATTTTTAAATTCAGCATTAGTGAATCTAAAAGATAATACTGTGTATAAAGATTATGAATCATTAGAAGATGAAGAAGATAAATTTGGTGGTGGAGGCGAAATGTATCTTTGTGATTATTTTAGGCAACGTGGAGTAGAAACTCATTTTTATTTTTATGCAGAATATGCGGACCGTTTAGTGAAAATGTTTAATGAAGGAATTCTTAATTTTGATTTGATGAAGGCATATCGTTATCATGTGTTTCTTTCTAGGGTTATAAAAAAACTACGTGGTTTTTGTGATTGTGTAATTTATGAGGAAGTTACCAAGAAACAAAAAGAGCTTATTGCTATTTTGAGACAAAATATGAGTTATCAGAGCTAGAAGTATTAAAATGAAAAGATATTTTTTTTCCATATTTTTTATATTTAATTTTGTTTACGCAAATTCAAATATTTCACAGGATTTTATAAAAAGTTTTGTGGAGTGTTATGATTTCCGTCCGGAGGCTCGCTACACCCATGAGTACCATAAACTTTTATTAACTAAAACGGCAGAAAGTTTCTTGCAACTTGAAGACCGTATAAAAGAAGATGGCATGGATGTTGTTGGGAGAATTTTTGTGGTTGGGTATGAGGGTGAAGCAATTTCTTCTTATTATACCAATTATAGAAAAGCTAAGATTAATGATGAGGCAAGTTCACTTAGTAAAAAAGGTTGGTCTTTGCGGCTTCACAATCGATTCGGATTGATGAGCGGGTTTTTATTTAAAGATTTTAATGAGTTAGTAAAGAACCAAAAAAAAGATATTGGTTTAGATTTCAAACATATTAATCCTGAAGATGTGGAAATTTTTGCAGATGGCAGCGAAATATTTCAGCAACATGCTTTTGGTGAAGCTTATGATTTAATTTTAGACTACAAAAAGTTTGTTGAACAAAAATATTTACAAAATGATTCACAAGGTATTTTGAGTTTATTAAAAAATTTTTGGCATGATCTTTATTTAAATGAAGTAAAAACAAATGATGGACAACTAGCAGCTACTCAAGATATTTTGTTTTCTAAGGCTTATGCTCAATATTTGATTTCATCTCCTTTGCCAATTTTGCATTATTATACCGGTCCAGACATTACATATCCCATAGAAACATCTCTAAAACAAAAAGATGAACTAACAAGAAATGCTCAAACGTTTTTGCCAACGTTTGTTGAAGATTTAAAATCAGTTGATGATGAAAATACCGTTTATGTTTTTGACAGTTTTGTTGATGGTGTTGGTAAAAGTACCATGCTTGGTAATGTAAAAAATTGGATTAAGTATGGCTCTGATCTTGATAAATATGAGAGGGTAGACAATTCTTCATCTCAATATTGTGAAATTTTTAAATTTGCACCTAAAATTTTTATAGCAGACTTGCCAGCACAGGTTAGTCATTTTATCTACAAGCCAGATGGTTATGTTTATGTAGATGCAAAGACAGAACTTTTAGATGATAAGCTAGAAGAAGTTCAAAATTTTGCAGCAAGAAATAAAGAAAAACTTTTAGAGAATTATAATGATTTGTGTGACCAAATATGTGATTTAATAAATAAAAAAGGTTTTTTTGAAACATCTTTAAATGATTTTGAGCGACCAGAAAGAATTTTTATCAGAAATCTTTTGCTTTTAAGATGCGATGCAACAAACATTTGGTTGCCATTTAAATATGAAAATAAAGATTATATTTTTAATTATTTTGAACCATTTCAAATTCGCGTTTTGCGTTCGCTAGGGAGTGTAGCTTCTTATGGTTTGAAAAACATTGAAGCAGAGCAAATGTTGTTTTCATGTGTAAGTTTCCCTATTTCTTATGATTCTTTTTTAGATGATTTTTCAGATAAATTAAAAAAAGAAAAAATAAAAAAAGTAGTTTTTGTAGATTTTTTAAGCATGTATCCGCGTTCTTCTCGTGAAAATGTTCGTATAAATTATCTTGTGCAACAACTAGCATTTTTAGACCCATTATTTGATATTGAAAATAGTTTGTATAAAAATTTTGTGAGCGGAGCTCAGCTTTACTCAGATCTTTTAGATACAAAACGCTTTGAAGAAATGCTTAATTTTTTCCAACTTGAAGTTGCACTTAGGCTTTCTTTATTTGATTTAATTTGTACACAAAATTCAAAAAATTTAGAAACCTTAGATTTGTCTAGTTTGAACACATCTCTTGTGGATAAAATACAAGAGTTTGCAAATGATAAAAATATT
>Ga0233441_1001874_pt1 | contig 16954 bp, 16 predicted proteins | sample SI_123_September_4_FD_182781 | JGI IMG/M metagenome (GOLD analysis project Ga0233441, IMG submission 182781) | Seawater microbial communities from Saanich Inlet, British Columbia, Canada - SI_123_September2016_135_MG | ecosystem: Environmental > Aquatic > Marine > Inlet | place: Canada: British...
GGCTCTGGGATTGAAAACATTAGTAAATACCATAGATGGCCCTAAAAAAACATCATCTTCAATTTCAACACCTTCATATACAGAGACGTTATTTTGAACCTTAACACCGTTTCCAATAGTAACATTTGGGCCTACAACACAATTCTGCCCAAAAGAGCAGTCCTTACCAATATTAGAACCACTTAATATATGTGAAAAGTGCCAAACTTTTGTATTATCATTAATAGATACATTATTATCAACTATACTAGAGCTATGAACAAAGTAATCTGGTTGCGACATTAGTTTAACTTTACTTTTTTACAAAATGGATGGTAATCTCCGACAAGACCAGTAGGTGTAAGACTTCTAATGGTAGAAACAGTTTGAATAGAACCATAAGCTTCATCCAGTCCAAATCCATTACCTTTTAAAATTTCTTCATAAGAACGTGTATGTAAGTCTGTAAATCCACCACTAAATTCAAGCTCATCACCATCAACAGTGATAGAACGATATGTACGCTGACCTGTTGCTTTTATCTCATCAGGAATATAATCATAGTTTACCGATAAAAACCATCTTACATTTGCATTTTTCAGTTTAAAATTTCCTGCATTCGCAAAAGGTGTTTTGAGGGTCACTTGATTCTCCAGTACTTCACCAAAAATCCAAGTTAACATATCAAAAAAGTGTACACCAATATTTGAAGCAATTCCACCAGATTTGGCTTCTTCACCTTTCCAACTAACAAAATACCATTTTCCACGGCTAGTAAGGTATGTTAAATCAATATCGTAAATCTTATTTGGATTTTCTTGTAATTCTTTAGCTACTTTTTCTTTTAAAGCAATAATTGAAGGATGAAGTCTTAATTGAAGTATATTGTAAACTTTTTTTCCGGTTTCATTTTCAATTAATTTAAGTTGGTCAATGTTATGAGGATTAAGAACAAGAGGTTTTTCACAGATAGCATGGGAACCACTTTTTAGAGCAAAACGAATATGTGAATCATGAAGGTAATTTGGTGAACAGATACCCATGTACTCTATTCTTTCTTCATGTTGACGATGCCATTTATCTGCAAATCGATCAAATCGTTCAAATTCTGTAAAAAATGAAGCTTCAGGAAAATAACTATCAATTACGCCAACACTGTCGTTTTTATCAAGTGCCGCAATTAAATTATTGCCAGTATCTTTAATCGCTTTCATGTGTCTTGGAGCAATATATCCTGCAGCTCCTATGAGGGCAAAATTTTTAGCCATTTTCTAATTCTCCATTTTCTATTTTATAAATTTTATCACATTGTGTAAGTGTACTTAATCGATGTGCAATGATTATTAATGTCTTATTTTGACATAATCCATAAATTTCATGCATTATCTCTTTTTCTGTTTCGTCATCTAGTGCAGATGTTGCTTCATCTAAAACCAAAATCTCAGGGTCGCTGTAAAGTGCTCGAGCAATAGCAATTCTCTGTTTTTGGCCACCACTAAGCATAATCCCACCTTCACCAACAAAGGTGTCAGATCCTTCTTTTGTTTGTAGAAAGTTATAGATTTTAGCTTTTTTAAGACAATCATCTATCTTTTGATGATTAATTGGGTGACCAAATGCAATATTTTGTGAAACAGTACCATCAAGGAGGTAAACAGATTGTGGGATATAGCCAATTTTACTTCTCCAAGACTTAATATTTTTATTACACAAGTTAATCTCATCAATATGTATTTTACCATTATTAGGTTTATATAAGCCTATTATAATATCAACTAAAGTACTTTTCCCACTACCACTTTCACCAATAAATGCGATACTTGTTCCCTTGGTAATGCTTAAATTTATTTTACTTAAAACTTTTTTATTCTCTTCATACTCAAAACTAATGTTACTAAGTTTTATAGAGTTTTTCATTTCAATCTTATCAGCACCAAGTGATTCACTTGAGTACATCAAATCATTATGAATAATATCTAGTGATTTGTGATAGAATAGAATTTGATTATAGCTACTCATAATCCTGTTTAATGAGGGCATTAATCGATATAAAGCAAGTACAAACATGGAAATAAGAGCAAGTAATGATGAAATATTGTCTTCATATTTCCAAACTAAATAGGTCACTATAAAAACAATAATACCAAAAGCTATAGCTTCTAAAAATAGTCTAGGAAATTGTTGAAGTGTCAAGTTTGTAATATTTGCTTCTGCATATTCATAACTTGCTCCTGAAAATTCATTTAGTATTGATTCTTCGTGGTTTTGTAATTTTATGATTTTAAAATTTCCAAAACTTTTATTAATTATTTCATAAAAGTCTTTTTGAATATTTGCTCTTTTTATACCTGATAACTTTATTTTATTTGAAACAGTTTTAATCATGAAAATAGCATTTATAGCTAAGAGCACAGTAAGTAAAAGTGTAATTTTAATATTAATATATAACAGCATACTATATATGAAGATGACAACAAATATTTCACTCATCATAAATAAAATAGCGGATATTAAGGCGGTTAAGTTTGAAGCTTCATTTATTATGGATTTAGTTAATGTTGATGAATTTTTAGAAGTGAAATCTTTGTATTCCATACCCATATAGTTTTGAAATAATCTATAGGCTAAAAGATGGTATCTCCCTTGAGAAAAACGAGCTAAAAGATGGAAGTAATAATAGTTGAGAACACTTCTAAAAAGATAAAAAGCTATAAGAAGCATTCCAAAGCTTACAATAAAATTTATTTCAGATTGGAAATGCAATAGTTCAAAAATATCTTGGTAATATTTATTACTTTCAATTAAAGTAAAGTCAGTCGCTAATGCAATGAATGGCATAATAATTGAAATACCAATTGTCTCAACAATAGAAATTAAAATTGAAAAAAAAAGTAAACCTAATAAAAACTGTTTGTCTCGATGTGTTAAAAGTGAGTGAAGTTTAAAAAATATATTTTTCACAGTAATAATTAAATCTTAGACAAATCAACATCAAAAAAATCAATATACCAATTTACAAAATTATTGATACCTTCTTCTATAGTAGTTTCAGGTTTATAATTTAAATCAGCAATTAAATCTTCTACATTGGCATAAGTACTAGGTACATCACCAGCTTGGATTGGAAGTAGGTTTTTTTCTGCTTTTTTACCGAGTTTATTCTCTAAAGCTTCAATAAAGTCCATAAGTTTAACAGGATTGTTATTTCCGATGTTATAAAGCTTGTAAGGAGCAGGTGAACTAGATGGATCAGGATTCATTCCATCCCATGTTGTATTGCCTTGTGGTGGATTGTCATTAACTCGAATGATACCTTCAACGATATCATCAATATAGGTAAAATCTCTTTGCATATTACCATGATTGAAAACGTCAATAGGTTTACCTTCAATAATAGCTTTTGTAAAAAGATAAAGTGCCATATCAGGACGACCCCATGGACCATAAACTGTAAAAAAACGTAAGCCAGTTGTAGGAATATTATATAAGTGTGAATAAGTGTGTGCCATAAGTTCATTTGATTTTTTACTCGCGGCATAAAGACTCATTGGATGATCAACATTTGATGAAGTTAAAAAAGGTTGTGCTTCGTTAAGTCCGTAAACACTTGAACTACTTGCATAAGACAAGTTTTTAATATTATTATGACGGCAACACTCTAGTATATTCATAAAGCCAATGATATTACTGTCCATATACGCTCTCGGATTTGTTAAAGAGTAACGTACGCCAGCTTGAGCAGCAAGATTAATTACAGTATCAAATTTTTCATTTTTAAAAAGAGTATCTAAATTTTTATCATCTTCTAAATTAAGCTTTATAAATTTATACTTAGTGAATTTTGACGATGTCAAAAGTACATTATACTCAATAGTTATACCATCATCTAAGTTTTGAAGAATACCACTACGTTGTAATCTACCATATTTTACTTTTTGATCATAGTAGTCATTAATATTGTCAAGTCCAACGACAGTATCACCACGCTCTAGTAGTTTTAATGCAAGATGACTTCCAATAAACCCCGCTGTTCCTGTTATTAATATTTTCATTAAAGACGACCATCACTAATAGAATCATCATAAAATGATTTAATATCAAATAAAACTTGTTTATCTGTTTTTTTCATATCAATTTTTTTGAATTCATTATGGGCTACAGCAAGAATAATAGAATCATACTGTTTAAGATTAATCTCATTTATAAGTTCAATTCCATATTCACGTTTTACTTCGTCAGAATCAGCCCATGGATCATAAACATCAATTTTTGTACCAAATTCTTGTAACTCTTCTATAACGTCAATAACACGAGAATTACGGATATCAGGACAATTTTCTTTAAATGTAATTCCTAATATTAAGGTTCTTGAACTATCAATAGTTTGACCTTTTTTTATCATAAGTTTTATAATTTGGTTGGCAACATAAATTCCCATATTATCATTAAGGCGACGTCCTGCTAAAATTATTTCTGGGTTATATCCCACTTCTTGTGCTTTATGTGTTAAATAGTAAGGATCAACTCCAATACAGTGACCGCCAACTAACCCTGGTTTAAAAGGTAGAAAATTCCATTTTGTACCAGCAGCTTCTAAAACAGCATTAGTATCAATATCAAGTTTGTTGAAAATAATAGCTAATTCATTAACAAAAGCAATGTTAACATCACGTTGTGAATTTTCGATTACCTTAGCTGCTTCTGCAACTTTTATAGAAGGTGCTTTATGAGTTCCTGCGGTAATAACAGTATTATAAAGATCATCAACTTTAGTAGCAATTTCAGGTGTTGAACCTGCAGTTACTTTTAAAATTTTAGTTACAGTGTGTGTTTTATCACCTGGATTAATACGTTCAGGTGAGTAACCACAGAAAAAATCTTTGTTAAAAGTAAGACCGCTAAATTTTTCTAACACAGGAACACAATCTTCTTCTGTTGCACCTGGGTAAACAGTAGATTCATAAATAACAATATCATCTTTACTTAATACTTTACCAATACTTTCACTTGCTTTTATGAGAGGTGTTAAATCAGGGCGTCTGTTTTTATCAATGGGAGTAGGAACTGTTACTATGTAGTAGTTACAAGATTTTAAATCATCAAGATTACAAGTAAAAGATAGTTTTGAGGCAGATTTTAAATTTTCTGAATCAACTTCTAAGGTTCGATCATGACCATTTTCAAGTTCGTCAATTCGCCATTGCGCAATGTCAAAGCCAACAGTGTCAAAAATTTTTCCAAATTCAACCGCGAGAGGAAGACCAACATATCCTAAACCAATAATTGCTATTTTTTTTTGCATATTCAAATCTTATATCTAAATTTAATTTTTTGTATTATATCTTATTTTTTAAAACGAAAATTTTCTTTCTTAAAAAATGAGTTGACTTTTTCACTAATGTCACCTTGAAATTCAAAAAAAGTTCTAATGCTTTTTCCATTTTTATCTAAAGTTATTTTTCCACCACACCCTAAAGCTTTTTTAGCTTTTTTAAGATAGGTATCATGTATATCATTTTCAAGTGAAAATGGACCAATTAGTGTGACCCATTTTCCTTTACGTTTTTCTTTGTGAGTGTATAAAAAATGCTTCTCTGGTAAAAGAACTTCCACGTCTTTTTTAGCTTTAGGCTTATCTTGAACGATACCCCACTCATCATCAAAGTTTTCATTTAGGTTAAAGTCAAGCTTTTTACCTCGACTCATAGTTTATTGTACTTTGAGTTGTAACGCTGAAATACCTTCAACATTGTCAAGCTTATTAGAAGATACCATACCCATAACTGGATTTTTACAATATAAGTCGTTATCATATAAGACGATAATAACTTCATCTCCTGATTCTAAAAAAGTTTTTTCTCCGTAAGGTGTATATCGTGTAGCACCAATACTGATAATTGCTTTTTCAGGAAAATTTGCTTCTTGTAGGTAACTATTAATATTTTCAAGTGGTCCACTATCTTCTTGGCTATTTAATTGGTTGATCATCCAGTTATTCAATTGTTCATATAAGTAGCTATATCCATTGACTTCAACATCTTCACCATAACGCATTACCATATTATTACGACGCAAAAAAGAGCAAATTCGCCATTTTTCAAGTTTCCCATTTTTATCAAAACTATCAAGTGTAATTAATGTATTACTAAGGCCTTTTGAGGCTTCACCCCAGTTTTTTTTATGAGAAATTTTCTTAGCACCTTCTTTACGAATAGAACAGTCATTATAAGCTCCAAAGTGAGTAGGCGTAATAGAAGAAATTTTATTATCATGATAGGCTAGCTCACAAATTAAGCCAACTTCAGGTTCTGCTTGAACATTAGCGTCTTTATCTTTTCCCTGAGGTAAAATAATGGTGTCGCTTGAGAGCGGATAGGTTCCTAAAAAGTCATTTCGATTAGGAATATAAAAAGGGAACATCCCTTTAGGCCCATTCTCATCGTCAACGTGGACATCTTTAAAGTCTTCAATTTCACCTGCTTGTTCTAAATGAAGTGCAAAATTTCCAGCTATTCCAAGACCAATGAAATCAGTATAATTTGACATTATTAAAGTGTTCCTGCTGCTTTAGCTTCTGCGAACTCTTCATAAGTTCCTTTGAAGTCGATAAAACTTCCATCAGCATGAAATTCAATAATACGTGTAGCAAATGCGTCAAGTAACTCTCTATCATGAGAAACACAAATAACATTACCTTCAAAATTATATAGACCTTCACCAAGAGCAACAATCGCTTCTAAATCAAGGTGATTTGAAGGCTCATCAAGAACTAAGAAGTTCCCATTTTCAAGCATAAGACGTGACAACATCATACGATGTTTTTCTCCACCTGAAATACTTTCTACACCTTTTTCTTGCTGTTCACCGTTAAAAAGCATACGTCCAAGACAGTTACGAATCTCTGCAATATCACGTTTAGGATCATATGAACGTAACCATTCATATAAAGTACCATCACCACTAATAGTATCTGCAGTATCTTGAGGGAAATAACTACTTTCAATTGTAGCACCCCACGTAACTGTTCCTGCACTTGGTTTCATCTCTTCCATAATCAATTTACATAAAGTAGATTTCCCCACACCATTTGCACCAATAATAGCGATTTTTTCACCGGGCTCAATTCTAAGGTTAACATCTTTTAAAACTTCTAAATCACCGTAACTGTGAGATAAATTTACAATATCTAATGCTTCATCTCCCATTTGACGTTTTGCTTTAAAAACAATACTTGGATCACGACGTGATGAAGGTTTAATATCTTCGATATTTAACTTATCAAGTTGTTTTTGACGTGATGTCGCTTGTTTTGCTTTTGATGCATTGGCACTAAATCGACGAACAAAAGCTTCAAGATCTTCTTTTTCTTTAATCTTCTTAGCATTATCAACTTCGAGTTGTTTAGCCATAACATTAGCTGCAATATACCAATCATCATAAGTTCCCGTAAATTCACGAATTTTTTGATAATCAACATCTAAGATATTAGTTACAACAGAATTTAAAAAGTGCCTATCATGTGAGATAACAACCATAGTTCCTTCATGACGTTTAAGCTCATTTTCAACCCAACCAATAGTTTCGATATCAAGATTATTTGTAGGCTCATCGAGGAATAAAACGTCAGGTTTTGGATATAAAACTTGTGCCAGAAGTACTTTAAATTTATCTGCATTATCAAGGCTAGACATCGGCTGGTCATGTAGTTCTGCTGGAATGCTTAAATTTTCAAGAATTTTAGCAATTTTTACATCGTATTCATAAGTTGGATCTTCTTCAACACAGATAACTTCTAAGTCTGCTAAACGGTTGTTTGTAGCATCATCTTCAAAATCACCCGTAACATATAACTCTTCTTTTTCTTGAATAGCGTCATAAAGTCGTTTATTACCAAATAAAACAGCATTCATAATTGTAAAATCTTCAAAAGCGAATTGATTTTGGCCTAAAACACCTACTTTAAGACCATTTTCAATAGCTACTTCACCTTCAAATTCAGGGATTTGACCACTTAAAATTTTTAGAAATGTAGTTTTTCCCGCACCATTTGCACCAATAAGACCGTAACGTTTGTTACGATCTAATTTAAGGTTAATGTTGTCGAAAAGGACACGACTACCAAAACGCATTGTTAATTTTATTGTTTGAACCATACTGATATCTTTTCAAGTGAAATTTTTCGCGATTATATCTAAGTTTTGGTTAAGATGTTATTATTATGCGCAACAGCGTTTGAATTTTTTTCCACTTCCACAAGGACAAGACTCATTTCTACCAATAGTTGTGGCATAAAGCACGCCTTTATTATAATACCACTGTCCATTTTCAAGTATAAAGCTACTAGTTTCATGGTGTAAATGGATTTTAGTTTTATCATTATAGTAAGCTTTGAATTCAACACTATCATGATTACTTGTAACGACTTCAAGCTTTAGCCAGACAATAGTTTTGGCATGTTCAACAATTAATTCTGCATCTTCTTCAATGCGACTTTCTTTAAAAGTAGTGTCTACTAAATATTTTCCATTTCCCATTGCATAAGCACTATATCGTGAACGCATTAATTGTTCTGCAGATGAAGGTTTTATTTTCTGAGAAACAATAGGTTCACAACACTCTTGGTATGTTTTTTTTGATCCACAAGGACATATCATCTTAAAACCTTTATCAAAATTTTATGTAAGCCTATCATAAAGGAAAATATAAAGATAGTATTTGTACAATGACTAAAAATAAAACAGTTTTAAAAAAAATATAAAGTAACAAAAATGAGTGCAATAAATAAACTATTGGCAAGAGAAGTTATTGATTACCTTCCCGAACCCTTTTTTTTAGTTGATAATTTAGGTTGTATTGAATATGCAAATGAAGCCTTTGGCGCAATGCTAGGGTACCCAACATCTGAACTACTAACAAAACATATTGTTGAGTATTTACATGATGCTTCAGTTTTTGATAGTTGTATGGTTGAATTACAGACACAAGATGTTGTAACCGGTAAAGAAGTGACATTTATACATCAAAATAGTAGTTCCATTATGACAATTAACAGCGTACGTTTAGTTACAATTGACGAAGAGATGAAAATCTTTATTAATGTTCGTGATGTAAGTAGTATTGATAAGTTAAATAAGCAACTTAATTTAACTATGAGTGCAGATAAACAGAGGCTTCAAACATTAACTACACTTATTAATTCTAAAGAAGAAGAACTTTCTGTTGCAAAAATTCAAATAGATGAAGTACTCTCTTCAATAGATGAAATAATTTGGTATATTGATGACACTACGATGCAAGTACAATATGTAAACAGTGCTGTTTATGATATTTTTGGGGTTACTAAAGAGACTTTTGTATCCAATGCCACTTTGTGGCAAAATATGATTTTAGATGATGATAAAACCGTAGTTAAACAATTTTTTATGGAATTAGAGAGCGGAAAAACGCAAAGCATTGAATTTAGAATTTTATGTGAAAATGGATGTATTAAGTGGCTGAATAACCGGATTACTCATCATCCTCATTTAAATCTTTTTATGGGTATTACTTTTGATGTTACTGAAGCTAAAAAAAATAGTGATATGGTTGAATATTTGGCGTATCATGATATTTTGACAAAGCTTCCTAATCGTGCGTATCTGAAAAATGAAATTGAAAAAGAGTTACAAAAGGCAAATACTATCTCTTCAGAGATGGGGGTTCTTTTTTTAGATTTGGATAATTTTAAATATATTAATGACACAATGGGACATGAAACGGGAGATGAAATTCTTATTGGTGTGGCTAATCGTATTCAAAAGATTTCTAATGGAAACTCTCTATGTTCACGTTTTGGAGGTGATGAGTTTATAATATTATTGCCAAAAATTCAAGATAGCGATGATATTAAAGGGCTAAGTGAACGATTAATATCAAGCTTTGAGGAACCTTTTATTATTAATGAACATGAATATTTTTTGTCCTGTTCCATTGGAATTTCCTGTTTCCCTGAAGATGCACAAAGTAGCACAGGTTTGATTAAATGTGCAGATACTGCAATGTACGAAGCAAAGCATCGAGGTAAAAATCAGTATAGTTTTTATGAAAAATCTTTTGATGATACTGTAAAAGAATTTGTAAAAATTGATGGAATTATACGAGAGAGTCTTAAAAATGACTATTTTGAATTAATGTATCAGCCATTAATGGATGCAAAATCTCAAAAGCTTATTGGTTTTGAAGCACTATTACGGTTAGATCATCCAAAATATGGAAAAATTTTTCCTGATCAGTTTATTCCTGTAGCAGAGTCAACCGGTGACATTTTACCTTTGAGTCGTTTTGTTTTGGAATCTGCGTGTGAGTTTTTGGTGACATTAAAGGAGTATGCTCCTGATGTTTTTGTTGCTATTAATATTTCTGCAAAACAGTTTAAAGAAAAAGATTTTGTTCAAACTGTGTTAACAAATTTAAAACATCGATCACTGTCACCTAAATCCTTAAAAATAGAATTAACAGAATCTGTTGTCATGGAAGATATTTCTATTGCTACACATCAATTACAAGAACTTAAGAATGCAGGTGTAAAAATAGCACTAGATGATTTTGGAACAGGATATTCTTCATTTGAATATTTAGCAAAATTGCCTATTGATACGTTGAAAATTGATAAGTCATTTATCTTAGGTATGTTTGATGAGGGTCATAATCAAGATATTATAGAAGCAATGACATCACTTGCTCATACTATGAAAATGGATGTTACTGCAGAAGGTGTTGAAACCATAAAACATGTTGAATATTTGAATGCACATGGTATTGATATTTTACAAGGCTTTTATTTTGATAAAGCAATACCTGTAACAGAAGTTATTGAAAAGTTTAAAGTTAAAAAACTTTAAACTTTTTATCCATTAATAGAAATTAGTTTTTGTACATCGTCAGGTTTGTAAGAAAAACCTTTTTTTATGGCAATTTTTTGTACCAATCCTATCATATCATCATATGAGTTGAAGTTTATAGTTTTACTAAAAAGTGCAGCATTACTTAACTCATTTTCAATATCAGCTTGCGAAATAGTGGGGAATACCATTTTGATATTATGTACTGAAAGCTCAATTGACTTAGTATTTTGTTTATAAAGTGCATTTACTTTTTTAATAGCTATATCTTTATCTAATCCTCTGTTTTCTAAAATAGAAGCAATTTTAACTGACGTGTTTTCACATTCAATACTGTTATTTTGATTAATAACATGTTGTGTGACTACTTGAGCATAAGCACTGTGGGTAAAAAAGATAAGTGAGCCTAAAATAAGTACTTTTGTTCGTAACATAAATAACTCCTTTTAATCGACTTTTTAAATTATTTTTCATATAGTCGATATATAATAGTGTTAGTATAGTACTAAAGTATCAATATATAGTAAATAAGAAAATTACGAGAAGGAGTACACAATGAATATATCAACATCACTATCTGCTAATGCAAGTTATTCATCACAGCAGGTAAAAAGTAGTAACATTGAAATTAAAACTCAAGAGGATGCACAAGAGTTAAAGGCATACATGCAAGAGAACTCTATTACCTTTAGTTCCATAAATATTGACTTTCAATCTTCTGTGTCATCATTTAATAGTAATTCAACAGATTTTGAAAAAGATCATGAAGAGTTTCAAAATTTTTTACAAGATGTAGGGTATAACGGTCCTAATATTGGTTCATTGTCTCAAGAAGAAGCAATAGAACTAGTAAGTGAAGATGGTTTTTTTGGAATTGATAAAACATCACAACGTATTGCAGATTTTGTATTAAGCGGAGCAGGGGAAGATGAATCTTTACTTCGTGCAGGACGTGCAGGTATTTTACAAGGCTTTGATGAAGCAAAACAGATTTCGGGTGGAGAACTTCCTGATATTAGTTATAAAACTATTGAAAAAGCAGTTGAGATTATTGATAAAGCAATGCATTCAATGGGATATTCTATACTTGATTCAAATAGTTAAAAGTACTCACTTTTAACTATTATCACTCTACTGTTTGTCAAACGCTTTCATAAATAGATAACTACACACTCACTACACACTCTTTTTTTATACTTAGACAAATCAAATAAAAAAAGGGTACATCATGAAAACTTTAACTTTTAATTTAACAACAGGTTTATCTTTAGTAGCAACGGCTTTATTGTTAAGTGGATGTGGGAGCAGTTCAATAGAACAAAATATTGAAAATCAAACAGGTGTGAATAATTCACAGATATTTAATGGAAATGTAGCAGATGGCTATTTAGTAGGTGCTAAGGTGTGTGCAGATATTAATACAAATAGTGTGTGTGATGTTGGTGAGCCAAGTGTAATAACAGATGCAAATGGTCACTACGCTTTAGAACTTAATGATGAAGAGTCATTGGCTCCTATTATTGCACAAATTGATGAAGACACTATTGATACTGATGATGGTTTACCTGTAGGTACCTCTTATGTTTTACGTAGTGTTTCTGGAGCGGAAGGATTTTTATCTCCACTTTCGACGTTAGTTGTTCAACAACTAGAAGCTGATGCAACACTAAGTGTTGAAGAAGCAAAGCGTATTGTCGCGGAGCAGTTAGGCTTAGAAGAGGGAGTTGATCTTTTTAAAGACTATGTCAAAGAGAATTCAAAAGCATATAAAAAAGCACATACCCAAGCAAGAATCATTGGAAAAATGTATAAAACAATGAATGAAAAATTAGAGGAATTAGGTATTGATACTACAAATAGTTTTAGTGCAGCTAAAGAGTTTATCAACAACGATATTGTTTTACAAAACCTTCAAGAGATTGCACGTTTAAGTGAAGATGAAAATGTAGATACTGTTGTAGCGGCAGCATCTTTATTAGCTGATGAATTAACGATTGAAAGTGCTTCTGATATCGTAGAAAAAATTAGAGTGTTTAGTATTGAAAATAGATTAAGCCGTCAAGATAATAAAAATCAAAACATTGAACAAAACAGTGATGTTCAAGAGTTAATAACTGCAATACAGAGTGAAGGTGGTTTATATCAGTTACACCGAGATAAGTCACCAAGTTATGATGAAAAATTTATGATGAGAATATCAAAATATGAAGATAATGATGCAGATACTAAAGCTGAGGTGACCTCTACATGGTATAACAAAGAGTTAAGTGTAGTGGAAGAGTTTTTAGACTCAAATCGTTCACATTATCTTTTAGGTAGTGAAGGGTGGCATCATTATAATGAGGATTTAACAGCCTATAGTATTGGATATGAAAAAATTAGTGATGAGAATGTTAGTTCGTTAATTTTGACTAATGAAGCAGGTGAGCGTTTTAGTACTATAGTCCAAGCAAAAGCAACGTTAGATGAACGACGCTTTGGTCGTACACTTTCTCGCTATAGTGATGGTTTTAGAGGGGGTTTTTTTAGTGAAGGTGCTGTGTCGTATCGTTTAAATGCTACCTCACTACAAAGTCGTTATATGGTGCGTCCTTTTGTTTATCAAGAAGATGAAAATATAGAACGTTTGTTAGAAAATCGGGGAAGTGCAGTAAGTGTGAGTGCATCAGTTTTAGCACTTGATAGTAATGTTTCCCAAATAACATTTACAAGTATAGAAAATTTTAAAAATCATTTTACTTTTTTAGCTGGTAGTGAAGTTCAAGTATATGCACCTGCTCCATCACATTCTGGAGTTGCTTTTGGAAATAATGGAATAGCGTATATGAAACTACCCCTAAGTAATATCTTAGTGGAGGGTTCATTTATTGTTGAAGTTGTAAACGGTATTGAAGTATTACGTACTACCTTTGAATCACAGTTTCATCACAAATATCACCATACATCAATGATATTTTCAGTAGTAGATGGTGAGGTTAAAATAGGGAATTACACCGTACAAGGTCAATCCAAAACAGTTAAAAATGCACTTTATAATAAAATTGCTTATGATGATTTAAATAATGCTATTAATGGCTCAATTTAATAGCTTTGATATGTTATAATCTAAGTATAAAAAGAGTCACAAAAAAGGAGTATTTTATGTATAAAATTATAGCTAACACATTACTGTTATTAATTTTTACAACTCCTTTATTGGCTAATATTTCAAACTCATCAAGGACTTCTACTATTAATAGAAGTTCTTTGAGCTCTTCTGAAAAAAGTGCTCTATTAAATCGGGTCAAACAGACAAAAAGTGTACAAAGAAGTAATTTAAAAAGAAATTTTAAACAAGCTAGAGTATCTCACAATAAAAATAATATGAAAAACCGTTTTAAGCGTAAAGAACATCATAATAGATTACAGCGCACAATTAATAAACGACCTAAAAGATAGAAATGCTTTCTTTAGGTCGCTGTAAAAAACTTCTCTTTTTAGCATTTTTGTTTACTATTCCTTTATTACATGCTACGACTAACTTTCCTTATTTTCAAGCAATTACACATTTTGAGCAAGAACAGATTGATGGTCATATTATTAATCAATTTGATCGAAGGTTTCGATACGAGTTTTTAGATGATATTCAACGTTTGAGTATCTTCTCATTAGATGCAGGTTATGCTTATGAGCTGGAGAGTTGGGTTTTTACTGTTGAAGGACGTGCAACAACACAACTTTTTGATGAAGACTATACCGTTCCTTACTATTTAAGTAATTTTTCTAATGAAAATATTAATAATGTAATGTTATCTGTTGCTAGTGTTGATTATTATCATGATAACTTTGCTTTCTCAGTGGGAAGAAATAAGATTGACTTTGATTATCTTTATGGTTCAGTTGATTCAATTATGACCTATTATGGTGATGAATATATATCTGCCACTGCTTTTTGGTTTTTAAACTACTATGATTTTCAATATAATTACTTTACTAAGTATGAAAATATTAATAATGACGAAGGTGTTTATGGACTTTATTTACAAAGCGGTGAGAAGTTAGATAATTTTATCATCTCAATTTATAATTACGGTACAAGAGATGGCGAATATTTAACAGGTTTTTCTGCTGCTCTAGAAATCAATGATTTTGTTTTAAATAGTAGCTTCACCTATGCTAATAGTTTTCTTGATAGAGCTTTTTTAAATCAAGAACGATACAATAGAGTATGGATAGATTATTATCATGATAAAAGTATTTTTGAAATTGGAGTAAGTAAAACAGGGGATAGTGATCTTTATCTGATGCTTGTTTTTGGATCATATCCTTTTTCAGAGTTCTATTTAACGAATAATATTAATAAAAAAGAAGCTCGGAATATTTATGCGAAGTACAGTTATGAAGATGCAAACTTTGCTCTTAATTTAGTTGGCGGTTCTACTTACTTCATGGCAGAGCAAATTATTGCAGATAAAATATTTGAAGTTGAGGCAAATTCGTATGAGTTAGATGCTCGCATTGATTACTATTTTAATAAACATTGGAGTGTTGATGTGAGTTTTAGTTATTTGAAAAATTCTACTAATGCATCACTTGAATTTGATCAACAGCTTGTTAGTACAAATGTGGTATTTCAATGGTTATAAAGTTTGTAATGACAAAATTTGTATTAACTTTTATTGCTGTAACACTTTTGTATGCTAATAATGATTATCTCTATGCATTAAAAGCTTATTATGATGAAAGTAGTAGTAACGATATCACAGCCATAGAAACTTTAAAAATGCAAAATATTCCTGATGCTGCTTTTTTAGTAGCAGTGGCGTATGAACAAGGAAAAATGGTAAAACAAGACTCTATTGAAGCTCTAAAGTGGTATGAAAAAGCAGCGGGCTTAGGAGATGTTGATGCCATGCTAATGAGTGCTTGGTACTATTATAAAGGTGATGTTATAGAAAAAAATAGTGAAAAAGCAAAGGTTTGGTTTGAAAAGGCAAGTGATTTAGGTGATAAAGAAGCCACTGAAATGTTAGAACTATTTGAATAGTATTATAAGTGTAAAATTATCTCTTCTGTAGGTTTTGCAAAGTAGTAGTTTACAAGTTGTTTTTATGATGAGAGGTATTTGAGTTATTATAGTGTCGTTATAAAAACTGTTGAAAAGAAAAAGAGATAATTTCTAAGTGCAATACACACTTAGAAATTAGTTTTGAGCGTGATATTATAAATCACCCTCATGAGATGCTAAATACTCAGCAACACCTTCAGTAGTTGCTTTCATTCCTTCATCACCTTTAACCCAACCAGCAGGACATACTTCACCATGCTCGTCAGTAAATTGCATTGTATCTACCATACGAATCATTTCATCAATGTTACGTCCAAGTGGAAGATCATTAATTACTGCGTGACGAACAATACCTTTTGAATCAATTAAAAATGATCCACGAAGTGCAACTGCATCTCCAAAAAGAACATCATAATCACGTGAAATTGATTTACTTAAATCTGCAACTAAAGGCATATTTACACGACCAATACCACCTTTATTTACTGGAGTTTCTCTCCATGCAAAGTGTGAAAATTGGCTATCAACAGAAACACCAATAACATTTACACCACGACTTTTGAAATCTTCAACACGGTGAGAAAACGCAATAATTTCAGAAGGACATACAAAAGTAAAATCTAATGGATAAAAGAAAAGAACTGTACCTTTTTCACCAAAGTTTTCTGATAATTTAAAATCATCAACGATTGATCCGTCTGCTAAAACTGTAGTTGCTGTGAAATCTGGAGCTGGGTTTGTTACTAACATATAATATTTTCCTTGTTTGAACGAGAAAGGAATAAAATCCCTTTCTCTACGCTAGCCGCTATGGCACTAAAGGGAGTCACTTAGTGACTCTTTACTGGATTACTAATTTTTAAATCATCGGAATTTTATCATAGTTAGATTAAATACTTTATCAATGTTGTAATATAGATTCATTTATTAATTTTCTTTTAGCTATACTTCCAAAATCTATAAAAGCGTGTATTTTTTGAGTAGTAATAGGTATTACTTCACAACAAAATCTTGACTCTAAGAGTCAAAGCTTTAGCGCCCTAGTGGC
>Ga0233441_1001881_pt1 | contig 16899 bp, 19 predicted proteins | sample SI_123_September_4_FD_182781 | JGI IMG/M metagenome (GOLD analysis project Ga0233441, IMG submission 182781) | Seawater microbial communities from Saanich Inlet, British Columbia, Canada - SI_123_September2016_135_MG | ecosystem: Environmental > Aquatic > Marine > Inlet | place: Canada: British...
CCATTTGTTTAAAAAACATCAAATTGATATATCAAAATAGAATTAATTCCAATTATATCATTTATCTTATTGTCAAGTGTAACTTTTATATGACGTATAATAATAGATTCGTATCTTTGCATAATATGAGAAATATATTGTATTTTATCACCTAATTCGCAATAATATAAAGCATTACATTGTGTAGTATCCATTGATAATCAATAAGTTATTGGTTGATAAATATAAAATCAATTTTTTTGTTTTTTAACTATAATGTTTTACTATTTAATTGCATTACAAAATTATAAATACTATGTTATGTTATCTGATGATGACAATATATCTATTGACACGTTACCTAGCCATAATATATGCGATTGGTTATTAATCAATAGACCATTACGTATTGAAAAAGTAATAAAATATGACAAAAAATGTTCCATTAATGACCATGTAATATATTTCATGCAACAATATGGTCAAGGTAATGTTAGAGGTGGTACTTTTATTAATGTTATTTTATCCAATGATGAAAAACAAATATTAGATGTGGCTCAATATAATAGACATTTTAAATTAATTGATAATTATGTGACAGGTTGTTGTTGCTTTAGTAAGCCTGTGGAACAACATGAACCATTATTAGTTGAGATTAATCAATGAATAAAATTATTTGGAATATAATCATAAGGTAAATATGATTGCATTTCCACTCTTGACTTTTGTTCAATTAAACGACCATGTAATAATACACCTAATGCCTTGAATCGTTCCGTATAAAAGTCAGTTAATTCAACAGGTATAACAAAATATAATGATTCAAATGTGTTCATAGTTTTTAACAAATTATCTATATCTCTTGCCGTCATATAAACATTCATTTCACTTAAAAATAAATTGAAAACAGGAATATTAAATGTTCTAATTGGTCTTAACGTATCAATAAATAAAACAATTTCTTCATCATATAAGTTTTCGTATTTTTCATCATATAATTCTTCAATAATATTTGCTATTTTTGCATCAAAATGTGTATTATCTTCTTTCTTATTCTGTTCTATATATAAAAATATCATGAGAAATATTAGGAATGGGAATATATATTTTAATTTTATTTTAGCTACTTTCCATATATATAGCAATAGAACAAGATAAAATAAATATTTCAACAATTCCTTATTAGTTAAATTAAATTTCATTAAACTTAATTGATAAAATAAATTAAAGATTTTTCATCATTAAACTAATTTGATCATGAAGATCTGCTTCCTTACATGGTTCCTCATATTCTTCAACTTCTAATGTTGGCAAAGTGTTCTCTATACTTTTTAATGTAAAATCAATAGTAATATTCTTATCTCCAAAAGTAATGGGATCACCATTCGAATCTCTGAATTCAAGTGAAAAATTGGTTACATTATTTATTGGTGTAGACATTTTTGCAACATGATTAAACATTTTTGAACTGGCAACATTAAATTTACAGAAAGGAGTTTTCGTTGATAGATTTCTGATATATAGAGACACAATATTATCAGAACGTAAATCGTACGATTTTGTACTGTAATATGATACCTCATTTTCCAATTTAATATTGTTGGCAAATCCTAAGATATTTAATATATTACTTCTATATTTACTATAATCTGTTATCAAATTAAAGATTTGTTCTGAAGAAAAAGAACAATGTTCGGTAGCTACATCAATATCCATTGTTATGTCAAGTTGTGTTAAACATTTATTCAAACAATCTACTAATGATCTAATAGTATAATTTCCGGGTGCAATCTTAATTATATGAACATTATCTTTATGAGCATATGATGTTTGATCAGAGCATGTAATTTCACCTTCATGATTTGCCACAACATATAATGTATTATTGTATACATTAATGTTATGCATTGTGCTAGGTAAAGAATAATTGTTAATTTCGATACTTGTCAACATATTTATTGGTTTGTCAAATGTATGAACATAGTTATGTAAATTTCTGGTACATGATTTAGTATTGACAATTTCATTCTTTTCAATGTTGTTATATAATGAAAGATTTTTACCAATAGTTGATTTTATTTCTGCCATTTTTGTATCAATATATTCTTTGTTCTTATTTTGTTCCGTTATAGCTTCCTGTGTCTCTGTCATTTTTTCTTTTAAGGTTGCCATTTGAATAACAATCTTTTTCTTAGTATCCTCGATAACATTTAACTTACCATCAATACCATCGGGTGATCTACTTTGTTTAATCTTATTTTGCAATTTATCAACTAACAATTTTTGCTGCAATAAATCAAGATTGAGTTGCTGTATTTGACTACCTTGTTCTGGTGCAAATCCAACACCTTGAGTTTTCATATTTGCAATCTCTAATTGATGTTTATTTGTTTGCTGTTGTAATAAATCGGCAATATGTTGTTGAATTTGGGGATGCATTTGTTGCTGATGTTGTTGCATTTGTTGCATACGATGTTGTTGCTGTTGTTGCTGTAATTGCTGTTGTTGTAATTGCTGTTGTTGCTGCTGTTGTTGCTGCTGTAATAGTTGCTGTTGCTGAGGTGTCAGTTGTAATTGTTGCTGCTGTTGCTGTTGTAATTGCTGTTGCTGTTGCTGTCTTAACATTTGCTGATATTGTTGATTTTGAATTTGTTGTTGAGTCATACGAGGTTGTTGTTGCTGTTGCTGTTGGCCATTAGATCCCTGTTTATTTCCACGCTTATTGAGTAAATTTTTACCATCTTGTTCATATTGGTTCATTTGAATTTCTAAAGGCGTTTCATCATCAAAATCTTTGTCATTGGGATTAACTCCTGTATTAAAAGTATTAACGTTATTTTCAAAAGGATTGATTGCTGCTTCATAATCTACATCTTGAGCATTAATAAATGATTCGGTAATTGGATTAAAAAAATTATCTAGCTGTCCGTCATCGCGACCATCATTAACACCATCTGTAATAGTAGAACCATAGAATTCATCCATTGGGTCACGTGGTTGTTGTCTCCCTTGACTACGACCCTGTTCCTGTCTTCCTCTACCTTGTCTTCCATATCTACGTTCATCTTCCAACTCTCTATTTCTTCTATGCCTTTCTTCTTTATTTTGTCTCTCTTCCTCTTTCTGTTTCTTTGTTTTCTTTTCAAGAGAAAAATCAGGAGTTTCTGGTCTTTCGCGCTGATTACCATAATCTTGATTTCTTTCTTCTGTGATTTTTCTCATACGATCATCCAAATTTTCTTCCGAATCATCTTCAATAGGTTGTCTTGAGTGATGACCACCTGGCTCAAAATCAGTATCAAAATGTTCTCTGGAACGTCGACTACCAATAACTTCTGGCCTGGATGATATTTGTACTTTTTTATTTAATGATGCAGCATTACGTGAATCACTTAAGAATTTTCCCATATTATTAATCACTTTTTTATTAACACCGGTTACAATTTGATTGAAATTACTAGATGTAACACGTTCTACTTTAATCATTGAAAAAGCATGTTTCATTTCTGCCACTATTTTCTCAGTTAATGCACTTTTACCATTCTTATCTAATTTTAATTTATAATTTTGAGTTAAATTTAAATATATGCTGCTAGTGTTATTCTTTGAAAATATAGTATTTTTTAATTTATTGATTGTTTCAGAAGACATTGTTTAATAACATTTTTTAATATAAAATTAAAAGGTTTTTTACCGCAAATTTAATTTATAAAGAAAGTTTAATGAGTATAGAAGTAAATAATCATTGTATAAATATCAATAGTGTTAATCGTGATTTGTTAGCCAATCGTAATCCAATGAAATTTACGGTATGGATGAATGATGATCATGGTTCATCGTCTATAAATAAATCGTTTGACAACATTAAATTTATTAACTTTGAATATATCGTATTTCCAAAATATATAAAAATGCTAAAAGCTAAAATGAAGGTTACCAATTCTTTGTTCACAGATATCATTACAGTTATGGGTGGTACAGTAACTGTAAATAATCAAATAACATTAAATAATAAAACATATGAGATATGCAATAAAGTTGGATCTATAGTAAATTTTACAATTGATGGTATTCTCACCACGTCCTATGAATATATCAATGATACGACAGTAAACATATATACACCTATTAATATCAATACTATGGGCAATGAAATACAATACATTTCTTTACAACCATGTGATAATAAATATATTTATTCTACAAAAAATAAAAATTTCTTCAAATATGTTTTTCCCAAATTAAACAAAACTTCTGATATGTTTTTATCAACAAAAAAATCGTATATTGAATTTAAAAAATCTGAATTATTATCTTTGAAAAGAATTTTTGTTGAATTGTTAGATTCCCAATGTGAACCGATTATTATCGATAATTTAGATTATGAATTTCAATCTCATAATATTAAAGGTCTACATGAAGATGTTGATTATACAGATCCCTCTTATTATTTACGTCATCCATTAAATCCTAATTTTCAGATTGATATATTTTTAAAGATAGGTCAGTATGAACAAGGATTACTTAAACAATCTTCTTTCTTATAAAAGAATAGATAATGCTACAATCATTCCTATTATACATAGAACAACTATAACTGTGTACGATAGAAAGCATTTCTGCGTCATTACAAGATTAATAATAATATTGTAATAATTTTTAATTCAATTTTTTTTCAGGTCCGAAAAACTATTAAAAACTGTTCCGGTACTAATATAAATATTTTATTTACTTAAATATAAAAATATAAAGTACAATGAGAACATAGAGTTAGTAATCTCTATGATTGTTCTTATTAAATATATTACTATGTCATTTTTGACAAGAATACATATGTATTTGCATATATGCCGTGAAGTATTACACCAGCGGATAACGGGAAATAGTACTCCCTATAAGACTGAATAGTTTTATATACTAAACTGTACTAGGAAATCTGGGATCTGAATAATTATTATCTTTTAACAATTGATAAATTTTATCACTTGATAATGTGCATTCATCTTGATTCTTAAGATTGGTAACTACATGGTTCTTTATGATAATAATTTCTGGTTCTCTAGAAATCTTGAAATGACCAATAACGATACATTTTTTAATATCTATGTTTGCTGGTTTTTTCTCTTCAACATATTCTTTAAAATGCGGATCAGATTGTCCATCCATTTTTAAGAGTTTAAAGATTGTTCTACCATCCAATCTTTCTTCCACACCTGTTCTAAGATCGGTAATATCATGTTGACATGGATCAGATTCAATACACATATGTGAAATCTTGTAATTTCCAACAATATATGATTCATAATCTGGAGCATACTTATCAAAATAAGGATGAGATAATCCTTTAATATCCAACATTTCATAAATATCTTGTTTATCCATTAATGTCCAAGTTCCTGTATCAGTATTATTTACCTTATGTTTTGACGAATCAGTTTTTACACATTCTTTAGAAATTTCATAAATATCAATATAAAATGTATTAGGATCGTTCAATGGAACATTTTTATTCAACATATTTTGAAGTGTGGCGTTAATAGGTATGGGTGGCATATCATCATCAGAATCGGATGATACTGTACTACTAACATCAGATGCTGTGTCACTGATCATAGGTATAGGTTTGAGTGTGGCAGCAGCATCCTTTAATGCCTTTGCTGCGGCATCTCGCATGACACTAGTATCAGGTTTCATGGTTGGAATCTTGGGTGCATATCCATTAAAGTGACTATCAGAATGACCATCATCCTTTAGCATTTGATATATTGATGGACCACTACCACTACTCACAACACCAGTTCTAATATCCATATAATTGTGTTGACATGGATATGTTTCCATACACATATTTGAAATTATATAATTACCAATTGTTCTACCGGAAAATGGAACACTTGGTTTAGCAATGGGTGGTGGAAAACGAACATGAGTAATCTTTTCCTTATTTAACATAGTACAAATATCCTTATGTGTCATTATAGTTGTTTCATTTGTGATAGTATTATGTACAATATAACTTTCTGGCATTGAATCTCCGTTTTCTTCTGCCAACTGTTCTTGTGTGATTAGATACTTACCAATTGTATCAAAAATTATTTTAGAAGATTCTTTCACAACATCATCTTTTACAACTGTTCTACCATTAATCGAATCAATCAAAGTTGTATCCTTGGGGCATATTCATTAAAGTGTTCATCAGAATGACCATCGTCCTTCAACATTTTATAGATTGCTACACCGCTTTTACAACTTTTTACACCAGTTCTATTATCCGTAATATCGTGTCGACAAGGATATGACAAGTAACACATGTCAGAAATTGTATAATTTCCAACTATTCTACTATTCGCAACACAACTAAAGCAGTTTGAATCAAATGTATCGTTATTAAATCTATTCTTAAATTCATCAGTACCATATTCATCAAAATGTGCATCAGACATATCATTAGCTTTTAAAAGTTCATAGATTTCTACACCATACATTTGTTGCACTTTATCGGTTCTAACATCAGTGACATTATGACAACAAGGATCGGATTCCATACATTCTCCAGAAATTAAAAAATTGCCTACGCTTATCATTAATATATAAATTGGTATTTCTTTAATATATACAATTATCAATTTTTAAAAAAATTGATTTAATATTTTATTTAAATATTATATATTAGTATATTTTAAATGCAGTCATTATCCCTATATGAATTACCTTTTATAGACGATAAGCTTGTTAAAAGTATCAAAAAGAACGTGGATACTCATTATTCCAGATTTTATAATCAGCCTCAGATTAAAAATGGTTTTAATAAATTCATTCATGATACTAAGGATAAGATGAGTCTGGTGAATGATCCAAAGATTAGGGGCAAGAATTTCTATCATGTTACTAATCCTTACGAGCATCTTATCGAGGACAAGGGAGAACGATCTGACATTACATCTTATTCCAAACTATATTTTAATATTGGAAAGGATACCTTAAATATTTCATCTAGAGCATTCTATAAATTATGGGAAATGTTACTAGTATTTAATCCCATATCTAATACAGGATCAATTGTTACTGCCCATCTTGCCGAAGCACCAGGATCATTTGTACAAGCCGTAATGTTTTATAGAGAAAAGTTTTTTAAAGCAAAGGATTATGATAAAGATGAACATTTTACAATTTCAATTGACGATGTAGATGTTCCAACATTTAAGAAAGACTTTAAGAAAGCTTATAAAAAGGTTAAGATTTATGAACAAGATGGTGGTGATTTAACAGATACCAAATCTATTATTAAATTTCAAAAATTTAGTAAGAAAGCTGATTTTATTACGGCTGATGGTGGATTCGTATGGATTAATGAAAATTATCAGGAACAAGAAGCATATAGACTTATTCTTGGAGAAATTATTACAGCATTAAAGATACAATCTGTTGGTGGAACATTTATTATTAAATTATTTGAGATTTATACAGATGTTTCCATTAAAATAATGGCTATTCTTTCATCAACATATGATAAAACATTTATGTTCAAACCATTTACATCTAGACCTTCTAATTCAGAACGTTATATGATTTGCAAAGGTTATAAAGGATTAGATGCTGCATTAATCACTAAATTGGAAAATCTATTAGAAGATATGAACACTCATCATAAAGCAGGTTTAGAAATTGTTGACTTAATGTCAAACTATGTAATACCTCGTAATTATTTAGTAGCTCATAACAATATTTCATTACAGTTATCACAAACACAATTTTTAGCTATTAATCGCATTGTATCATATATTAAATCAAATGATTATTTTGGTGATCAATATCATCAATATTTAGCTCAACAAAAGAATGCCAATGATTATTGGGTTCAAACATTTTATCCAGCAGACAATTTAGATCTGAAAGCAGTGCAGAGATCATTATCTACTGTGCATAAATCTTCGTTAGAGCGAACTAATGAGGAATTAAAAGAATATAAAGAAACACTTATTTAATTATTTTTTTAGATTTTTGGGATCAGGTTCTTTCAAGTTCATACTATTTATTAAATCTTCATTCATGTACTCAATATTATCCATCATTCCCATGCCGATTTCGTGCTGCATCTTTTCTCTAGTTATTTCGCCTCTAGATTCTTTACAGAGGCCATTTAATGCAATATTTACTGCTGAAACATTTTCTCCACTTATAACAAGACCAAATAATGCTTCAAAACGTGTGGAAAAATCTGGAAATATTTCTTTCATATAAACAGTATAATCATCGAAATGATCATTTTTCATTGTTTTAATTTCATCAACTACCATAAATTCTTGTATTAATGATATAGTTTTACGAATGTTCATGGATTTTGTTTCTGCTTTGTTCATATAAATATTATAAATACTATTTATTTATATAATAAAACTTAATTATCAATATCATTTATTCCGATGTTTTCTACGGTGGCTTCCGCGGTAGCTTCTTCTCCCAAATTAATCACATCATTACTTTTTGAAACTTCAGTATCATTGAAAATACTGGAATCAACCATATTTGGTTTTTCAGGATTTAACATTTCATGTACTACGTGTCCTAAATCATCCGTATTTATTTCTGAATTATTATCTTTATTATAATCGGTTGCATCTTTAGATACATTGGGTTGATGAACATGTGTTGTGTTATTTTGTCTTTTTAAGAAATTTTTTCTAATATTTTCAATATCTTCTCTATATGCCGATATTGAAAATCCATCATTTGTAATGTCATCTGTGTAATGCATATCTTTATTAATTTCATTTTTTAAATTAATGTAATGATAAGCTGAAAAAATTATATCAAAAGCAATCATTGCTAAAATATAATAATTAAAAAATCCTGCTTCCAAATATTTATACTCAATAATTTTGACACATGTTATAAAAGCTATATACTTAATAACAGTTGTTGAAGCAATAGATTCAAGATTAATTTCCATATTACAATTTTGGGCTAAAAGATAATAGAACATTAAAATAAATTAATAATATATTATTTGGATTTCAAACTGTTTAATTGAAATAAAAATTCTTCTTTGTTATATCGTTCATTAAAAGCTTTCACATCAAATGTGCGATAATCGTAAACATTATTATCTTGTAACCTAGGAATATTTGTGTTGAATAAAATATTTTCTTCATTAATAAAATTTTCTTCGTTTGCATCTATTTTTCCAGTATAAAAAGTGACATGATCTTGATTGTCAGAATAAGTTAATATTTTGTTCGCAGTTAGACCAACCGGAATTGTATATATATCTTTGACAATTGTTGCCAAGTAATCTTCATTGTGAGTAAATAATTTGACATCCAATGCTGTTTGATATGATGAGAGCGTTGGGTCAAGATCATGATTATAAAACAGTAAGATTGATTCACGATTTGTGCACAAGTTATCTTCTAAATAAAATATCTTCATAATTTGAGACATTGTGTGGTAAACATAAATATTTAATTGATAATAGCCTGATAAAAATATTTTAACTTCATTATTCATTTGATTGTTTTCAACTGACATTAAAACTTTTTTAATATTAATTAATTCATTAAAAGTAAAATCTCTTAAATTTTGCAACATATTTTCCTTTTCCTTATCAAAATCCAAGTTCAATTGATAGACAATGCAATATAACACAACATCAAATGTGTTCTCTTTATTGAAGTCAGTTGTCACATAAGTATTAGGTACTATTGCTTTTTTTTCAGGTTCTACCTTAACAATTTGATAATCTGGTAACAATGTGTTCAATATTTTTGTAAGGTTCATTGTTATTTATATTACGTATATTTTAAACAATGAATTTTCAACTTTTATTAGATAAAAAGTTGAAAAAATAATATTCAAACAACTATTATTACTATATAGTAATGAATCGTGTGAGAATCCTGAACAAACAAATTGCCATTTGGAATAAAGACCCTGTGATAGAGGTGACTTTTGATATTGATACCTTTACATCCAAATATGACGAAACTATATTTAGAGGCGAAATATCATTAAAATTTACTTTGACAGGTCCCGAGGAGACATTATGGGCTGGTAAAGTGTATGATGGCATATTGCTATTTAATAATGATTTTCCATTAAAGCCACCAACAATGAAATTTTTAACAGATATTGATCATCCTAATATTTATAATAACGATGATAGTAAAGGTGTTGTATGCATTAGTATTTTGCACGAGGGAATAGATGAAACAGGATACGAAGACGAACATTCAAGATGGACACCATGTCACAATTTAGGTTCTATTATAAGAAGTGTATTAACATTATTTCATGAACCGTTTTGTGAATCTCCCGCTAACGTGGATGCATCTCTATTGTATACAAATGATATTGAAGCATTAAGAACAATGATTCAAGAAAAGTAAGTTACTTACATGGCAACATAGCAAGTTACATGGTAACATCCATATTTAATTCTTTGTTGACAAAATCAAGAATTGTATTTATTTCACGATTTCCTGTGAATTTATTTATGCTTTTCTTCGATGGATCATATAAGACTACGGTTGGAAATGATGTAATAAATGCAATCTTATCACACTTTTCTTTATGTTCTACGCATGAAAATTTAACAATGTTTAGATCATTGCGTTTAATACCATCTTCTAACTTATTCCATGTTGGTAAAAATGCTTTACAGGGTCCACACCAATCTGCATAAAATAAAATTAGTGATGGTGAATCTTCATGTACAGGTTTATTCGTGTCGCCAGCCTCCGCTTTGTTTTTATTATTATTTTCTGTCTCCATTAATTTATCATATGTATTTGTGGAATCAATAATAATATCGGACATTTTGTTACTAATAATTTGTAGTTCAGATAGCACTTCTAAACGATTACTTTCTTTACTGTCTTTCACATCAATCATCGTATTAATAATTGTACCATGCATAGTTTTCATACTATTTAAAGTGTTACGCATATCATTAAATCTACGTTCTTCAATATATTTATTAAAATATTTGTTTAATATTATAACTTTATCGTGATAATCCATATTATTATAATATAGTTATTATATTATTTTTTGATTATTTTTACTCTGCCAGTAAAATAATGGACAATACATTATCTAAAAATATTATTCATCCAATAACAAATACTATAATTAAGAATGTTACAAACAAACATTTGGTTATGCCATCAGGACCAAGTAACAGACTTGTCGATCAAAAAATGTTGTCAAATAATGGCGAAGATATTACAAATATGGATGCTAAAGCATTATTCTTTTCCGATGAATATTTTTTTACAGCAATATTTAATGCAAATTCTTTTGATGAAAAAATTGTATTAATGAAAAATATTATTCTGGCAAATTATGATAAACAAACTGTTGGTTACTTATTGCAACGCCTTACTTCGACGGTCAAATCGCATAATGATAAAAAAATAGAAGATTTAATAAATATTTACACTGATTATTATAAAAAATATGACAATAAAGTTGTGTCATATGGTGAATTATACGAGGAAATTAAAAAGATGCTTCAATAAAATATTACTTTTCAATAAAATTAATATATTAATTAATGTTATAATGATAAGAACTGCTTTAAACACTAGCACCGGTAAGATTGAATTTGTTCGCGACAACTATGTTGATTATTTACCATTAGTGAATACGTCAATGGGCACCAATAATGTGTTTATTGATGATATGAATTTAATGCCTCGTACCGTCATAAGAACCAATCCCAGTTATCAAACTGTTAATAACGATCCTGAATTACGTAAGAAAGTTGTGAAGTATTTTTTTACCAGATTGAGCGAGGACTGGCTATTTGGTGCATTCAATGATGTAAACAAATATCTAACCGTTAAAGATGGAAAGGTTGATATTGTTAAATCATTGAAGGATGTTGGTAAAAGTGGTGATATGACTGATCTAAAAGTTGAGTTTGTGTTAGAAGAGGTATTCACAAAGCACGATCTATTGGAAGTTATTGATAAGTATGTTAGACATAGAAATGTCAACTGGTATGATTTAAAGACAGAACATAAGGGAAATCTAAAAGATTATATTCATGGTAAACTTAAAAGTCATATGCGAAAATTAATTGCTGACGCTTAAATATTTCTATATGAATGTCACATGCGAAAATTAATTGCTGACGCTTAAATATTTCTATATGAATGTCACATGCGAAAATTAATTGCTGACGCTTAAATATTTCTATATGAATGTCACATGCGAAAATTAATTGCTGACGCTTAAAACACTTAACTTGTATGCAACACGAGCTCTAATTATTTCATTTTGTAATAAAGTATTTACATCATCTGTACTATCAAAAGATGCTACAGTTGAAACAGTTATTAATGATTGTTCTGATTCATCGCTACAATCACTATCTACGGTGGCACATTGTTGAATAACAGTGTCACTATGAAATATTAATTGCTCTCTACATTTTTTTGTAGTAGTAGCTGGTTTTTTAGCACATATTATGGTGTTACCATATATTATAAGAGGTTTCTTGATAATAATATTTTCACTACCATCTGTACATTGACTCATTGTAATATAATATCATAAGATATTTATAAAACAATTGAATTTTTAATGTTAAAAAGGAAAAAGTATTAATATTAAAAATGAATGATCCTTCCGATGAGCAACTACAAATTGTTAATTCGTTGAAAGATCATAATGTAGTCGTAGATTCTGTTGCTGGAGCTGGTAAAACTACAACTGTATTACATATTGCTAAACATTATAATTTAGACAGTGTACTATTGTTGACATATAATAAAAAATTAAGACTTGAAACTAAAAAGAGAGCATCAGATTGTGGACTTGAAAATTTGATTGTCCATAATTATCATTCTTTTGCTGTAAAATATTATGATAAAAAATGTCATACAGATGTACAAATTGAAAAGCATCTCACTAAATTTCCATTACAACAATATAGATATACGATTATTATAATTGACGAAGCTCAAGATATGACACAATTATATTATCAACTCACATTGAAAATTATCATGGAAAATGTCGTAAGACCAACAATATGTATTCTTGGAGATAGATATCAAAGTATTTATGATTTTAATGGTGCAGATAATCGATACATTATTTATGGAGATAAGATATTTAATGTCAATAAATTGCCCTGGTTAAAATTAAAATTGTCAAAAACTTTTCGTGTTCCTCTATCCATGACACAATTTATAAACAAATGTGTTTTGAAAGAAGATCGATTAATTAGTGATAAAGTGAATGATATCAAACCAAATTATTTATTCTGTGATGCATTTGGTAAACGACCGTTTTCAATGGTAATGGAATATTTAAAAACTTATTCATGCGATGATATTTTTATTTTGGCTCCATCTGTAAAGAGCGATAATTCGCCAGTAAAAATATTGGCTAATGCGCTCTCGCAAAATGGAATAAATATTTATATTCCAGTCACCGATGAAGAAAAATTAGATGAAGATATTATCAAAAATAAATTGGTATTTTCGTCATTCCATCAAGTGAAAGGATTGGAGAGAGCAGTAACCGTAATATATCATTTTGATAAAGGATATTTTGATTTTTACAATAAAACCGCTAATCCTCGCAAATGTACTAATGCATTATATGTCGCATTAACTAGAAGTAAACAATGTATGACATTAATTCATCATTATGAATGTAATTATTTACCATTTTTAGATCATAAAGAATTACATCGTTATTGTTCTATTGATACAGTTGCAGATGCATTGAAGAAGAGAGCATTAAATGCAAACTATTTAAATCGATACAAAGTTGATAATTTATTTAGCGAAATATTTTATGGCGCAAAAGTAAGAGTGATAGATGCTATTTTATCACAAACTGCTAAACATGTAAAAACTGTAACAGTTGATGTTAGTAGACGTACATTATGTAAAAATATTATGGCAGATGTAATAGAGCATGCATTAACATATGTCAATATATTGACTGTAAATAAACCATGTACTACTTCTAAAATAATAGATTTAGCTACAAAAGTTAAGCAACATTCGGCTCACGAATCAGTTTACGAAATAAATGAAACAGCTATACCTGCATACTTTCAATTTATTAATACTGGTGTCATGGATATTGTGACATTTCTTAATGGTGATAGTTTTATACATAGCACAGCTATTGATTATTTTAAAGATGATTCTGACGACGAAGAAACAATTGACGAACCTGTAAAAGAATTAATTACTTATGAAAACATGACTATTCCAAAATTATTAAAAATATCAAATCAATATAATTCTTGTATGAATAAAGTAATTCATAAATTATCACAAATAAGTTCTTATGACTGGATAGATGATTTACAAATGAAATTATGTTTAGAACGATTGAGTCATCATATATCATGTGATGCTATTTATAAAGGATTAGCTTGTGCTACAAAACGTCCAGAATTAAGAGGCAAAAATATAAATACATATATTGATTGCATTGATGGCTATAATGTATATGATTTTAATTGTAATATTTCTATAACTCGTAAAGACTTACTATCTTGTGCTATATCTATGTATGTGTTTAATGTACACAATAATATATCAACTCATAAAACTGACGCCATGATAAAATTATCTATTGAGTATAAAAATATTAGTGAAATTATTGAAAAATTATTAATTACACAAAAAATATTTTCAAAAAATATTAGATTATTAATGAAATATAAATTAAATTACAATATTTCTCATGAAATTAAATATCGCATAGATTGTCTTGAAAAAAGACAGCATGAAATTAAAGAATTATTAGCTAAAGATGATAATAATTTATATAATTTTTACTTATTCAACATTAGTACATATGAAATTATACAACTTAGTAGTTCTATGACTGATTTAACAATAATGATGGAATATTTAATAAATAAAAAATATCACGAAGTCGATCATATATCCGATGAAGAATTTATAGAAAATCGTTTAGAAGTTTTCGATATGTATTTCAATAATGGTCTCTAGCATTAATACTTTCTTGTATGAACCATTTTAACAAATCTGATGATTTAATAAGCTTTATGAATTTTTGACAATGACAATTATTTATTGCTAAATTATTAGTATTTTTATAATGATCACGAAAATATTTATATAATGGACCTTGTGTGTGATCTATCAATTGTTCCCGCTTTCTATTATCATCATTATAATAAGATGTCGCAAACATACTACAATTTTCATTTATATAAAGTTGATTATTTATACCAAAATGTTGAATATAAGGTTGTATACCAAGATTTGAACGTGTTAATATAAGCATTCTTGGTATACCACTTATAATTATCACTGTATGTGACGTTTGATTAAATGCATATACTGTGTGTGCTGCTTTAAGACGAAGTAAAAATTTATGATACTTTTCTTTGTCGAAATAAACCATTGTATACAATTCAAAATCATTAACATTGCATTGATTATTTAGAATATGAGATACGCATTTCCCATATATAAACACATCACCTTGACACATTTTATCAAGATTAAATGTCATTTCATGAATATTGCTTCTAGTGAATGATTGAATTGCATAATTATTATACATTTTCTTGAATGGTTCATATGCTATCAAAAGATGTTCAATTTGTGTTAGCAATTTATGTTGTGTTTTATTTTTATCAACGGTAAATAATCGAAGTAATGTTCTCATAAAAAGATTGTGATAAATGTCTCCCATTTGTCTAAACCCTAAGAGATATTCGTGTAACAAATTTTCATCAAATTTTGCACTATTGACAAAGTGATAATCATTTTTCGGATCAAAAGTGGTGTCAATTAAGCCCGTGGCTAATGTGAGGTATGACATGTTGTTGTCATATAGATACTATTTTAATATAATGCCTTATTACAAAATAAATATCAATTTTTTTCGTTCCAAAATGAAATATAAAGATTAAAATATATAGTATAACAATGGATCCAAGAATTTTGAATATGATTAAAAAATATGGTAAAAAATATGATAATGCTGTGGAAAGATATTGTGATGACAATAGTGGAGATGTAAAGTGTGATGTGTGTGGTAGAGCACCATTAATAGAGTGTTATGGTTGGGATGAATATGATGTTTGTACTCAATGTTATGAAAAGGCATTTCCCGATCCCACAAAACCTACGGCACCTGTGAAACCTGTCGAATGTAGAACACAAATGAGAGATGTGCAGTTTACGACCAACATGGAGGACACACAGTTTACGACCAACATGGAGGACACACAGTTTACGACAGATATGGAAGACTCTCGTTATTATGAAGAAAGACAACAAAGAAGAAAAGAAAAGAAAGCAAAAGAACAAAAACGTTTAGCAGATTATAACGATCCCAGTGTTGCTAACATTGTTAATAGCGAGGAACCAGCTGCCACATACATGGTAGATTCACAATTTTCACCTAATGTAGATTCACAATTTTCACCTAATGTAGATTCACAATTTTCACCTAATGTAGATTCACAATTTTCACCTAATGTAGATTCACAATTTGCATCTGATGATGTTGATCCTTGGTACAGACCCAATAATGTTAGAATTAATGATGGTTCATCTCTCCATATTGAAGAGAACACTAGGGTTGGAGCTACACATGATAACGATGTTGAAGATAGTGATAGAGATATGGATGGTTACAATAATCATGCTAATAATAGAAGGGGTAAGTTTGTGGCCGATGATAGTTACGCAAACTAATAATTGAAATTTTTTTATTTTATACAATTAACTATATTGTTTAATGGTATTTCTAACAATCGAAGATGTTACAGAACAATTTGATCTAGTACAGTTTAGTATATAAAACTATTCAGTCTTATAGGGAGTACTATTTCCCGTTATCCGCTGGTGTAATACTTCACGGTATATATTTATACGAACTGGATTAAAAATCCGTTCACATGTA